>ENA-UOOM01000773-UOOM01000773.1-fermentation-metagenome-genome-assembly--contig:-NODE-773-length-33997-cov-5.291674_pt1 | contig 33997 bp, 28 predicted proteins | sample MGYA00245781_ERZ724031 | MGnify/ENA primary metagenome ERZ724031 (study PRJEB28704, sample SAMN03018317) | fermentation metagenome | biome: anthropogenic terrestrial biome; feature: soil; material... | reverse complement strand
ATTTTCTTATTGTACTCAGTGCGCTGGTGGTATCCCATCTGTCCTGCCATTGCCCTACATTCCATGATTTCTCTCCTGCGTGCGCAGGGAAGAGAAGACTGATTTATTTTTGGTCTTGACGAAACCAGGATGTTGCGCTATACTATTTTTGTTGTCCCGGCTGGGAACAGACGAATGGTTTACATGGAATTCCAGTAAGTTTTTGTTGACATCAATGGTTAAATATGATAACATATTAACTTGTCAGCATGAAGTGCGGGTGTAGTTCAATGGTAGAATTCCAGCCTTCCAAGCTGGTTGTGTGGGTTCGATTCCCATCACCCGCTCCATTTGCGCCTGTAGCTCAGCTGGATAGAGCAACGGACTTCTAATCCGTAGGCCAGGGGTTCGAATCCCTTCAGGCGCACCAATAATCAGGATTATTATATTATGGTGGGTGTAGTTCAGCTGGTTAGAGCGCCAGATTGTGGCTCTGGAGGTCGTGGGTTCGAATCCCACCACTCACCCCATTAAGTGATGTCTGCTGTTATTATTTTGGGGCGTAGCCAAGACGGTAAGGCACGGGACTTTGACTCCCGGATTCGTAGGTTCGAGTCCTGCCGCCCCAGCCATATGGCCCATCAGCACAGTCGGCAGAGCACCTGACTCTTAATCAGGGTGTCCGGTATTCGAATCGCTGAGGGGTCATCAGAGGAATAGCGAGTGCAAAGCGAATAAAACGGCCGGGAGATATGCGGGCGTGGCGGAATTGGCAGACGCGCTAGACTTAGGATCTAGTGCCTTATGGCGTGGGAGTTCAAATCTCTTCGTCCGCACCAATTCGTACTTGCCATTTTTCACGAGATGCGCTATAATGGCTGATGTTCCTGAAAATAAGCGGGAGTGGCTCAGTGGTAGAGCGTCGCCTTGCCATGGCGAATGTCGCGAGTTCGAATCTCGTCTTCCGCTCCATTGTTTGCGCCCATAGCTCAGCTGGATAGAGTGACAGACTTCGAATCTGGAGGTCGTAGGTTCGAATCCTACTGGGCGCGCCAAGTTTCAGTTTTGTATCCGCTTTTATAAGTACCATAGTTTCATATGGACCATTAGCTCAGTTGGCAGAGCACCTGACTCTTAATCAGGGTGTCCAGGGTTCGAGTCCCTGATGGTCCACCATAGAAACTGCATGAACACTTATTTATAGATGTCATGCTGTTTTGTTTTTTTTGGAGATAAAAATTCAGAGCGAACAGCTCAATGCAAATACAAAAATTCCCGCTAATAGAATTAATCGTTTTAATAAATACTAATTGCAGCAAGTTACGAAGGAGGCGATTACTTTTATGCAGGGATATATGGAAAAAACCGATGATTATCTGCCTGGTGTAAAATGTGTAGTTTCTTCCTGCTACTATAATATGCAGGGCAACTACTGTACTGCGGAAAAAATTGAAATTCAGTCCCCGAAAGCGCAGGATATCCAGGAAACGGATTGTGCAACATTTATAAAATTTTAAAAATGAAATCCAAAAACGTGATGTGAGCATCACGTTTTTTATTTTTCTTTTATTTCCTCTCTCTTTCTACTATAATGGTCTAAAGGGACACAATGTCTATCATACGAAAGGTGCCCCAATATGGGAGGCAAAACGATGAGGAAAACTAGAGCAATTATTCGTTTATCACAATTTGAAGAAAATATTAAGCAGTTAAAATCTCTGACTAAACCAAATACAGCTTTCATGGTTGTTGTTAAAGCAAATGCATACGGTCATGGATCGTTAAAAATTGCAGAGCAGGCTGCCAAGGCTGGTGCTTCCTGGCTAGGAGTAGCACTACCGGAAGAAGGAGCTGAACTGCGAGAGAGTGGCGTCCAATTACCAATATTGGTATTAGGCGATGCCAGTCAAGAGCAATGCAAGATAGCATTACAACATAATCTAACTCAATGCGTACCTTCTATTGGAACAGCACGGTATTTGAATGAGGCAGCCAGGAAATATGGTAAGAAAGTCAAAGCTCACCTGAAACTGGATACAGGCATGGGACGAATTGGACTTCGTAGAATAGAAGAAATCAAATCATTTGTTAATGAACTCTCTTCTATGGATGGAATTGAATTAGAGGGTGTCTTTACCCATTTAGCAGCTGCTGATGAAGCGGATACGTCTTTTACTCGAAAACAAATAAAAAAATTTGATGATATGCTTCTTGTAATAAAAGAAAGGGGAATTCGCTTGCGTTGGGTTCATGCTGCCAATAGTGCAGGGGTTCTCCAATATCAGGATGCTGATTATAATTTAGTGAGATGTGGTATCAGTACCTATGGTTATTACCCTTCGAATTTTGTAAAGGACAATGCAAAAATCGAGCTGTCACCTATTATGCAATGGGAAAGCTGTATATCTTCTGTAAGAGTTATCAATTCCGGAGAGAGTGTAAGCTATGGATGTACCTATACAGCCAAAGGAGACAGAAGAGTTGCTGTCCTGCCTGTAGGTTATGCAGATGGATATCCACGTAGACTAAGCAATAAAGCTTTTGTTTTGGTGTGTGGTAAAAAGGCACCGATCATAGGTCGGGTATGTATGGATCAAATGATGATCGATATTACTGACATACCCGATGCTTCTGCAGACTCTTCTGTAGTCTTAATGGGAGAGCAGAAGTCTGAGAAAATCACAGCAGATGATCTATCTGATCTGTGTGATACAATCTCATATGAGATACTTACTTCTATCAGTGAACGAGTGCCAAGAGTATATCAGGACTAGAGATTTGTTATTGTAAAAACCTATATGAAAATATTATACGATGACATGAAGCATATCATAAATCTTATAAAATTATATTTAAGGGAAAGTATGCAATGAATAAATCAGAGTTAAGAAAGCATATGGTAAACATGAGAAGCCGTATACCTGCTAAAATAAGAACTGAGAAAAGTCAAATTATCATGAAGAAGCTCAGAAGTCTGCAAGCGTATAAAGAAGCTAAACTGATTCTGGTTTACGTCAGTATTCGCAGCGAAGTGGAAACCCACTCCTTTATAAATGAAGCTTTTGAAGATGGCAAACGAATCGCAGTACCGTTAACAATATCAAAGGCTAAGGTGCTATTACCCTGTGAAATATCCAGCCTGGATGAGCTGACTCCTGGAACCTGGGGGATTCTCGAGCCAGATAAAAATAACATACCGGAAGTTGATAGTAAAGGCATTGATCTTGCAGTAGTTCCTGGACTGGCTTTTGATTCCCACTGCAATCGCCTGGGCTTCGGTGCTGGATATTATGATCGGTTTTTACCAAGTCTGCGAAAAAGTGCTGCAACTATAGGTATTTGCTTTGATGAGCAGCTGGTAGAACAGCTTCCGGTGGAATCTTTTGATGTTCCCCTGGATAGTGTATTGTCCAATTTAAGGCTTATCCAAGCCGAAAGGATTGATTAATATTTACTGGTAATTTATTGTGAATTGATGTAAAATGTTAGATATATGGTACGAACAGTAATAAAAAGGATGGGTGCAAATGGGTTATGGTAAGTTTGGCTTAAAGTTGTTTGGAAGCCATGTGTTAATGTCTGTAGTACAATTGTTTCTATACTTCCTTATTTTTGGAGCATTTCCTGAAAGTGAACTGTATCAGTGGGTAATAGGTATTCTCTTTATACTGTTTTTTTGGTTGATTATATATGCAGATGCCTCTAATTACGGTCAAAATGATTTGAAAAGAGGTACATTTCATAAAAGCAAAGGCTTTGTTTCCGGGTTAATCGCTTCCATACCTGGTTTTATACTCTATATACTTGCTCTTGCTTTACCATCAGTCTGGATTTTCGAGGTTTTACTGCGTTCATTTCTTATCCCTTATGTCAAGTTGTTTATCGCTTTTGAGAACAGTATGCCGGCAATTTGTATTGTATTTTTGCTTTTTTTCCCTATAGTAACAGGTCTTAGCTATCTTGATGGAATTAGAAGAAGAGAGAAAATCAAGGGTGCTATCGCAAAAAAAGATGCAATGCGTGGAGAATTATCAAAAGGAGGTCTTTTACAAGCGGTAGACAAAAAAGAAAAAAAGAAGAAACACAAAAGATAACAAAGGCACCGAGAGGTGCTTTTTTATTGTTTAAATATTAAAAAACATATTCGGATTCCTGACTTCCAGCTTCTGATCCCTTTGGTTCAGCAGAAGCCTCGATATGGTATAAAACCTCCCGCAATCTGGAAGAATATTTGTTATTGATACTTGGAGGAATGAGATGGAAGAGGATAAGCAAGGTATTTTGATTATCATTGGGGGAAAAGAAGATAAAAAAAATGAATGCATCATTCTTAAGAAGGTAGCAGAACTGGCGGGAGGAGCAGAAAGCAAAATAGTGATACTCACAGTGGCAACGGATTATCCTTCTGAAGTAGGAAGGGAATATAAACGTCTCTTTCATAAGTTAAAAGTGTCGCAAGTAGAAGCGTTGCATATAGAAACTAGAGAAAATGCCAATGATATAGATAGACTGGAACGGCTGGGCGGTGCCAGTTGTGTATTTTTTACGGGCGGCGATCAGTTGAAAATAACCAGTTTAACAGGCGGAACAAAAATAGAAGAATTCTTACGAGAATCCTTTACAGAAGGTTTGATAATTGCTGGGACAAGTGCAGGTGCATCTGTTATGAGTGAAACAATGATAACTTCGGGAGACGATGACAAAGCTCCCAGACGCTGCACTGTTAAAATGGCACCGGGGATTGGATTGATTGATGGTGTAGTCATTGATCAGCATTTCGCTGAAAGAGGTCGAATTGGCAGATTACTGGCTGCGGTTTCTCAAAATCCCAAGGTTCTGGGGATTGGTATTGATGAGGATACAGCCATCGTTGTTAGACCGAATCACAGCTTTGAAGTGCTTGGTTCCAATGCAGTAACAGTTTTGGACGGCATAAATTGCAATTATACAAATGTTTCAGAATCACATCCAGATGATATTTTGGCTTTTACAGATGTTGTACTGCATATTTTACCTGCTGGATACGAATATGATCTACTTTGCCGCCTGCCAATGTTGAGGAGGTAAACAGCTTGCTGATTCGCGAGTTAAAAGGATATAACGGAAGAAATATATATAGTCATCAAAAAGTTACAAAATTGATAGTTGACCTGGAAGAATGGGATAATATCCCCACATCAAAAATTCCAAATTTTAATGGACAGCTGCTAAAATTGCTGCCCGGTTTGGCCAATCACCATTGCTCGTTAGGTTATGAAGGCGGATTTAAACAAAGGCTTAAGGAAGGTACCTATCTGGCTCATGTAATTGAGCACAGTGCATTGGAGATACTTAATCAAATTGGACATAATGTTTCTTTTGGAAGAGCAAGGCAAATTGGTGATACCAGCTGCTATAACATCGTATTTGCCCATAAAGAGGAACATACCGGGCTGGAAGCAGGCAAGCTTGCAGTTCAAATGGTACAGAGCCTGTGCATGGGAGAGCCTTTCGACTTTAATACGGGCTTGAAACACATACAGGAAACTTTTCGAAGGTATGGATATGGTCCGAGTACACAAGCTATCGTTGATGCTTCATTGGATAGAGGTATTCCAGTTATCAGAATAGGCAAGGGAAGCGTATTACAGCTGGGATATGGAAAATATCACAAAAAGATAGGGGGAACTCTGACTGAGAGTACCAGTTGTATTTCAGTGGACATTGCATGTGATAAGGTTATTTCCAAGGAGCTTCTTAGTCAGATAGGAATCCCTGTACCTGCAGGCATTGTCTGTATGACGGAAAACGAGGCACAGGAAGCTGCCGTTGAAATAGGATATCCCATAGTTATAAAGCCAACAAATGGTAACCAGGGAAAAGGTGTATCATTGAATATACAATCTGTAGATGAAATCCCCGATGCCTTTAGGATAGCATCGGAAATATCAGAGAATGTACTTGTGGAGGAATATATAAAGGGAAATGATTACAGGGTACTTATAATTGGGAATCAATTGGCCGCTGTATCACTTCGTGTTCCTGCTCACATAGTGGGTGATGGGAAACATACAATTTCACAATTGGTAGAACTGAAAAATCAGGATGAAAGGCGCGGAGAGGGTCATGAAAAACCACTTACAAAGATTAAAATAGATGAGCTCAGCATGATTGTACTTAGGAAGCAAGGTTGTCATCCTGACCATATACCTGAAAAAGGTATTAGGATTTATCTAAAAGCCAATGCCAATATCAGTACTGGTGGAGAAGCTATTGATGTGACAGATCGAATTCATCCTTATAACCAGGAACTTGCTATAAGAGCAGCAAAAACTGTTGGACTGGATATTGCCGGAGTGGATATCAGCTGTATGGATATAGGAAAACCATTATATAAGCAAAATGGGGTTATTATTGAAGTTAATGCATCTCCTGGTATTCGAATGCATTTGTTCCCTTCCAAAGGCAAGTCCAGGAAAATTGGAAACGCCATAGTTGACATGTTATTTCCATATGGAAGCAAGCATTCCATACCAATTGTATCAGTCACTGGAACCAATGGAAAGACCACTACCACCAGGATGATTTCTCATATTTTAAAAGCACAGGGCATGGTTGCGGGTATGACTACTACAAGTGGTATTTACATAGGTGACAAATGCATCATGAAAGGTGATACTACAGGACCCATCAGTGCAAGAGTTATATTGCAGGACAAGACTGTTGATATTGCAGTACTGGAAACTGCAAGAGGAGGGCTCATCCATTCCGGTCTTGGTTATGATCTTGCAGATGTGGCAGTCCTAACCAATATCAGTGAAGATCATCTGGGATTGGATGAAGTATATACTTTGGAAGATATGCTGCAAGTCAAGTCATTGGTAGTTGAAGCTGTTAAAAGCAATGGGTATGCAGTTCTAAATGCAGACGACAAACTGGCAGTTCAGGCTGCTGAGAGAACCAAAGCCAATATTATTTATTTTTCAGTACAGGAAGATAATTTGATCATTCACAAACATATAACAGAAGGTGGCATTGCTGTCTTTTTAAGGGATGATTATATAACTTTGGCCACAGGAAACGGTTTGCTTAAAAGTCTCTCTATTATGCAGATACCTGCAACTTATGGCGGGAAATTGATACATAATATTGAAAATTGTTTAGCTGCTTTTAGTTCAAGCTATGCGCTTAATGTACCTTTACAGATTATAGAAGGTGCATTGACCACTTTCTATTGCGATGAAATCCATAATCCAGGCAGATTTAACATCTATAATATCCGAGATTTTCGTGTAGTTGTGGACTATGGTCATAATCTTGCAGGCTATCATAGAATAACAGAGGCTGTTAAAAAAATGGGAGCTTCACGTCTGATAGGTATCATTGGTACTCCTGGGGATCGTAATGACTTGTCTGTACGAAAAGTAGGAGCAGTCTCCGGTAATGCTTTTGACCAAATAATTATCAAGGAAGATAAGGTGTCAAGAGGAAGAAAACAGGGAGAAATTGCTCGTCTGCTTCAAGAAGGAGCCTTATCGTCTGGAATGGACATTAGAGCAATCTCCTTTGTCAGAGAAGAAGAAAAAGCGTTGCAAAAAGCTATTCATACAGCTAAAGCAGGGGACATGATTGTTGTTTTTTATGAGGATCTGGATGCTGTCATAAATGTAATTAAAGAAGAAATTTTGAGAGTGGAAATAGATAAAAAACAGCTAACATCTGAAGTCATGCTTGTAAAAGCATAAGGTTCAGCTTAAGTAGAATATACATCCTATTACCCGACTATTACTTGTGCTATAATATAGATACTCATAATAGGAGGTATTTTTGTGACTATTTTTAAAAATATAGAATTGAGTGACAAACCACTTTTTGATCGTTATTTACAAGCCAGACATTATGAAAATTCGGAATTTACCTTTACAAATTTATTCATATGGCGCTTATCTTATAATTTTAAATTTGCTGTCATACATGATCATCTATGCATTATAGGAAAATATCGCAAATTATATCCTTCGATCTTCGTTCCACTTAGCATAGGAACAGCTGATTATGGTGCCATATTGCCGGTTTTGGCTGATTACATGCATGAAAAAGCTTATCCATTGATTTTAAAATCTGTCCCAGAGAAGGAAATGTTGGATATAAAAGCTGTCTTGAATGATAAAGTACTATTTAGAGAGGATCGAAACAATAGTGATTATGTATATCTGTCTCAGGAACTCAAAGAATTAAAAGGCAGGAAATTCAGACAAAAACGAAACCATATAAATAGATTCAAGAAAAACTATCCCTTTGAATATGAAGAAATGTCAGCAGACAACTTGCAGGAATGTTTATTAACAGAACTAAAATGGGTATCTGAACGAGATGGAGACAGAAGTATTCTGGAGGAAAAGCAAGCCATTGGAGAAATTATCAATAATTTTGATGCACTCAATGTAAGCGGTGGTGTGATTCGTATAAATGGAGCGGTTCAGGCATTTACAATAGGAGAAAAACTGAATCCCGACATGGCGGTGATTCATATTGAAAAGGCAAATACAGACTATGATGGCTCTTATGCTATTATAAACCAAATCTTTGTCAGTAAAGCCTTGTCTGATCTTACTTATATCAACCGGGAAGAAGATATGGGTATTGCCGGTTTAAGAAAAGCAAAGGAATCATACAATCCAGTTAAAATGGTTAAAAAATATACAGGATTTTATTCAGAAAAAGGCGAAATTCTATGATTCGATTGGCGGTAAAGGAAGATACTTCTCAAATTAAAGATTTATGGAACTGCTGCTTTGATGATACCCCTGAATTTACTGACTTCTTTTTTGACAACTGCTACTTCCCTCAAAATACCCTGGTATCAGAAGAAAACGGTATAATTCAGTCGAGCCTCCAAATGCTTCCCTATAAGATGCATTTACGCAATAGAGAGGTACCTGTATCATATATTGTTGGCGTAGGAACATGGCCTGAATATCGAGGACAGGGCTTGGCTAAAGAGCTTTTACAAAAAGCAGGATATGTGTTACAGGAAAGAGGTTTTGATATTTCAATATTATTGCCTTTTCAGTATGATTTTTATAGGAAATACGGATGGGAAATATGCTATGATTTGCTTATATATAACGATATGGAATCAGCACCAATTACATTTCCAAGCTTAAATCAGCAGGAAGTCATAACAAAAAAAGAAATATTTCAAAGTATTGAGCTGGAAAGAGATTGGAGGAAGCTTTCAGACTGTTACAACAAATATATGACTCGCTACAACGGCTATTTACTTAGAAGCAGCAAAAAATGGAAGACAATCATTCGAGATATGGAATTGGACAATGGTTTCGCTTATATCTATGAAAACAACAAAGAACCACAAGGCTATATACTTTATACTATAAGTGATAAAACCCTGACCATACAGGAGCTGGTTCACACTACGGCTGCTGCAAAACATAACTTGCTTCAGCTTGCTTTATCTCATGCAAGCCAAGCAGATCATATAATTCGAAGAGCACCGTTCTGGGATACAGATTATCTTTCCATGGCTGATTCGAGGGGTAAGCTGGAGAAACAAACTTTTGTCATGGGTCGAATACATAATCCAATAGAAGCAATCAGTGGTTTATCTTATATAGGAAAACCTTTTGTTATTCAAGTGATGGATAATTTCTATCAGGAAAATAACGGATCATATGAAGTCAATGAACAAGATGGGCATGCCAAATTAACTAAAGTGAAGCAGAAACCAGATCTTATTATGGATATTCAAACCTTAAGCCAGCTTTTATGGGGCTACATATCACCGGAAAATGCTTATAGTGACAGCAGGCTGTTCAGTTATGATGAAGAAGTATTGGAAGATATTAAACGCTTATTCCCAGTTATGTGTAATTATATGACAGAAATCTATTAAGTTAGACAAAATACAGTGAAATAACAGGAGAATTGTGGTAGAATAAATGCATTACAGAAAGCATTCATAGGGGGAATTCTATGAACAAAAAGCGTTTTACTATCTTTCTTTCTGTCCTTTTTTGCATTATTCTATTTCCGGTTTTATTACTTATTTCCAAGCAGCCAACTAAGGAAACTTCCATACTTACTGCCTCAAACCAGGAGGATATACATCAATTCTATTATCGTAGCGTTCCAGGTTTGGAAATGGCAGAGGAAGCAGGGTTAGTACGTGAGGTAAACAGGAAACTGGATTGGCCGGGTAAAAGTGCCAGCATTTACATAGATCATATCTGGTACAATACGAAGTTTGTTTACCTGTTTTACCATGCAGAAGGGTTTCCTTCAGCAGCCTATCTGGGCGGAGATCTGTTTGTACCTTCCAGTGAACCGATGGAAAAGCAGTCTTTTCATGGTTCGGCTTCCATAGGCAGTTCATCTGAAAGGGGCATACTCTTTAATGAAAGCTATTACAGCTGTTTATGTCTGTCTCCTCTTAAAGACCGCAGCGGCAAGCTTTTTTCTCAACTGGATATGATCTGCTTTGCACCTTACATCAACATTCCCAATCCGGATAAATACGAAATCATTGAGAGTACTCAACTGAAGTCCTTTGAAATCCCATTGAATTATCATGAAGAAGAAGAGAACACAGTCAAATATTTTTTTGATAAGCAATTAGAGCTGGAAGGTAAAAAGCTTTACTTTTATCAGTTCAACGTATCGCCATCCAAGTTGAAGCTCTATTTTCAGTATCTCAACAGTGGAAAAGACCAGGTCTATCGAATAACAGGCTCTTATACTACGGATAAAGGGGAGAGCTATTCCTTTGATGCTTGCCCCAAACTCATTACTGAGTATCCATTTCACTACACAATAGAAATAACACCTTTACATATGCTGCCGGAGGTACTAAAACTAAATATAGATTCTATTTACTGTATCGGAAGGGATGAAATTGCGTTTGAAATCAATACAGATGAATTTACAGCCAAATCCCGATCATGGGATACGGATATTGGAAAAGATCGAGTAAAAAGTACAGATATCACGATAAAAAATATAGCTTTAAATAAACATTCAGTAGAGGTGTTTATTGCCTATACAGCAGATATAGAAACTTCAGCTGATTATCAGATGAATCTAATACCTATGACTCCATACTGGTTGCGAGAAGATAACATTCCTGCATATTATGGCAATCAATTGCTCATACAGGATGGAGATTATGTTCAATACAACACAGATGCATACAACTATGGAGCTGATACCTTGCCGGGCCAGGGTATTCGATTACGCCTTGATCGGCAATTCTGGGATACTGCAGAGAAAGTATATATCAAATTAATAAACTTGACCTATGAATATAAGATAAACAAAAGTTTGGATCTCAAACTTTCTTCTGATATTCCTTCAGGATAAAAATCAAATTAAGAATATTACTTCCTTTTTTGAACAATCTAAGTTTATGAGTTTGTTTGGTGGGATTCCCAATAGGAGGAAGTAATGAAAATAATAAAGAGAAATAAAAATCCAAAAAACAAGGAAGTTATAGGGGAACGACAAAAGCCGCAACCACAGAGTGAAGACAGGGTAAACCTTGACTTATCCAAGAATCTTGATGAAAATTATGAAAAATTCCAGGCATTTCTAAAGGAAAGTACAGATGCTGTTTTTCGCAGGTTCAAACTTGGTCAAAATAAAATTAGTTGTGCGCTTATATACATAGACGGCTTGGTAGAAAAAGAAGTCGTTCATAATTCCATTTTACGACCTATGATGTCTAATGTCTTGGAGTACGAGGCTATGATAGAGGATGTTATAAAGCCTGAAGAAGCTTACAATTTTATCATAGATCACGTAATATCTGTAGCAGAAATTAAAGAAACTGAGACTCTGGACGAAGCAATGCTCCTTGTTTTGTCAGGTGAAGTTGCCTTGATTATAGACGGATATGACAAACTTATTATTTTAAGTGCCAGAGGATGGTCAACCAGAGGTCTCTCAGATCCCCAATCGGAAAGTGTTATTCGTGGTGCAAGAGAGGGCTTTACAGAAACTCTGCGAACCAACACAGCACTTCTAAGAAGAAAATGCAAAGATCCTAACATGGTTATTCGAACCATTCGTTTGGGCAGGCGAAGCAAGACCGATGTAGCCTATGCTTATATAAAGGGTATTACCAACCCCCGATTAATTGAAGAACTGGAAGAAAGGCTCAGCAAGGTCGATATCGATCTAATCGCCAGTGCGGGTCATCTGGAGCAATTAATACAGGATAACAGCCTGACACCACTTCCTCAAATGCAAGTCACCGAACGACCGGATAAGACCATAGCCAATCTCATGGAAGGTCGTATTATCGTACTGGTAGATAACAGCCCTTTTGCTTTAACTATACCCACTACTTTTGCCCAATTCTTTCAAAGTCCGGAAGATTACAATGAAAGATGGATAGTGTCCTCCTTCATACGATTTATAAGATGGGCTGCCTCTTTTTTTGCAGTATTTACACCTGCAGTTTACATTGCTGTAGTAACTTATCATCCAGGACTCATTCCTACCCGTCTGGCCTTGTCCATTGCCGCTGCACGAATAGGGGTGCCTTTTCCATCTATTATCGAAGCAGTTTTGATGGAATTGACCATTGAGTTATTAAGAGAATCAGGAGCAAGGCTGCCAAAGGGTATCGGGCAAACCATAGGAATTGTAGGTGGACTGGTTATTGGTGACGCAGCTGTAAATGCTGGATTAACAAGTCCGATTATGGTAATTATTGTTGCTCTTACTGCCATTGCTTCTTTTGTTATTCCTACCTATAGCGCAGCAATTGGTCTTCGAACTATGCGTTTTCCATTAATGCTGATAGCAGCCACTTTAGGTTTATATGGTGTTATGCTGGCATTCATTTTTATCAACATTCATTTGGTTTCCATAAAGAGCTTCGGTATGAACTATATGACACCTCAAGCTCCAACTATTTTTAACGATATGAAGGATTTTGTCATTCGAGGTCCAGCGAGAAAAATGAAAAAAAGACCTGTTCAATCATATCCCATAGATATGATTCGAATGGATATGGAATGAAGGGATTCATGTGCAAAATCAACAAAAGGGTCTTAGCAATTTTCAAGTCAGTGCGCTTGTAACCTTGAGTGCAGTTGGCATGATCATCATATCTATTCCTCGTATTGCTGCCGAGCAAGCAGGTATTGACGGCGCGTTAGCTGTTTTTCTGGCAGGTATTCTGTCAATCATTTTAGCAGGAGTAATTATTACTCTCAGTAAACGCTTTCCCACTAAAACTGTAATTGAGTATTCACAAGAGATACTGGGAAAGTTATTTGGGAAGGTCTATGGTATTATACTTGTTTTATACTCCATTACTGTTTTATCTTACATTCTAAGAGGCTTTGCAGATGCTTTAAAGGTATTGCTTCTTCCCAGAACACCTTTGGAAATCACTATGATCTGCATGCTGTTAGTAATTTTATATTGCGTACATGGCGGTATATCTACTATTGTAAGAACCTGTGAAATTTTTTTACTACCCTTACTATTGGTAATAGTTCTTACCATATTTTTTAACTTGTCGGAAGTGCAATTATTCCGATATAGGAGTTCTCTCTCTAATGGAATTACACCAGTATTTAAAGCTGCCTTTGGAGTTACAACAGCATATTTGGGATATGAGATACTTTTTTTTATTCTACCGTTTATACAGGATAAAGAGAAATTTATGATATTCGGCATCCGCGGCACGGTTTTACCGGTATTAATCTACTCTGGTTTGGTTTTTGTTATGATAGGTGTACTTGGTCCTACAACAACGTCAGAGTTGGTTTATCCTGCCATACACCTGGCCCGACAAATTGGAATTGAGTTTATAGAGCGATTTGATATACTCTTCATTATATTCTGGATACTGGCCGTGTTTACTACTCTTACCAGTTATCTTTATATGGCGTCATTTTCTTTAACACGTGTATTGGGGATGCGAAATTACAAGCCTTTTATCCTGATTTTACTGCCATTATGTTATGTTGCTTCAATTTTGCCACAAAACATTTCAGAGATTAACATGATTGGCAAAATTGTAAATTATGTTGGATTTTTTGTTGCCTTAAGCAGCATACCACTATTAATCATTGCTGTTATACGAAAAAAAGGAGGAAAAGCCAATGCTGAAAAAGAATAGATTGTTTTGTCTGTCATTATTATTGATGTTCGTGTTCACCTCCTGTTGGGATTATAAAGAAATTGAAGACAAAGCCTTTATTATCGGTATAGCTTTAGATAAGGATGCTGAAGAAGATGAAGAAATAGAGGTTACCTTTCAAATTGCCGAGCCTAATACCTTTACTCCAATAGGAGAATCGGAAGAACCTTTTTGGAATATAAGTGAAACAGCGATAGATCTCAGCAAAGCTCATATACAATTGGCAAAAAGAATGAACCAAATTCCATCTCTGGAGCATTGTCAGATTATATTAATAGGAGAAGAGTTTGCTAAGACACAGCAAGATGAAACTCTGGATTTTTTGCTGCGCACCTATAATATCAGACGTAGAGTTCATATTGGAGTAGTTAAGGACAAGGCGAAAGATATATTGGAGTTAAAATTTAAAACTTTATTAATACCTGCCTTTGTCATTTCGGAAATGATGAATGAAAACCATAATTATTCCTTGGAAGTAACAAATTATATGGATATTGGAGGTATTCATATGGCGGAAACAAATAATTTTGATTTCATATTGCCCAAGCTGATCATTGATGAAGATAAACTTGACATGTCTGGCGGTGGTGTCTTTAAGGATATGCATTTAGTTGGATGGCTTGATGGAGAGGAAATTGTGGGTATACGCTTTTTACGGGGAGACGTCAATTCTGGATTTCTAAGTGTAGAGCTTTCGGAGGATCTTGGAAAGCGAGCTATGATGAACGTATTTGAGGCAGTATCAAGTATGGAACCGGAAATCAAGGATGGTCGCTTGTTAGTAAAACTGGATCTAAGAATAGAAGGAGATATGACTGAAATAGTTCTTGCTAATAAAGAAATAAATGAAACGGAATTCCTTAACAGGTTGGAAAAATTATACGAACAGGATGTTAAAAACAAGATAGAGAAATCATTTCGCAAGATGCAGCAAGAATTTAATAGCGATCCTTATCAATTAAAGGAGAAACTTATGAGCTATTACCCTGAATTCTGGAAGGAAAATCAAGAGAACTGGGATGAGGTCTATAGGTCTGCTGCACTGGAATTGGATGTCAAGGTTTTAATACGTCGTATTGGTGAAATCAAGCATTGAGAACTATAAAACCAAGGTTTACTTTTGCACTTGAACAGCTCTATGGAAATCATCCAAAGAGCTTTACTATAAAAAAAGCAGCCAGGCTGCCGCCTATATAAACATAGCCTGCAATCCTGCCTATTTTGTATTCTTTTTTGAACTCTGCTTTTTCTTTATCGATTATATAAGGGTATAAAAAAGAAAGAATCAAACCACAAAAAACAGTTAAGCCAACAAAATAAGAAGAAAATATCAGTTTCATAAACTGAAGCAGATTTTCAAACATTTTCCTCGACCTCCTAGAATTTATTATGCCCTTAAATTCACATATCTTGCGTTATGGGCAGGAAGCCTATATAATTATCCTATTATCTTTGGAAAGGAAAAAATTAATGTCAAAGAGAAAGATCGTTATTGTTCCCAATGAAGAAATGGCAAAGCAGAGACTATATATGGAAGAATTAAAAAATAGAGTTTCAGGCATGAGTCTGACTTATCATATAGTTACCTATGGATGTCAAATGAATGTTCATGACTCGGAAAACCTGGCAGGAATACTGGCAGAAGCAGGATATACAGAGACTGGCGAGCGACAGGAAGCAGATGTTGTGCTGATTAACACCTGCTGTGTAAGGGAAAATGCAGAGCTTAGGGTATATGGCAATATCGGATCTCTGAAAGCTTTCAAGCAAACCAATCCCAATAGAATTATAGGTGTCTGTGGTTGCATGATGCAGCAAACTGAAGTTGCAGATTATATCCAAAAGACATTTCCATTTGTTGATCTCATATTTGGAACACATAACCTGCATCGATTTCCGCAACTACTATTACAAGCCTTGGATTCCAATAGCACCATAGTTGAGATTATGGATTCAGAGGGCGAGATAATGGAGCATGTACCCATAAAAAGAGCCACTGGTGTAAGCGCATGGGTAACTATTATGTATGGCTGCAACAATTTTTGCAGCTATTGCATTGTTCCATATGTCAGAGGCAGGGAAAGAAGCCGACTACCAAAGGACATCCTTGAGGAAATCAATAGCTTGGCAAAGGATGGATATAAGGAGATAACCTTGATAGGTCAAAATGTAAACTCCTATGGAAAGGATCTGGAACAAAAATATCTGTTCCATGATTTGTTGCGGGATAGTAGTAAGATAGAAGGAATTGAACGTATTCGTTTTATGACCTCCCACCCAAAGGATTTGACTGACAAATTGATTTATACTATGGCTGAGTACAGTAAGCTTTCCAAACATATCCATTTACCGATTCAATCAGGCAGTAATCGGATATTACGTGAGATGAATCGGAAATATACCCGTGAGAAGTATTTAGAACTAGTGAAAAAACTCAGATCTGTTATGCCCGATATTGCATTAACCACGGATATTATTGTAGGATTTCCAGGGGAAACCGAAGAAGACTTCCAGGATACCTTGGGGCTTATAGAGCAGGTGGGCTATGATTCTGCATTTACCTTTCTATACTCCCCAAGAAAAGGAACCCCTGCAGCTAAAAAGAATAACCAAATACTGCAAGAGATAAAGAAAGAACGATTAGCAAGGTTAAACAACCAACTTAACAAGAGTAGTAATGAAAAAAATATGGTATATAAGGATCAGCTGGTAGAAGTTCTTGTGGAGGGTCCCAGTAAAACAAGAGAGGACATTTATACCGGTAGAACAGACAGCAATAAAATTGTAAACTTTGAAGGCAGTACGGATCTGGCAGGGAGATTGGTAACAATACGCATTACAAAGACTCAAACCTGGACTCTCGAAGGAGAAATTGTGCAAAATGACTGAGAACACAAAAATTCCCTGAGATGAAATAATGAAAATGGCAAGAGAACTGGGCATTGCATTAGCGCGATCTGAAGAAATTAATGCTTACCGGGAAGCCGGTTTTTTAATACATTGATATATCAGATAAACCAATTGCTGAAATTTTATTGTGTAGACCCGGATGAAGAAATTCCCTATGAACAATCTGGTGGTTGCAGCAATTGCAGCGGGGGATGTACTAAGTAACTAAAGGAGGAGTGGGGTAATTTATGGCGGGCTTGACACCAATGATGCAACAATACATGTTATTGAAAGAACAACAAAAGGATGCCATTTTATTTTTTCGTTTAGGTGACTTTTACGAAATGTTCTTCGAAGATGCCATAACTGCTTCCAAAGAGTTGGAAATCACCTTAACCGGAAGGGATTGTGGTTTAGATGAAAGAGCACCTATGTGTGGTGTCCCTTGGCATTCTGCTGATGGTTATATAGCAAGGCTGATAGAAAAAGGTTACAAGGTAGCCATATGTGAACAAACTCAGGATCCAAAGGAAGCAAACGGTCTGGTAGAGCGTCAAGTAGTTCGTGTGGTAACCCCTGGCACGGTAACAGACAGTTCTATTTTGAATGAGAAAACGAACAATTATTTAGTTTCAATCTTTCGAGATAATGATGCCTTTGGTTTGTCAGGTGTGGATGTTTCAACAGGCGAGTTTTTTATTTCAGAGATTATCCAAACTAATGTGCAGGATAGAAATGAAAAATTAACTAATGAGTTGGCACGAATCCAACCCAGTGAAATTCTTGTCAATGAATCATTACAGCTTGATACTGGTTTTTTAGATTCTATTCGCAGTCGATTTTCGGCTTACATTACCCCCTATCAAGAGTGGGCTTATCAGAAATCCAACGCGTATGGAATGCTAATACAGCATTTCCAGGTGCAAACTCTTGAAATCTATGGCTGTGCAGAGATGACATATGGAATTTGTGCAGCTGGAGCCTTGCTTTCATATTTATCTGAGACCCAGAAGAACGCTCTTGGTCATATTACTTTTATAAAAACGCTGTCCGATAGTTCTCATATGGTTCTTAACGCAACTGCTCGCCGGAACCTCGAACTTACGGAAACTATCTGGGGGAAAAGCAAAAGAGGCTCTTTGCTTTGGCTCCTGGACAAGACGGATACTGCAATGGGAGGCCGCCTTCTACGCCAGTGGATTCAACAACCTCTTTTATATAAGAAACAAATAGAAGATCGCCTGGATGCAGTCCAAGAGCTCATGAAAAATCCCATTAAAATGGAAGAAGTTAAGGAGCTGCTTCGCAAGGTATACGATTTAGAACGATTGGCAGGACGGATAGCATTTGGAAGCGCTAATGCTCGAGACTTACTTTCCATAAAGCAATCTTTACAGCTTTTGCCTGTATTAAAGGAGATTTTGTCGAGTTCCACCAGTGGTTTGCTAATCAAATTCCACAGGGAAATAGATACCTTGGAAGATATACACAGCTTGCTGGAGCAATCCATCTTCGAAGATCCACCTGTGTTTCTAAAAGAAGGGAACCTTATTAAAGAAGGCTGGAATTCCGAATTAGATGAATATCGACTTGCTGTAACTGAAGGAAAGAACTGGATTGCAGGATTGGAGCAACAAGAAAGAGATAAAACCGGCATAAAGAACCTAAAAATAGGTTTTAACAAAGTATTCGGATATTATATGGATGTCACCCGTTCCTATTACGATCTTGTTCCTGAATCCTATGTACGAAAGCAAACCCTGGCCAACTCCGAACGATACATTACCCCTGAATTGAAGGAAGTAGAGGATAAAATCCTGGGGGCTGAGGAAAAAGGTATACGCTTGGAATATCAGCTTTTTTTGGAAACAAGAGAGAAAGTTGGCAATGAGGTCAGCCGAATTCAAAGTACAGCAGCCATTATTGCTGCATTGGACGCACTGTGTTCCTTTGCTCGGGTTTCATATGACAACAATTACACCAGACCGGTTATGCTGGAGGACGGTTCTATTAAAATTAAAGACGGAAGACATCCTGTTGTTGAAAAGACCATGTCAAATGGTTTGTTTGTGCCCAATAATACCGACCTGCAAACTGGGAAAGATCATCTGATGATTATTACCGGTCCTAATATGGCAGGAAAGAGCACGTATATGCGCCAGATTGCACTTATCACTTTAATGGCTCAAATAGGATGTTTCGTCCCGGCAAAAGAAGCAGAAATAGGAATAGTAGATAGAATATTCACCCGGGTTGGAGCATCCGACAATTTGGCTTCCGGACAAAGTACTTTTATGGTCGAGATGAGCGAAATTGCTGACATACTACATAATGCTACCGGTAATAGTCTTTTAATTTTGGATGAAATAGGCAGGGGAACCAGCACCTTTGATGGGCTGAGTATTGCATATGCAGTAGTTGAACATATATGCCAGTCCTTAAAAGCAAAAACTTTATTCGCTACCCACTACCATGAACTAACTGAACTTGAGGGAATGTTACCGGGTGTAAAAAATTATTGCATTGCAGTAAAGGAGCAAGGCGACGATATCATCTTTCTTCGAAGAATTATCCGAGGTGGTGCTGACAAAAGCTTTGGTATTCAAGTAGCAAAGCTGGCCGGCTTGCCTGTAGAAGTGATCGAGCGTGCTAAGAAAATCCTAAAGAAGCTGGAAGATGCAGATATAAACAAAGTAAAAAGCCAAAACAAGAAGCTTCAGGCAGCAGATTCCAATGGAGCATATCAATTGGATTTGTTTAATACAGCTTCTTTTGAAATTGTGAAAGAGTTAAAGGATATGGATGTAAATGTGCTCACACCTATTGAAGCTATTGGTATATTACATAGCTTAGTCCAAAAAGCAAAGGAGTAAAAGTTCTATGGCCATTATTCACAGCTTAGATAATGCAACAATAAATCAAATAGCCGCCGGCGAAGTAATAGAACGACCTTCTTCCATCGTTAAAGAACTGATGGAAAACTCCATTGACGCCGATGCGTCTGCAATAACTATAGAAATTGAAAATGGCGGCACAAGCCTTATACGTGTAACTGATAATGGGACAGGAATGGAAATGGAGGATGCAGAGGCTTCATTTCAAAGGCATGCTACCAGCAAAATTGAAGCAGCCAATGATTTGAATACCATTCATACACTGGGTTTTCGAGGCGAAGCTTTGGCCAGCATCGCTGCCGTAACACAGATGGAGATGTTAACAAGACCCGGAGATTCTATTTCGGGTTGTCACATTATTTACCATGGCGGCCAAATGATTCAGGCATCTGAGGCAGGATGCCCTGAGGGAACGACTATAATGGTTCGTAATCTTTTTTATAATACTCCTGCCCGTTTAAAATTTTTAAAATCTTCCCGCAGTGAAACAGCAGCAATAAGTGAATTGCTGGCTAAGTTAATTTTAGCTAATCCTTCTATCTCCATAAAATATATCAGCAATGGAAAAACAGTATATCACTCTTCTGGTGATGGAGAGCTTTTAAGCGCGATTTTGTGTATATATGGGAAAAATATAAAAAACGATCTAATTTTACTTGAAGACGATTTTGGAGATGGTTTTTCCGTTTTTGGTTATGTGGGAAAACCTTCCTTGTCAAGAACAAACCGCAGCCATCAATCCTTCTTTATAAATAACAGATATGTACGCAGCCAACTGTTATCACAAAGTGTAGAGGAAGGGATGAAGGATTGGACGATGATTAATCATTTTCCATGGTGTATCTTGAGCATTCAGATTTTACCAGGAGAAATTGACGTAAATGTTCACCCTTCCAAAACTGAAATTCGATTTCGAAACCCGAAAGAAGTTTTGGAAACGCTTACAAACAGCATCAAGAATACAATGGAGAAGGAACAGCATATCCCGGCAATTTTCCCCTCCATTCCAACTGTGCAAAATAAAGCTCCAAAAATTGGGAATGACCTTCATCAAACAAAGGCTGAACAGCTGCACTATTTCGATGGTCAAAAACTACAATCGACTGTGGAGCATGTATCTGAAGAGATAACTACAGTGATAGAATTATCTGAGTTCAAGGAGCAAACAAGCCCTAAAACAATATATATACATAAAGACCCACAAGAAGAAAATCTTGTATATGACCGTATGAACCATGAAGAATATGCTAATACTATAACAAGTGATCTGAAAAAGTGGAATGTGATAGGGGTTGCTTTCTCAACTTTTATATTGGTTGAGAACGATACTCATTTATTTATTGTAGACCAGCATGCCGCCCATGAACGCTTGATCTATGAACAACTAAAGGAGTCCGTCCTCCAGCAGAATGTCCTTAGTCAGCAATTGTCTCCTCCTTACATATTGGAGCTTACCCATGATGAATTCTTATACATTACAGATAATGTAGAAAGCTTTCAATTTGTTGGCTTCGATTTGGAGCCTTTCGGGGGGAAGTCCTTTATTATCAGAGGTGTTCCGGTGGTGTTAAAGGATGTCAATATTCAGGATTTGTTTCATGAATTGCTTGACCTGTCCGGTTCCAGAATCGGTCAGGAGAGACTTGCTCTACAAGAAGAGGATATTATCATGGCAGCTTGTAAAAAGGCTGTGAAAGCCAACGACAAGCTGTCTCAGCAGGAAATTCGGAGCCTTCTGAAGGATATGGATCAAGATGAAATTCCTTTAACTTGTCCTCATGGCAGACCTATATTAATATCCATGAGTCGATATGAATTGGAGAGGAAGTTCAAAAGGATTTAATAGAAGGAGCCATACAATGCAGAAAATTCCATTGCTTGTCATTACAGGTCCAACAGCTTCCGGTAAAACAGAATTGGCAATCCAGGTTGCTCTGGAATTGAACGGAGAAATTGTTTCTGCGGATTCCATGCAGATATATCGTTATATGGATATTGGTACTGCCAAGCCTGCTTTGCACGAAAGACAGGGAATACCTCACCATATGGTAGATATTCGAAACCCGGATGAGGAGTACAATGTGGCATTGTTCCAAAAACAAGCAAAAGATATAATACAACAGATTTCAAAACGGGGGAAACTTCCCATCTTGGCAGGAGGAACAGGCTTATATATCAACTCTATTATCTATCCGATGAATTTTACCGAAGCAGTTGAAGACCCTGAGTATCGATCCCAGCTGAATGAATTGTTAGATAAGCATGGTGCTGGCTGGCTTCACAATCATTTAAGAAGAGTTGACCCTGAGTCTGCTCAAAGGCTTCATCCTAATGATACTCGCAGGGTTATCCGGGCTATGGAGGTATTCCATTTGACAGGAAAGCCAATGGAAACATACAAGCAGAATTTCAGTGTATTGGAGTCAACCTATGACACATTGATCTATGGACTCACAATGGATAGGAAATTGCTTTACGATCGAATAAATTTAAGGGTTGATAGAATGATGGAATCTGGATTAATAAAAGAGGTAACAGATATATTGGATAGAGGCTATTCCAGGGATTTAATATCCATGCAAGGCTTGGGTTACAAAGAGATTATTAATTACCTGAAGGGTTTATCAACCCTGGAAGAAAGCATAAATATTTTAAAGCGTAATACTAGAAGGTTTGCAAAAAGACAGATCACCTGGTTTAAGAGAGAGGAACAAATTCTATGGCTTGATCCTACTAAAATGAATAATCCAAAGGCTGCAGCTGATTGGTTGATTACAGAGGTTGGAAAAAATTTGCTTTCCAATTAGCTTTAGTTATTGTATAATTGAACATAAACAATTGAAGAAAAATGATACTTAGAATATGGAAAGGATGGTGTAGCAAATTGGCAAGCAAAGTAACAATTGTTTTACAGGATGCTTTTCTAAACGAGATACGGAGAGATCATACCCCGGTAACTATTCATCTTACCAACGGATTCCAATTAAAAGGGATGTTAAAAGGCTTTGATAACTTTATCGTCATTATTGAAAGTGACGGAAAACAAATGATGATTTATAAGCATGCAATCTCAACTATTACCCCTGCACGTCCAGTTGCTTTCGGATTGAATGCACAGGAGCAGGAGTAATATAAATGATAATCTTTTGAAAGGAACCTTCTATTGAGTTGGTTCTTTTCTACATATATAAGTTGAATAGGATGTAAGCTCAAACCAGGAATGATTAAGTAGATATTAGTATAGCAAATCATTATACATTTACTATTCAATAGGATTGTAATTGGAGGTTAAAGATGAAAATTGGGCAAATCAACAATTATACAGATTTTTACTTGGAAGACACAAATATTCATCCAAAATCATTAAGTATGGTAAATGAGGCTCAGACTGAGCTAAGAGTAATATTTGAAGGAATTGATGAAAGAGCAGAATACCACCAAGCCAGGATACTTAAGGTATTTAATAAGCATCGAATCAGCCAGAGACATTTTACCGGAACCTCAGGTTATGGTTATGGAGATGACGGTCGAGATGCCTTGGATCTGGTTTACCAAGACCTGTTTGGTGGAGAGGATGCTCTGGTGCGTCCTCAGTGGGTATCCGGAACCCATGTTATTAGTGATGCTCTATTTGCCTTGTTAAGACCGGGAGAAACTCTTTTATCCATAACAGGAGTTCCTTACGATACCCTTCACGATGTTATCGGTATCAAAGATGCTGTGCCAGGCTCACTACGAGACTGGAAAATAGATTATAGGCAAATTGAATTACTGCCTGATGGAAACATCAATATCAATGAAGTAAAAAATGAACTGGTAGATCCAAAAGTAAAAACTATTTTAATACAAAGATCAATGGGCTACAGTACCCGTAAAACATTAAGTGTATCAAAAATTGCTGCTGTAATAGATGAGATTAAAGTCATTAGAAATGATGTTTTTGTGCTTGTAGACAACTGTTATGGGGAATTTACTGAGGATAAGGAGCCAAGCATGACTCAAGCAGACCTTACTGTAGGATCCCTAATTAAAAATCCAGGAGGAGGTCTTGCACCAACTGGAGCCTATGCTGTAGGTACTGCAGAAGCCATTTCACTTTTGGAAAAAAGGCTTACATCACCAGGTATGGGAAGGGAGCTAGGATCTTTCCCATCCGGATACGGGTATTTTTATCAGGGTTTGTTCATGGCACCACATACAGTGGCTGAGGCTTTGAAAGGTGCTGTTCTAGCAGGTAAGGTGTTTGATGGGTTAGGCTATAAGGTGCGACCTCATTGGAAGGAGGGTTCCCGGTCTGATATAATACAGTCTATTGAATTCACATCTTCTGAGCAGTTAATTTCATTTTGCCAGACCATACAAACTGTTTCTCCGATTGACAGCTATGTTGTACCTTATCCGTGGGATATGCCTGGATATGATCACCAGGTTATTATGGCTGCAGGAACATTTATACAAGGAGCATCCATTGAACTTAGCGCAGATGCACCTATCAAAAAGCCATATGTTGCCTATTTACAAGGCGGTTTGACTTATGCCCATGTAAAGCTTGCTATAATGAAAGTATTATCAGTAATGCTAAAAGAAGGATTTGTTCAACTTTAGGGTTGAATAAATCCTTCTTTTATTAAAACAATATTCACTTTAATGAAACATTCGAATTACGCCGATTACCTTCCCCAATATGGAAGCATCTTTTACTATTATTGGTTCCATAGCTGAGTTTTCGGGTTGAAGTCTGATATGATCTTTTTCCTTGTAGAAGGTTTTCACGGTGGCTTCATCTTCTATGAGGGCAACGACCATATCGCCATTGGATGCTGTGGGCTTTTTTTGTACGATGACCATGTCACCATCGAGAATGCCGGCTTGAATCATACTTTCACCTCGAACATGAAGCATAAAGACATCGCTGTTATGGAGATATTGAACTGGAATTGGGAAGGTATCTTCAATGTTTTCCACTGCCAGAATTGGTTGACCTGCTGTTACACGACCAACAATAGGAACATTAACCAGCTCGTTTTTTGATACATAAGTACTGTCATCGAGAATTTCAATAGCTCTGGGTTTGGAGGCATCGCGACGGATGAAGCCTTTTTTCTCCAAACGTTCGAGGTACCCGTGTACTGTAGAAGTAGATTTCAAGTCTACTGCATCGCATATTTCACGTACAGAGGGGGGATAGCCTTTAGCTCGAATTTCATCTTTGAGGAACTCCAGGATCTTTTTCTGTTTGTCACTGAGGGCTTTTACCATTGTTTACACCTCATTATCCATATCATTTTTATTCAATGAACATATTTTTCTACTTAATGGAATTGTAGCATAAAAAAAGTAATAAGTCAAACAAATGTTCGGATTTTTCTTGAAAAACCATTGACAGGGAACAGGTGTTCTAGTATAATGATTTGGAACATACGTTCGAGGAGGTCTTAAAGTGATTATAAGCGAAACTGTCAATGGTCATATTATCAAAAGAAGGTCCATTAGCATCAAGTCCAAGTTACGGCTAACCATGTTTATTGTAGTTACATTAACTTTTTTAACCTGTGCGTTTTCATTTTTTTTACTTAAAGGTAATGCTCAGGTTATGCCAGAATATTATCTAAGCTTGAGTGTCTCCAAGGGTGATACACTTTGGTCAATTGCAAGAGATTCACTGCCAAAAGGAAGAGACATCCGCGACTATATTATCGAAATCCGCGAGTGGAACAAGCTAGAAACTGCTTATATTATAGAAGGTCAGATACTGGAGATCCCTATCTACGGAACTAGTCTTCCCGATGAGGATTCAACAGCCGCGGGAATGATAGATTAGTCATCCCTGAGTTTAACTACCCGTGCTGCCATGCGTCTCTTGTCATCGCTAATTGCAGCATAATGCTTTCTAGTGGTGTTAACATCCTTATGACCTAATACATCAGCTACCAGATAAATATCACCAGTTTCTCTATATAGGGTGGTACCATAGGTACTGCGAAGCTTATGGGGTGAAATATTTTTTAACGGGCTTATAATATTGGAATACTTTTTTACAAGGTTTTGTATAGCACGGTTACTCAACCTCTTGTTCTGCATAGATAAGAAAAGTGCATCTTGATGACCGGGAAGAGCTTGCCTTAGTTTTCTTTCTTCCAGATAATCGTCCAATGCCTGAGAAATCTCTTCTCCAAAGTATAGAAAAACTTGATTTCCACCTTTTCGGGTTACTTTAAAACTATTGGCATTAAAATCAAAGTCTGAGATATTCAAGCCAACACACTCACTTATTCTAATTCCAGTGCCTAAAAACAAGGTTATCAGGGTAAGATCCCGTTGTCGGGTGTATTTATGATATCTTTTCTGAGTTTCTGTTAGACCATCCCCGTTTTCAATGGTATCCAGGAGCCTGGCAACCTCATCAACATCCAGCCTTATAATCGGTTTCTCATGTATCTTTGGAATATCCACCAATTCCGTAACATTTCTATCCAGATATCCTTTTTTATAAAAATGTGAAAAACAAGAACGAATGGCCGAAAGCTTTCTGGCTTTACCGGATTCATGATTCGTCTGTTCTGAGCTTATACCATTTTGCTTCTTATTATAAAGGGAGATATACTCAAGAAACATTTCCAGATGTACTGCTTCAATGATTTTTAAGTCATCTATGCTAAGCTCTTCAGGCTTTTTCTCTCTAAAATTTTCAACTTCTATTGTAAGAAATCGAAAGAAAAGACGCAAATCATACCCATAATTGATGCGGGTTAGAATGGAAGTATTGGGCTCGATTCCACGAAAATACTCCTTACAAAAGTGAGGAAGATCTCTTAATACTTTTCTGAGCTTGATAACATTCAATTTGCTTTCATGTACATTAAAAGACTTTAAACTTTGCATAATAACTCCTTTTGGTAAACAAGTGTTCTCTGCTGGTATACATATTATACCATACCGAAGCCGTTGGCTTCAATCAAAGAAGTCAGAAGTTAGACTGTGTGAAACTGCACAAAAAATCCTTAGTACAAAAGTCAATCTGTTTTTGGAGCACGAGGGAAGGAACATAATCATATAATGTAATGGAGTAGACTAACATTCGATTTATTTTATCTATTTCAAATTTTGTGAAAGGAGATATGAGTATGAGTAATGGTATTTTAGGTGGACTATTCGGTAGAGGAGACGATAGCTTACTATTTTTCTTCCTGTTGTTAGTAATCATATTCTGCAATTGTGGACTATTCCGTAAAGATAGTTCAGAATTACTATTTTTCTTCTTGCTATTAGTTGTTCTGTTTACTGGATGCGGAGCCTGCGAATAAGCAGATACACAAGCTGGAAGAGTAATTCAGGAAATATCTAAAAATATGTAAGAAAAACGAAGAAGTCATCTAATATTACTTCGTTAGCTTAAGTGCTTACAACTGATTGATAGCAGCAAGCTGCTGCTATCAATTTTTAATTAGTACTATTCGTAAAACATGTATTTTGCGCATAGTACTAATTAGTTAACCCCTCTATTCTTTTCAAGTATTTTAGAGGGTTCCTGTGAGTTCCCAGCATAATCAATTTATTTGTCTCTTTGTTTTTTAATCTCAGCTGTTGCCAATTCATCGCATCGATTATTCTTTTCATTGTCACTATGACCTTTAACCTTATACCAATTCACCTGGTGAATTTCCATTAATGATAACAAATACTTCCACAATTCCTGATTTTCTACAGGCTGTCTTTTTCTGGTGCACCAACCGTTTTGCAGCCAGTTATCAACCCATCTCTGATTAAATGCATTGCTGACATAGGCACTGTCCGTATAAATATTTACTTTGCAGGGTTCCTTCAATGCTTCCAGTGCCTTAATCGGCGCAGTTAATTCCATTCGATTATTGGTTGTATTTGCTTCATATCCGGAAAGTTCTTTTTCATGTTCGTTATATGATAAAATTGCAGCCCAACCGCCAGGACCGGGATTTCCACTACAGGCACCATCTGTAAAAATATCTACCTGCTTCATGATTTGTTTAGTTCTCCCATATGTTTACTTTTTTCAGCACATGTACGTACTGCTTCTATAATCGTTCCTCTGAATCCGTTATCTTCCAAATAAGCAACAGCTTCAATAGTAGTACCGGATGGCGAGCATACCATATCTTTCAATTCACCTGGGTGTTTTCCGGTTTCCTGCATCAATTTTGCTGCTCCCAGCAAGGATTGGACAGCTATTTTATAACTCTGTTCCCTGGATAAACCCATCAAAACTCCCCCATCGGCCAGTGCTTCCAGAAACAAAAATGCATAAGCCGGGCTGCTTCCGCTGATTGCAGTAACTGCGTGAATCTGATCTTCGGATACGAATTCTACCTTTCCGAAGGATTTCAGGATGGTACATGCGAGATCCATGTATTCATCAGGAACAGAAGGATCCTTACATACAGCAGTCATACCTTCCCCTGCTAAAGCTGGAGTATTAGGCATGGTACGAATAACATAACAATTGTTTTTTACCATTTCTTTCAACTGTAGTGTTGTAACCCCTGCAGCTATGGAAATAATCATGTGATGTTTGGTAAGTGTGTCAGCAATATCAGCCAGGACACCGGGGACAATATGTGGTTTAACTGCAGGAATTATAACTTGGCAAGTTTCTACTATTTCAGCTGGTGATGAAACGGCGTCAACTCCAAGCTCTTCCTGTAGTTGCTTCATATTCTCTGACAAAAAAGGATCATAAACATAAACATTTTCTGGTTTAGTAACATTTCCTTTTATAATTCCTCTTATCATTGCTGTACCCATATTTCCTGCACCAATAAAACCAATACTCATATTTTTGCTTTTCATGAACAATCTCCTCTCCTGTATATAGTTGGATACTATTGCTCTTTTTCCTCCATGACATTCAACTAATAATCGCTAAAACAGCCTAAAAAATAAGAAATTAAAAATGCATCCTAAAAAACACCATTGACTTATTTCTTTTCCTATTCTATAATGTTTATTGTCGCCGTTAAAGGTGACATGTCTTTGCAGGGGAGTAGCTCAATTGGCAGAGTAGTGGTCTCCAAAACCATTGGTTGCGTGTTCGAGTCGCGTCTCCCCTGCCACAGGAAAAGAGTGGGTTTATATCCCCTCTTTTTTTATTATAACAAATATGGTCTGAAAAGCAATCAGATCTGTCTATGATAAACTTAAACTTAAGCGTTTTGGCATTAAATACAGTTTTGGTCGTTGTAACACGGATTTTTTACCTAAGCGTTTATTCTAGCTCTGCCATAAACTGTTCGATTCGGTCTAAGCCCCTCTGTATCTGTTCCATAGAAACAGCATATGACAATCGTACATAATTATCAGCTCCAAATGCGATACCCGGTACAACTGTCACTTTTTGAGCCTCCAACAATAAGTCGGCAAAATCCAGTGAGCTGTTTATTAAAATATCATCATATCTTTTTCCTAGAGCTTGCTTTATGTTCATCATGATATAAAATGCTCCTTTAGGAAGCTCGCAGGATAAATAAGGTATGTCATTAATGCGATTTACCATATACAGACGCCTTCTGTTGAATTCCTCAACCATAGCCTTGATTTCATCCTTAGGTGCATCCAAGGCTGTTGTGCTGGCATATTGAGCAATAGAATTGGGATTGGAGGTTGAATGGGACTGTAAATTTCCCATAACCTTTATAACTTCCTTTGGACCCGCAGTATAGCCTATTCTCCAACCTGTCATAGCATATGCCTTTGACATCCCATTAATCGTTAAGGTAAGTGATTTCACTTTTTCATTGAGAGAAGCTATGCTGATATGCTTCATACCGTCATATATAAGCTTTTCATATATCTCATCGGAGATGATAAAGAACTCTCTTTCAATTGCCAAATCAGCGATAGCAGCCAGTTCGGCATGCTTGTAAACACAGCCGTTTGGATTGCAGGGATTGTTGAGTATGAATGCCTTCGTTTTTGGTGTCAACGCCATTTTTAATTCTTCTATAGTCGGTTTAAAAGAGTTTTCCTCTTTTGTATCAATAAATACAGGAATACCGTCTGCCATTTTTACCATTTCCGGATAACTAAGCCAATATGGTTGTGGTATGATGACTTCATCACCTGGATTCAGGATAGCCTGAAAAACATTATATAATGAGTGTTTGGCACCGTTTGATACAATAATTTCTTCAGGTGAATATTTTATTTGATTGTCTCTTTCCAGTTTCCTGCATATTGCTTGCCTTAACTGCAATGTTCCTGAAGAAGGCGTATATCGTGTAAGGCCCTTATCCAGACCTTCCTTAGCTGCCTGAATAACAAAATCTGGTGTGGAGAAATCAGGCTCACCAGCTCCGAAACCAATGATATCCTGTCCCTCGCCAGCCATCTTCTTTGCCTTGGCATCTATTACCAGCGTAAGAGACTCTGAGATATTTTGAATTTTCCTCGATAACATCATGTTTTTAGTAATTCCTCCCAAAATGAAAGATTAGTATATGAATCCGTCATATGAGACCTATTATAACATGATAATTAGGTTTCGTCTATGCTGAAATGAAATTTACATTTGGTAAATATTCATAATAATTCTCTTAGTAAGTTTATTACATCTGTATTAACAGAAACATCTCCTATGATCGGTATGCCATTGTATAGGTCTCCATGGCAATCGCTTCCTCCGGTAATTATTAGACCATGGCTGTCTGCCATATATGTATAATAATCTGATTGCTCTTGAGTATGCTTGCTATGATAAGCTTCTATTCCCTGAATACCCAGCTTAAGTACTTTATCCAGCGAATCCTCAGCAGTCAGGAGTCCAGGATGAGCAAGAACAGAAACCCCGCCTGCATCCCTAATGAGGGAAACAGCTTCTTCTGGAGTTATACGATATCGGCCAACATAAGCATGGCAATCAGTGCCTATATATTTATCAAAAGCTTCCTTTTCATTCCGTACCAATCCTTTGGAAACAAGTACCCGGGCAATATGAGGTCTTCCTATGGTTTCTCCCTGTACCTGATTGAGTATTTCATCATAAGTGATGGAAAACCCATAAAGTTCAATCAACTTTTCTAGCATTTTTTGTGTTCTGTTTCTTCTGGCATTCCTCATTTTAGATAGTACTTGCTGCAACTTATAAGAATTCCTATCTATAAAATATCCTAATATATGGACTTCATTGTTATCCATCTGTGCATTTAGTTCTATCCCTGGTATTACTTCTAGATGATAAGCAGTTCCTGCAGCAACTGCTTCATCAATTCCATCCGTCGTATCATGATCAGTAACAGCAACAGCCTGTAATCCTTTAAGTGATGCAAATTCGATCATCATGGCAGGACTTAGCAGCCCATCGGAAGCGTTCGTATGAATATGAAGATCTGCTCTGCCTTTTGACATATTAGTAGTCAAATTTAATCAGCCTCATGTTAATTAATTATATTATTTACTTCAAATCAGTAATGGTCAACGCAGAAGACTACACAGCTTTTGATACTCATATAAAAGTAGAGAGATTCACAATATTTCAACTAACAGTCTCTCATAGTTTTCAAATGCTATTTTTTTTACATCAGCCTCTGAGTAATTTAGTTGAAGCAGAGCATTAATAATCTTATCATAATGTTGAGGTCCTTTTATGTCTGCAGGTCTTTCCTCTATCCCATCAAAATCGGCTCCAAATCCGATGACATCTATGCCTGCAAGAGCTGCTATATGCTCAATATGTCTAATAATATCTCCAAGGGAGGCTTCATTATCAGATAAAAAAGGCGGATAAAAATTAATTCCTATTACTCCTCTGTTTTCTGCCAGCAGTTGAATCTGTTCATCTTTTAAATTTCTTGGGTGGGGATGTATGGACCATGCGTTGGAATGAGTAGCAGCTACAGGGCTTTTTGTTGTTTCTAAAACATCATAAAATCCTTTATCAGATAGATGGGAGACATCTATGATCATCCCCAATCGATTCATTTCCTTAACCACCTCATGACCAAACAATGACAGTCCTCCTTTGGAGCTGCTCTCCATTGCACCATCTGCAATTTCATTTCGATAGTTCCAGGTCAAGGTCATAGCTCTAGCACCAAGTTGATATAAGATGCGTAGATTTAAAAGTTCCCCTTCCAGGATCTCCCCTCCCTCTACTGTCAGCATGGCTCCTATTTTATTATTCGCTTTTGCAAGGTTTATATCTTGCGGTTTCGTTATAGTAACCAGGATATCAGGAAAGGTGTTCAGCATGGAGTAATAGGCGTCAATCAGCCTTAACCCTTGTTGCAGACATGAAGCTCCTGCCTTCTGGTCAATTATGGCTGCAAAGAACTGAAGGCCTACCCTTCCCTTCCTTAATCCTTCCAGTGAAACATGGAATTCCCCGTTATGAAAAGCTTGTATTCCAAAATTAGCAATTTTAAAAATCGTGTCACAGTGGCTGTCTATTACATAATAGGATTTCAATGCACACACCCTTTCTTATACCCCATACTATTCTATAAATTTCTTCATTCTACAACTTGATTTAAAAGGAAAGGGCTTTTCGCAAAAGCCCTTTCAAAAAAATGTTTATCGTTGATTTATACTGGATGAATCTGGTAATCATAACTAACCTGGGTGCTGTCAATTTTATATTTTTCTGCAGCTCTATACTTAAAAAAGGATTCTGCTACCTGCGGGAATAGTGCATAAGTAAGCACATCTTCTTCTTGTTCTATATAAGCTTTGATGAAGTCTCTATAATCATCCAATGCAGGTGCAATAAAATCAGCAGGGCGGGCTGTTATAGGCTCAATGTCACCAATTATCTGTCTTCGGAATTCTTCCTTGATTTCAACCGGCGGTTTGCCATATTCGCCTCTAACATAAGCTTTGGTTTCCTTTGTCACCATTTTGTATCTTTCTCCAGTAATAACGTTCAAGACAGCTTGTGTGCCGACAATTTGGCTGGTAGGGGTAACAAGGGGCGGGTAGCCCAGATCTTCTCTAACTCGCGGGACTTCCTGTAATACCTCATCCATTTTATCTTCCTTACCCTGCTGCTTAAGCTGTGAAACCAGATTGGACAACATACCGCCCGGAACTTGATAGATGAGAGCATTTACATCTACTGATAAGACCTTTGGATCAAGCAAACCAGACTCCAAGTACTTTTCACGAAGAGGCTTGAAATAATCGGCAATCTCGTTGAGAACATCCAGATTAAGTCCGGTATCATAGCAGGTATTTTGCAGGGCAGCTGCAAATGGTTCAGTAGGCGGCTGTGAAGTACCCATGGCCAAGGGAGATATTGCACAGTCAACAATGTCAGCACCAGCTTCAATAGCTTTCATATAAGTCATGGATGCCAATCCTGAAGTATAATGGGAATGGATATCTATTGGAATATTGACAGCTTTTTTTAGCTCCCCAACGAGTTCGTAGGCTGTATAGGGCTTCAGCAAACCGGCCATGTCCTTGATACAGATGGAACTGGCACCCATGGATTCCAGTGTCTTTGCATTATCGATATAGTGTTGTGTGTTGTGTATCGGACTGGTAGTATAGGATATAGCAGCCTGTGCATGTGCACCTTCTTTTACCGTTACCGACATGGCAGTTTCAAGATTACGAATATCATTGAGTGCATCAAAAATTCTAATGATATCGATTCCGTTGCCAACAGCTCTTTTTATAAATTCAGTGAGTACATCATCAGGATAATGCTTATATCCCAGTATATTTTGACCTCTGAGCAGCATCTGCAAATTGGTATTTGGAATAGCCTTGCGTATCTTCCGCAGACGTTCCCATGGATCTTCATTAAGAAAACGAAGACACGCATCAAAGGTTGCTCCTCCCCACACTTCGAGAGAATAATAGCCTGCCTGATCCATCAGCTCTGCAACAGGTAGAATCTCATCTGTGGTCATTCGCGTTGCTATTAAAGATTGATGAGCATCTCGTAAAACGGTTTCTGTTATCTTGACTTTTGCCATAAAAAGAATGCCTCCTTATTGTTCCTGTAAACTCGATATCAATTACTCCATAGTGAACAGGAGGTCACCGGAGTTTACAGTGGAGCCTTTAGATGTATTGATGGAAGATATTTTTCCATCTTGGGGTGCCATGA
>ENA-UOOM01000770-UOOM01000770.1-fermentation-metagenome-genome-assembly--contig:-NODE-770-length-34021-cov-82.735206_pt1 | contig 34021 bp, 33 predicted proteins | sample MGYA00245781_ERZ724031 | MGnify/ENA primary metagenome ERZ724031 (study PRJEB28704, sample SAMN03018317) | fermentation metagenome | biome: anthropogenic terrestrial biome; feature: soil; material... | reverse complement strand
TTTTCAGCACACTAAATTGAGGAACAAAGAGGATTGGCTGATAACGCAATATTGTTGTAGGGAACGTGGCTTGTCCCGTTCCGGCGAAGCGAAGTTGTTGTAGGGAACGTGGCTCGTCCCGTCCCGGCGAAGCGATGTTGTTGTAGGGAACGTGGCTCGTCTCGTTGTGGCGAAGCCATCTTTCCGCATTGAACACGTCCTTCATCTCATTCCGGCGATGCAATGTTATTGTAGGGAACGTGGCTTGTCCCGTTCCGGCGAAGCCATCTTTTCGTAGGGAACGTGGTCATGATACCAGGAGCATAGCGAAACAATCTGGAGTTTTGTCTTTTTGAGCGACAGTTGCGAAGGATCTTGTTGGTCAATGGGTAAGATCCTTACAAAGTACACTATGTGTCACTTCGTTCTGGATGACAATCATCCCTTTAGGATGACAACACATCGTTTTGCTAAAACCCATGTACATTTTTGTGATCCTTTAGGGCGAGACGTTTGTACCGGCGAAGCAATGTTATTGTAGGGAACGTGGCTCGTCCTGTTCCGGCGAAGCCATCTTTCCGCATTGAACACGTCCTTCATCTCATTCCGGGGAAGCGATGTTGTTGTAGGGAACTCGGCTCGTCACGTTCCGGCGAAGCCGTCAATTGAGGGGGGGGTGTGAAACTGGTGTGACGGCGATGTTTCCCACTTGATTCAGCCGTATACAATGACTACACACTACGTGATTGCCCTCCTGAGCCTCTTTTGCGATGAATCTTGTCGGTAAATGGGTAAGATCCTTACGAAGTATACTGTGTGTCACTCCGTTCAGGATGATAATCACCCGTTTAGGACCGGAATTTCCCTTTTTTTTACCCTGAAAATCAATTATTCTCTCCTCGATAATCGCATTTTTGGCAAAAATTGGTAAATAAGGCATGAGCATATTGAAGTCTGGTGAAACAGACACCTGGAAGGCAGCAAGGCATTATGCCTGTTCGGATGGCTTTTACCCTGAAGCGCGGTCGGGGTGGGGGAGGTGAAGATATTGCTATTTTGATCACCATAGCGGTCAACCAACCAGGAGATATACGACACTGCTTATCTGGATGAAAGGAACTCAATTATCATCAAAAATCTCCTGGTATTTCTTATCCAGTTCATCATCCGCCAGGTGAGAATAGCGCTGTGTCACGGCGATATTCGTATGGCGTGCCAACACCTGGGCGAGCTTCAGGTTGCCTGTGCTGCCAAGGATCGTTGTAACAAAATAATGCCGGAATGAGTGGGGCGTAATGGTACCTACTGCGTCTTCTCCAAGGCATTCCCTGACGCGGTCCTTCACGATCGCCCTGCCAGTAGTGGTCGAAATTGGTTTAATTTTCTTTCCCACTCCTTTATCATGCCTGGCAAACACCGGGAGCGACGCAAGCGCTTTACCTCCGACGCCATCCAGTTCAGCTCGAACCTGCAGATAATCTTTCATTGCACTGAGACTGCGTTTCGAGAAGCGTAATATCGCTTCTTTGTTTCCCTTTCCGATAACAGCAGCGCGGCTTTCATGCCAGTCTATATCACCCCGGCGCAGTTCACAGGCTTCGTGAACACGCAAACCTGTATCCGCCAAAGTAATCAAAAAAGCCCTGTCGCGCAAATTGATCAATCTTTCTTCATTCCTCTCAGTCGGCTTTTGTTTTAGTTCTTCAGCGTAGACAAGCACCTTTTCGATATCGCTCTTAGGAAATTGAGGCAAGCGCACTCCAGGTCTGCGTGTGCGCTGTTTGATCAGAAGCCGCACCCGGGGTAGGTTGACTTGTGCCAAATTTTCGCCCGCAATGAATTCGTAGAGCCCAACAGTGGCGGTCATATATACCTGCTCAGTTGCGGGGGAAAAATCCTTGAGTGCAGCCGCCATCCAGATAATGGCATCCTCTCTAACTTCACTGACACTTGTTTTCTCAGAATCCAAATCATGAATCAGTAAAACGTCGATAAAAAGATTCATAGCGTTTTGATAGGTACGGTAGGTATTAGCACTTCGCGATAGCTTAACCGAAGATAAATATTTTTTTATACATTCAGACAGGTACATCTTAACCTCATAATAAACATGTAATTGCGCATAGCATAAATATATTAGTAACTTATCATAAGCATATTTTAACATTAAATATAAACTTAATTCTTTTTTAGCAATCAGCGATTCTGAAGATGACCGAAAAAGGTTGTGAATCCAGCAATTCTCAATGTGAATGTTTTTAGGACTAAAACCCAAAAAGCAGGGTAATCGGAATCCGAAACGGTGAGGGTAGGTTAGGTATATGAGCAGGAAGCATCTGTAGGAGCATCGGTACATTTCGCTTCGCTCCCAGCATCATGACCACGGTCTCCCATAAATATAGCCGGGACGGCATGCCAGCCGTCCCCCTACATGGATAATTTTTTCGTACGGGCTTTGGCAAGGGTGGGTCTGGCTGATTGTGAGGTGATTTAACGTATGTGATTGGGACCTTCTCCTACGCTTGCGTGCAGATAAAAATAACATTTTTAGTCGATATTAGGGCAGAAAACCATAATTTTCAATATTAGGAATTCCTGTTTGGGAATGTAAACTTAGCTAATTCGTTACACGAGGTGATTATGGATGCAAAGATCGATTGTTCATTTCGAGCAGGGGATAGGTGGTTTCGACTGAGAGCTTGCGGGATTGTGTTAAACAGAGGCAAGGTGTTGATGGTGCGCAATACGCGCGATCCATATTATTATTCTTTGGGCGGCGGCGTTTTGCATGGGGAACAAATCGAAAAGGCCGTGATTCGGGAAGTGCTTGAAGAAACCGGGTGTGGTTTAGGAATAGATCGACTTGCATTTATTCACGAAAATTTCATTATCGGTGATGAAACTGAGCCATTGAAAGGCTTAATTTGCCATGAATTGGCTTTTTATTTCTTGATGAAATGGAATCCAAATTTTCAAATCAAGAGTGCCGGAAACACTTTTGACGGACTGAATGAAGAATTGGTTTGGCTTGAAATTGAAAAACTCTCGAAGCAAGAGGTTCCGGTTTATCCAGAGTTCTTTGGCACAGAATTAGTAAATTTGACTGATATACCCAAGCATATCATCACGACAGACTGATCTGGATAAGGTTTCCCAATTAGTATTCGTTTTCAATTGGTAAAAACATTCGGCGCGATTCTTCCATTCTTAATAGCTTATGATAATGATACTTATCGTAACCATAAGAAAAAATTGCATGAGGATTTACTAACAACCGCTCACCTCTTTTAGAATTCCCCCGATTGTGATAGCGGTTAATGACAACGAAATCCACATTTTCCACTTTTAGAACAGATAAATGATTTTTCTCGATTATCGATTTGAACCACCGAAAGTATCTTGCTTTTGAGAATTCGATTTTCATGAATATTGCAAAATCTGGTACTCTGTTAAAGCATACTTTCAATGCTCCAAATGAAGAATAAGAAGATTATTGAAGTATTGGATTATTGGTTGTGGAAAGTCTTACTGTGCACGTTCTTTCAAAACCTTCCAGGCGCCAATCCAGGGTTTGCCAAGCCTGTTTTTGTCTGAAACTTCGATTTTATTGAAATGTTGAGCGACCAGGATCAATTCTGACGGAATTGCGCCCCATTCCTGCGCCAAAACAGCCTGCTGCAATGCCAGGCGGCGTCCCTCTGTCCAACCCCACTCCATTCGAAATCGATCCGCTTTTAGCCAGTAGTCCCGCTTCTCCCAGGCAGTCGCGCTTGTATCAATTGACTCCTCGATTTTCTCCAATGCGAGCACGACAAAAGCAGCCATATCAAGGCTTTCCTTATCCGGCTTCTCTTTTTGCATTAGTTTTCTGATCGCCAAAACGATCGATTTTATCAACCGGGTGCGATACGTAGTTCCACTTTCACTTGGTTTAACAGTCATAAGGTCTCTCTAAATTTGTAATCGCAGGTTATTATACACAACTCCCCTACCCCACAAGGGAGGAATAGATTCTTTTAGAATGCTTGTTTATTACTACCAACCATCTATTTCAAATTAAATATGAAAATTCATGAAGGTAAACAGGTAAAATTCACGAACTGCTGGCAGGGTTTGCTCATTACTTGTTCGACACAAAAAAATTCCCCCCTTCCCAAAAATGCCTTTTCAATTATAATTCTACGTAAGATAAGTAACCTAAAAAGTTGAATATAGTCAATAGAGGCGCGTCGGATCGCGTAGAGACTTTATCTTTGTTCCAGTGCTGGAGGAAGAATCGAATTATCCGTCGCCGAAGGGCTAAAGGAGAGCCCTCTCCCCAGCCTTGGTGTTCCGAAGCAAATTCGGACACTGTCGTGCAAAAGCATGGAGCGCTATGTGTAACCAATACACATGGCGCTTTTTAATTCGAAAGGAGAAAAGTGAACGAAGTTGTAATCAGATTGAGAATTGGGGCAGAAAACGCCCACTATGGAGGAGGTTTGGTGGATGGGGCTTTTCTGACAAAACTCTTTGGCGATGTCGCCACCGAATTATTGATTCGCAGGGATGGCGATGAAGGTCTTTTCAGAGCGTATGACAATATCGATTTCTTCGCTCCCGTCTATGCCGGCGATTTTATTGAAGCCAAAGGCTGGATCAGCAGTGAAGGCAATACTTCGCGCAAAATGGTTTTTGAAGCCTGGAAAGTAATCGGACCCAGACCTGATATTAGCGATTCAGCTGCCGAAGTGCTGGCAGAACCTGTCCTGGTTTGCCGGGCGAGCGGCACCTGCGTGGTCCCAAAAGACAAACAACGTTTTGGATAAACTCAAGACGAAATAATCTATAAGGAGAGAGTTATGAGTAACAAAGTAATTATCACTGCAGCTATCAGCGGTGCTGAAGTGACCCAGGAAATGAACCCAGCTGTCCCCTATACGCTTGAACAATATGTTCGCGAAGCTAGTTTAGCTTATAAAGCAGGCGCAGCCATTATCCACCTGCATGCCCGCTTTGATGACGGCACCCCAACCCAGGATCGTGAACGTTTTCGAGTTTTGATCGACGCGATCCAGGAAGCTTGCCCGGAAGCGATCATACAGCCATCCACCGGCGGCGCAACCGGCATGACAGCAGAAGAACGCCTGCAACCGACAGAGCTAAACCCCGAAATGGCAAGCCTTGACTGCGGCACAATGAACTTTGGTGGAGACGAGATCTTCGTCAACACTGAGAATATGATTATCGAATTTGTGACCCGCATGAACGAACGCGGCATCAAACCTGAACTGGAATGCTTCGACAAAAGTCATATTGACATGGCTTTGCGTTTGGTCCGTAAAGGACACATCAAACCACCACTCCATTTTAATTTTGTGCTTGGCGTTAATGGCGGCGCGACCGGAACTCCGCGCGACCTGCTTTTCCTAAAGGAATCCATCCCTGCAGACGCAACTTTCACCGTCACTGGCGTGGGGCGCTGCCAACTGGATATGAATGTGATCGGTATGATCCTTGGTGGGCACGTACGCGTAGGTTTTGAAGACAATCTGAAATACAACCGGGAACGAATTGCTGTCTCAAACGCGGAATTTGTTGAGCGAATCGTGAGAATCGCAAAAGAACTGAATCTTGAGATCGCAACGCCGGCAGAAGCAAGAGAAATTTTGCGCATGCCTGCTCGAAAATAATAATTTGATCAATCGGAGGATTTATTTATGGCAATGGGTAACAAGTACGGCGCACACCGCGTGATAGAACCAAAAGGGCTGCTTCCACAGGCTGCCCAAAAAATCGACAATACCATGGAGATCTACGACAACGAGATTTTGATTGATGTTTCTGCACTGAACATCGATTCCGCCAGCTTCACACAACTCTGGGCTGCTTCAGAGCAAAACGAAGAACGCTTGCGGGAAATGATCCTTGGCATTGTTGCCGAACGCGGCAAAATGCAAAACCCGGTCACGGGTTCCGGCGGCATGCTGATGGGAAGCATTGCAGCAGTTGGACCTGCCCTGCAAGATCGTAACATCAGGGTTGGAGATCGAATTGCCTCGTTGGTTTCGCTCTCCCTTACTCCCCTTTACATCGAGGAAATTCTGGCAGTGCACCCCGAGATTGATCGGGTTGACATTAAAGGGCAGGCAATCCTGTTTGAAAGCGGTATCTACGCGAAATTACCTGAAGATATGCCGGAAGCCCTTGCTCTTGCGGCGCTGGATGTCGCTGGCGCACCTGCCCAGACAGCCAATATCGTCAAACCTGGCGATTCCGTTCTTATTTTAGGCGCCGGTGGGAAGAGCGGCATGCTCTGTGGTTACGAGGCAATGAAACATGTGGGACCCTGTGGGAACGTGGTTGGCATGAGCCGAAACGATCGTTATGAAAGCACTTTGCTGGACAATAAGTTTGTCCATAAATATTTCGTTGCCGATGCCGCCAACCCGATGGATGTGCTCGAAAAAGCCCTTGAATGCAACGATGGTAAAGAATACGATGTCGCGATCAATGTTGTCAATATCCAGGGCACAGAAATGTCGACCATATTACCTGTTCGCGATGGTGGGCTGGTCTACTTCTTTAGTATGGCAACCAGCTTTACCCGTGCCGCCCTTGGTGCAGAGGGGGTCGGGAAGGACGTTACTATGATCATTGGTAACGGCTATACAAAAGATCATGCTGAAATCACTCTGGAGGAATTACGAGAATCTCCGGCACTTCGCGAAATTTTTGAAAAGAACTACGTTTAGTTACTGAAAGACTGCTGTTTTCGCAGCAGTCTTTTTACTCAAACAGAGGAGCCAGGCTATGAAAGCTGAAGAAAAATATTTAAATAAAAAAGGTCAGGCGAGAAGACAAGAGCTTTTTCCAGATGTCCCGGATGACAAGTGGAACGATTGGCGTTGGCAGGTGTCGCGTCGTATTCCTGACGTTGATACTCTCAAAAAGTATCTGACGCTGACCGCAGAGGAGGAAGAAGGCTCCAGGAATGCTATGGAACTCTTTCGAATGGCAATTACACCCTATTATCTGACCCTGATTGATCCCAACGATCCAAATGACCCGGTCAGAAAACAAGCTGTGCCTTCAGGAAGTGAAGCATATCGCAGTCCGGAAGATCTCCTGGATCCGCTTGAAGAGGATGGGGATTCACCTGTACCAGGTCTCACCCACCGCTACCCCGACCGTGTGCTCTTCCTGATCACTGATCAATGCGCAATGTATTGCCGACACTGCACCCGCAGGCGCCTCGCTGGGCAAAAGGACGGCGCGCGAACGCGCACACAAATTGACGATTGCATCGAATACATTCGCAACACACCAGCCGTGCGGGATGTTTTGCTTTCTGGCGGCGATGCCCTGCTGATGAGCGATGATCGCCTCGAATACATCCTCTCAGAACTTCGCAAAATTGACCATGTTGAAATCATACGTCTCGGTACACGTACTCCCGTGGTCTGCCCTCAGCGAATCACTCCCGAATTCTGCGAGATGATCAGCAAATACCACCCAATCTGGGTCAACACTCACTTCAACCATTTCAACGAGATTACACCCGATTCGATGCAAGCCTGCACAAGGCTGGCAAATGCCGGTGTGCAGCTGGGTAACCAGTCAGTCTTATTACGCGGTGTAAACGATTGTGTGCATGTGATGCGGAAATTGGTTAACGGACTGGCATTTATTCGCGTTCGCCCATATTACATCTACCAATGCGACCTCTCGCTGGGCATCTCGCACTTCCGCACACCAGTCGCCAAGGGTCTCGAGATTATCGAAGGCTTACGCGGTCACACGTCCGGATTTTGCGTGCCCACTTTTGTTGTCGATGCACCTGGCGGTGGAGGGAAGATCCCCGTAATGCCTGATTACCTGATCTCCCAAAGCCCCGATCGCATCGTTTTACGCAATTTTGAAGGTGTGATCACCACCTATAAAGAACCTGAAGATTATAAAAATGAATGTAAGTGTGTTGGCTGCCAGGATGAACCAGAGGAATTAATTGGTGTTGCCGGATTGCTCGCTGGTCAGCGTATGACGCTTGAACCGGTCGGCTTACCACGCAACAGCAGGAAGCATAAGGAATAAAGTTTGATGACGGACGCGGTAGCAAGAGAATCAGAGGCTGCCTTGCTCGATCTGGCTGGGCTGGAAAGTTTGGAATCTTTAGCTTTGATCGGCTTATCAAAAAATGCCGGCAAAACCACGATCCTCAACCACATCATCTCTGCCTGGCAGGCTTCTGGTCAAACGCGTCCACTTGCACTCACTTCCATTGGCAGAGACGGCGAAAAAGAAGACATTGTCAGTGGTCGCCCGAAACCACGTATCTACATCCCTTCCGGCACGCTTATCGCCAGCGCTTCGGGAGCCTTGCACCGCAGTGATGCGCTGCTTGAAATTCTCGAACTGACCAATATCCGCACCGCCTTTGGCGAGGTGGTTATTTGTCGTGCACTGAGCGATGGCTATGTTGAACTTGCCGGTCCGGGCGCAACCAAAGAGATTTTTGGGGTTTCCGACATGCTGCGAAAAATTGAGCCCGACTGCCTGTTTATCATTGACGGCGCCTTATCGCGCCGATCTCAAGCCAGGGCTGGTGTCAGTGAGGCTGTTATCCTCGCCGTTAGCGCAGCAACTTCACCTGTCCCGGAGATATTGGCAGAAAAGACCGCTTTCGCATTGAGTTTGCTCCAAACCCCTGCAATCGGTGGGAAAAGGCGAATTGACCTGGTTAACGCCATCAGCGAAAACCCAACTGCCCGTGGTATCGTCTTGAACCATGGAAAAAAGCAACCGGAAGTGGTTTCCATCCTTTTACCGAGCCTGGTTGGATTTGGGCAGGAAATATCAAAAGAAATGCACAAGAACACCGATCTGCTCTTCCTGCGCGGTGCCGTTACCGATTTGGTAATCAGCGAACTGCTTAGAGAGTCACATTTCGTTGATTTGATGCTGGTTGTGCAGGACGGTACGCGGTTATTTATTAAACCGGACACAATGCGTAAACTGCATCATCGAAAAATTGACCTGGTCGTGCTGGATGCGCTTGATGTACGCCTGGTTTGTCTGAATCCAACCCGTTCCAACGGACAGCTGCTTGATCCGCAGCCTATGTTGAGAGCTCTGCGGCAGAAGATTACCCATATTCCGGTTGTAGACCTGGGACCCTCCAATTTGTGAGCAAAATATGCGTTCTTCAGTGATGATCACCCTGGATTTATTGCACCAGGTAGGACTGCCAGATGTCTTGGAAGCATGTCACTGCCGCTCACCTCAGGGAAGCCGACTTAAGAAAGCAGCCCGTTTTTATGATAATCATGCCAGGGACGAGTTAACTGAAGAACTTACAGCGATTGGCAGAATAACGAGATTGGTTCGAATTAAGCATCCACAATTGGTAGAAGCCCAGACACAATTATCCAGGCTGCGCGAATTACGTGGGACCTTCAGCCGACTGGAAAAGGGCGGTCTGCTGGATGATACCGAATTTTTTGAGCTCAAAAGCGCACTGGCGATCTTCGGCAGGTTGAGCGGGCTTTCGGAGTTGTCAGAAGCCGCTTCCGTTTGTTTTGAAGTTACTGCCGACGCCGCAGCACTGCTGGACCCAGGCAAGAAGCGAAATCCCGCTTTCCATATTTACAGCGAATACTCACCCGAATTAGCTGATATCCGTTCCAGGAAGAAGGAGCTTGAGCGGGAAATCAGCAAAAACAAAGGAGCAGAACGGAAATCTCTGCTGATAAAAAGAGCTCATTTAACAGCTAAAGAAGACCAGGAAGAAGAAAAGATCCGTCGGAACCTGGGCGCAGAATTGGCAAAATGGCTGCCTCAGATGCAGCATAATGCCGAAACCTGTGGGTTGCTCGATTTTCGTCTTGCAAAAGCCGAACTGGCTGTACGTTGGGCTGGATGTCTTCCAGAATTGAGACCTCAGGGCGAACCAGCTGCCTTGGTCAAGGTTCGCCATCCTTTGGTTGCGGTACACCTTGAGAAGCAGGGGCTCGAATTTACACCAATTTCAATTGAAATCCGAAAAGGCACAACAGTGCTGAGCGGTGCCAACATGGGCGGGAAAAGTGTCGCTTTAAAAACCGTCTTCCTCGCGCTGTTGATGACCCAACTGGGCTACTTTCCAGTTTGCGAAAGCCTGCAGACGCCAATGTATGATTTCTTTGCCTTTGAATCCGGTCAGGACGGTGATTTGTATCGTGGGTTATCATCCTTTGGACTCGAAGCGGTGAGAATCCGTGATCACTATCGTCGCAGTAAAACTAAAACCGGGCTGATCGTCATGGACGAGCCTGCCAGGGGGACCAACCCCGCTGAAGCTACCGCTGTTGTGAATGCTCTCTCAAAGGTTTATGGCGAATCTGGTAGCAGCTTCCTGGTAGCAACCCACTACTCGATCTCACCGAAACCCGGGGTCCGTTTCTACCAGGTCAGAGGTATACGACCTGAGGCGCTTGAACAATTCCCAGGTCATTTGCACGAGGTACAAGGCAGGCATGAAGCCGTGGATGCTGAGCCGGCAGCCGGGATCACCTCCCTGGCTCAGCCCGACCTGCGAGAGGACCTGACCCGTGTTCGCAGGATTCAGAATTTGATGGATTATCGGCTGGAAGAAATCGATGGTGTACACTCAATTCCTTCCGGTGCGATTAAGATAGCCGAGTTGCTTGGAGTGGATAATGACCTGCTCGACGAAATGAAAGCAGCCTGGCAGGAGGAATAATGGCAACACTCAGATTAAATTGGAAAAAAGTGAAGCAGGCGCGCGAAGCCGCGAGACAAATCGCGGAGGATTCCAACACCTACACCCAACAATTCACAACCACAACGGTTGAACGCTCCATCTGCCGGCTGCTTGGGATAGATGGCGTTGACGATATGGGTGTGCCACTGCCGAATGTGGTGGTGGAGCACCTCGTCGCACACCAACTGCTTGGTCATGGCGTCACCTATTGGCTCGGACAAGCTGTAATCTCGTTGGGCAAAGAGCCGCAGGAACTTGCCGAGGCAGTTGCCAGGGGCGAACTCGATCTGACTCACACTCACCCGGTTGACCCGTACGAAGTCGATTTATGGGCAAGCAGGAAGGCGGAAGAGGCGCTGGCAAAGATTCACACCAACCGTCTTATCCGCGAAGAAAAGCTGCGGGAGTATGGTGACCACAGTGGTCCCTTGTTATACGTAATCGTCGCGACAGGTAACATCTACGAGGACATTGTCCAGGCTAAAGCGGCAGCCAGGCAAGGCGCGGATATTATCGCGGTTATTCGCACAACCGGTCAGAGCTTGCTCGATTATGTGCCTTATGGCGCGACCACCGAAGGTTTTGGCGGGACCATGGCAACTCAGGAGAACTTCCGGCTCATGCGCGAAGCTCTCGATGAGGTTGGTGAGGAAGTTGGTCGCTATATCCGTCTTTGCAACTATTGTTCGGGGTTGTGCATGCCTGAAATTGCTGTCATGGGGGCGTTTGAACGCCTTGACGTGATGCTCAACGACGCGTTGTATGGAATCCTCTTCCGGGATATTAACATGCAGCGCACGCTGATCGACCAGTCTTTCTCGCGGATGATCAACGCGGCAGCCGGAATTATTATCAACACGGGTGAGGATAACTACCTGACCACATCAGATGCCTACGAAGAAGCGCATACGGTGCTCGCTTCGCAGTTTATTAATGAGCAATTCGCCCTCCAGGCAGGATTGCCAGAAGAGCAAATGGGACTTGGACATGCGTTCGAGATGGATCCGGAGCTCAAAAATGCCTTCCTGTATGAATACGCCCAAGCACAGATGGCTCGCCAGATCTTTCCCAATGCACCGCTCAAATATATGCCGCCGACAAAATTCAAAACCGGAAACATCTTCAAAGGGTATGTCCAGGATGCCCTGTTCAACATGGTGACTGTAATCAGCCACCAGCGCATCCACCTTTTAGGCATGCTGACTGAGGCGATTCATACCCCCTTTTTGTCGGATCGCGCCCTGGCTATCGACAATGCGAAGTATATTTCCACAAGTATGGCAGATTTTGGCAGTGATATTGAATTTCGACAGGGCGGGATTATGGAACAACGCGCTGATGTTGTGCTCGACCTTGCACTTGATCTTTTAGAAAACATCCGCAAAGATGGGCTTTTTCGAACACTTGAAGAAGGCCGGTTTGCCGGTGTGCGGCGCCCCTTTGAAGGTGGCAAGGGTCTTTCGGGTGTGGTTACTAAGGAAGATCATTACCTCAACCCTTTTGTTCCCCTGCTTCTTGAAGAAGCCAGGGTTGGATCACAGCGCTACCACCAGGGTAAACAACAATCGGACCAAGGAGAGCAATATGAGTAAAGGTACCGCCAGCAAAAAAGCCGACCTGGACACCAGCCTGGATCTCACCTATTTGAAACCATATGGTGACACAATGAATGATGGTAAAGTACAGCTTTCTTTCACCCTGCCTGTACCAGACAGTGAAGTTGCCGTTGAGGCTGCACGGCTGTTGTCGCTGAAGATGGGCTTGGTTGAGCCGACTGTTACCTATCACGCCCCATTGGATAAAAGCTTTAGCTTTTTTGTAGTCTATGGAAGTCTAAGCCATGTTGTCGACTACACGCAAATCCACGTAGATTCAGTGGATGTCAACGTAATGACGATGGAAGAGACTGATTTCTTCATACAGCAGAATTTTGGGAGAAAAATAAAGGTCATTGGTGCCAGCACGGGTACAGACGCGCACACCGTTGGAATTGACGCTATTCTCAACATGAAAGGCTACGCCGGGCACTATGGTTTGGAACGTTATAAGATGATTGATGCCCTCAACCTGGGTAGCCAGGTTACCAACGAAGATTTCATTCGTAAAGCTGTCGAGTTTGACGCGGATGTCTTGTTGGTATCGCAAACGGTGACCCAAAAGAACGTCCATATTCAGAACCTGACAGAGTTGGTTGAACTTTTGGAAGCAGAGCGACTGCGAACCCGTTTTTTACTGATTATTGGCGGTCCCAGGATTAGTCACGAACTTGCCAAAGAATTAGGGTGTGATGCTGGCTTCGGACCCGGAAAATATGCCGATGATGTTGCCAGTTTTATATGCCAGGAATTAGCTGCCAGAAAGCAGCAGAACTAAAAAATAACAAAGGTAGGAATAATGGAAAAATTAACTAATTTAGAAGAAGCAGTGCACCTTGTCCGCGATGGTGACACGATCATGGTCGGCGGCTTTCTGGCGGTCGGCACTCCTGAACGACTGATCGATGCATTGATCGAAAAAGGTGCCAAAGATCTGACCTTGATCTGCAACGACACAGGTTTCATTGACCGCGGTGTTGGGAAAATGGTCGTGGCAAAGATGTTCAAAAAAATCTATGCCTCACATGTCGGCACGAACAAGGAAACCGGCAGACAAATGATGGAAGGCGAAACCGAAGTGGTCCTGGTTCCTCAGGGCACCTTGATAGAACAAATCAGGGCTGGTGGATTTGGTCTTGGTGGCGTTTTGACCAAAACTGGTCTGGGAACCTTGGTTGAAGAAGGTAAACAAATTGTTGAAGTGGACGGCGAACGATACTTGCTCGAGAAACCGATGCGCGCTGACATTGCGCTTCTTTTCGCTGAAAAAGCAGATTTGGCTGGCAACCTGACTTTTCATGGAGCTACACGCAACTTTAATACCTATATGGGCGCGGCTGCGGACATTTCAATTGTGGAAGCCGGTGAGGTCGTACAGATTGGAGCATTATGCCCTGACGAGGTTGTCGTTCCCGGGGTTTTTGTGGATTACATTATTGATGGAGGTGCGCTGTGATGGATAAGAAACAAATACAAGAATTTATTGCCAGGCGAGTGGCATTAGAACTACAGGACGGTGACCTGGTCAACCTTGGTATTGGACTGCCTACTCTGGTCGCAAATTTCGTTCCGGAGGGTCGGACTGTTCTCTTTCAGTCAGAAAATGGCTTTATCGGTTTGGGACCTGCCCCCGAAGAAGACGAAATTGACCCTTGTATTTCGAATGCGGGCGCGATGCCTGTGACCATTGTTCCTGGGGGAAGTTTCTTTGACAGCGCTATGTCCTTTGGCATTATTCGCGGTGGACACGTTGACACAACCGTTCTCGGGGCACTTCAGGTTGCTGAAAATGGAGATATTGCCAACTATATGATCCCTGGAAAGATGGTCCCTGGTATGGGCGGTGCGATGGATTTGCTGAATGGAGCAAAGAAGACGATCGTCGCCATGGAGCACACCGCCAAAGGCAATCATAAGCTGTTGAAAGAATGCACCCTGCCCCTCACTGCTGTAAGTGCCGTCGACCTGATTGTTACTGAAATGGGAGTAATCGAAGTAACTGCCAAGGGATTTGTCCTGATCGAGCAAAACCCCGAATACAGCCTCGAACAAATCCGGGAAGCCACCGGCGCAGACCTGATTATCAGTATGGGTTTGCAGAAAATGGCAGTTGTCTGATCGAAAATATATTTGCACAATGGTAAGCACAGTTTGTTAAACAAAATTCGGGCGGGTCTTGAACTCGCCCGAAATATCTTCAGTAAGGGAACTGCAATCAGGGGGGCTCTTTTACCGCCAGTTCATTAGCTCAATTCTCGTTCGTTCCGAATTGCCTCTGTAAGCCTGGGAACAATCTTCAAAGCATCGCCAACAATGCCGACATCGGCTACATGAAAAATCGGCGCGGTCGGGTCGTTATTAATGGCAATGATGAAGTCGGATTCTTCCATCCCAGCCAGATGTTGAATAGCACCAGAGATGCCGCAGGCAATATACAGATTCGGTCGCACCGTCTTTCCGGTTTGACCAACTTGCTTTGACTTGTCTTGAAGACCAGCATCAACGGCTGCTCTGGAACTGCCAACCTCGCCCCCAAGCGAATCTGCCAGCTCTTTCAACAAGGCGAAACCTTCAGCATTCTTCATTCCGCGTCCGCCGGCAACGATAATCCGAGCATCCTGGATATCGTGTTTAGCGCTGCCTTTTCTCAATACTTCCCGGATCGTCGTGAACATGTTATTCTCGATTATGGACCCATCAAATTCGATCACATTGGCAACAGCAGTCTCATCTGGCTCTCGTTTAATCATCACACCCGGACGAACGGTCGCCATCGCAGGGCGATGGTCCGGGCAAACGATCGTTGCCAATAAATTCCCACCAAAAGCAGGACGGGTCATCAAAAATCGATTGGTTTCTTCTTCAATTTCGAGAACCGTACAGTCTGCAGTCAGACCGGTATGCACTCTGCCAGCAACTCTTGGCGCCAGGTCGCGACCGATACTTGTCGCGCCAATCAGGATAATTTCGGGTTGATAACGTTCAATAACTTGCGCGACAACCTGCGTGTATGGTTCTGTTCGGTATTGTTCCAGTTTTTCATCATCCGCTACAATGATTGTCTGAGCGCCATATGCGATCAATTCTTTGGTCAGATCCGCCACGCGGAAACCAAGTAAGAGAGCGACTACGTGACTGCCTGATTTCGCTGCCAGTTCCCGGGCTTTCCCGATTAATTCGAGGGAAACCGGAGTAATCTTGTTGTCGACTTGTTCTGCGAAAACAATAACAGATTTTTCTTTTATTTCACTCATGTCGCTTCTCATAGAATATATTTCTCTTTCAACTTTTCAACCAGGTATTGGACAGATTCGTCAACTCCGGTCTCAATTACCGTTCCAGGTTGCTTTAACTTCTTTGGATTAGTTTTGATAACCCTGGTTGGCGAGCCTTTGAGTCCAATGTTTTCATCTTCCACAGGGACATCATTTCGACTCCAGACGATGACTTCTTTTTCACGATAAGCTTCAAAAATGCCACCTGGGGTCATATAGCGGGGTTTGTTTAACTCACCCAAAGCCGTTATCAGGGCGGGCATCTTCGCGCTCACGATCTGATATCGATCTTCAAACTGGCGTTTAACGACAACTTCGTTTCCCTCGATTTGTAATTCTTCACAATAACTAATATGGGGAATGCCGAGGTGTTCGGCTGTTTCCGGTCCTACCTGGGCTGTGTCGCCATCAATCGCCTGGCGACCAGTGATAATCAGGTCATAATCAAGTTTGCTGATCGCGGCAGCGAGCGTTGAAGAGGTCGCCCAGGTGTCTGCCCCACTGAAAGCGGAATCTGTGATCAGATAGGCTTCATCAGCGCCCATCGCAAGGGCTTCCCGCAGGACTGCGTCAGCCTGGCGTGGTCCCATGCTGATCACGGTGACATGCGCCCCACGTTCATCTTTCAAGCGCAGAGCAGCTTCCAGCCCGGCTTTGTCATCCGGATTCATGATCGAAGGCACATCTTGTCGGATCAGGGTTCCTTTGACAGGATCCAAGCGGACTTCTGTTGTATCCGGGACTTGTTTTATACATACAATGATATTCAACTCGACTCCTTACTTCAACAGGCTTGCGGAGATGACCATCTTCATCACCTCAGAAGTGCCTTCGTAAATTTCAGTAATTTTAGCATCGCGCATCATTCGTTCAACATGGAATCCCTGGATGAATCCATACCCTCCATGTAGCTGCACGCATTCCCGGGTAACATCGGATGCAACCTGCGAAGCTTTCAATTTTGCCATGGCTGCCTCGTTAGAAAAAGGTTTGCCGCTGTCTTTTTTGAGAGCAGCATGATAAACCAGCCAGCGAACCGCTTCAATATCCGTCTTCATCTGAGCTAAAACAAATTGTGTGTTTTGAAACTTGGCTATGGGAGAATTGAATTGCTTGCGTTCTTTAACGTACTGGACGGTTTTTTCCAGTGCTCCTTCAGCGATTCCCAATGCCTGGGCGGCAATGCCGATGCGCCCGCCATCCAGGGTGGACATGGCGATGCCAAACCCTTTTCCTTCACGCCCCAACAAGTTCCCAATTGGGATGCGGCAGTCCTCGAAGATCAGTTCGCAGGTAGAGGAGCCCCTGATGCCCATCTTCTTTTCAGGTGGTCCAAATGTGAACCCGGGGGTTCCCTTTTCAATGATAAAAGCGGATATACCCCTCGTGCCGGCTGCCTTATCGGTCATCGCAAAAACGACGTAGGTGTCTGCTACCTGTGCATTGGTGATAAAAATTTTGCTGCCATTAATCAACCACTCATCACCGTCACGGACCGCTTTGGTCTGCTGCCCGGCAGCGTCTGTGCCGGCTTCGGCTTCGGTCAGGGCGAAAGAGCCCAATTTTCTGCCGTCAATCAAGGGTCGCAAAAACTTCTCTTTTTGCTCATCGGTGCCATGCATGTAAATCGCGTCTGCAGCGAGCGAGGTATGTGCCGAGAGAATCACTCCGCTTGTCGCACACACCTTCGAAATTTCTTCAACTGCAAGGATATACACGAGCGTATCACAGCCCTGCCCACCAAGCTCTTTCGGGAAGGGTATACCCAACAATCCCACCTCTTGCATTTTATGCACGACTTCCCAGGGGAAGCGATGGAACTCATCAGTTTCTTCAGCCCAGGGTTCAACTTCATTGACAGCAAAATCATTGAAAAGCTGCTTCGCCATCAGGTGTTCTTTAGATAAATAAAAATCCATACAGTCTCCAGTTAAGGCGCGTTAAAACAACCGCCTGAATTTTGCAGTTCCATCTCAATATCGATAAAACCCTTCACCGGTTTTACGTCCCAGCTTGCCGCCCCGTACCATCTTGCGCAGCAGAGGATGCGGACGATATTTGCCATCTTTGGTCTCGTCGTAAAGCACTTCCATAATCGCCAGGCAGACGTCCAGTCCGATCAGGTCGCCCAACTCCAGGGGACCCATCGGATGGTTCGCGCCCAGTTTCATGGCGGTGTCGATCCCCTCGGCACTGGCGACGCCTTCCGCTAAAATGCCGACTGCTTCGTTGATCATCGGGACTAAAATGCGGTTTACTACAAAACCTGCTGATTCCTGAACCACAACCGGAGTCTTACCCAGCTCCTGTGCGATCTCTGTAACACGGTTGACAACTTCGGGGGGTGTTGAAAGTCCTGGAATCACTTCCACCAACTTCATTACTGGAGCAGGATTGAAAAAGTGCATCCCAACCACGGGTCGATTCAACCCTTGTGCTATTTCAGTAATCGATAAAGAAGAAGTATTGCTGGCAAAAATGGCTTCCGGTTTTACAATCTGATCAAGTGACTTAAAGGTCTCTTTTTTCACCGGCATCTGTTCCAAAACTGCTTCTATAACCAAGTCGCAATCGCCGCAATCCTCAAGAAGCCCCGTTTTAATGCGGGCGTTGATCCGGTCGGCATCCTCCTGGTTCATTTTTCCGCGCTCTACCCGTTTCTGAAGACCTCCAGCGATCCTCCCTTGCCCTTTTTGAGCCAATTCGAGGTTGATATCGGTAAGGATGACTTCATACCCTTCGGTTTGTGCAAATGCCTGGGCGATACCGCTGCCCATAGTTCCTGCTCCAATTACAGCTATTTTCATAAATTCTCCTTTATATAATCAGCCCGACTTCTGCCAGGCTGCTGTGAATAGTTATCTATTCCTGAATACTTTCTCTTTTCGCTTCTCGAGGAAGGCGCGCATCCCTTCTTTTTGGTCTTCAGTCGAAAAGCAAGCGCTAAATAAACCTACCTCCAGCTGAATGCCTTCATCGATTGAGACATCGAGCCCTTCGTTGGCTGCCTTTTTTATATTGCGGATTGCGATTGGGGCATGGGAGGCGATCCGTTTCGCCATTTTCATAGCTTCTTCCATCAAGGTTTCGACCGGATACACCGCGCTGACCAAACCAATCGCCTGGGCTTCTTCAGCTTTGATGTTTCGGCAGGTGAAGAGCAGCTCTTTGGCTTTTGAAATTGAACCAATTACCCTGGTAAGCCGTTGTGTGCCACCAAAACCTGGGGTGATGCCCAGCCCGGCTTCAGGCTGTCCGAAAACCGCGTTTTCGCTGCATAGTCGAATATCACAACTAAGTGCCAGTTCATTGCCCCCACCCAGGGCATAACCATTAATCGCGGCAATTACCGGAATTGGAAATTTCTCTATCTTACGAAAGATTACATTCCCAAATTGACCAAATATCCGGGCTTGTTCCTCGTTCATTTCAGCCATCTCAGCCACATCTGCGCCAGCAACAAAAGCTTTATCTCCAGCACCTGTGAGCACCAGGCAGCGGGTCACTTCAAAATCGATCTGTTCCAAAACCTCGTCGAGCTCTGCCAAAACATTAGTGTTCAAGGCATTTAATGCTTCTGGTCGGTTGATTGTCAGGATCCCAACCTGTTCGGCAAGTTCAAATTTAATAAAAGTCATAGTTCTACACCTCGGGTTTTGCAACTGCAGCTGCCGCGCCCATTCCCCCGCCAATACACAAGGTGGCAAGACCGAGCTTTGCATCAGGTTGTCGTTTCATTTCATGGATTAAGGATACCAAAATCCTCGCGCCAGAAGCTCCAATGGGATGTCCGAAGGCGATCGCGCCGCCGTTGACATTAACCTTTTCGCGGTCAAGACCCAGATCGCGCATCACTGCAACAGATTGTGCGGCAAAAGCTTCGTTTGCCTCAATTAAATCAAAATCGCCAATCGCGATACCAAGTTTTTCTACCAATTTTTTGGTTGCTGATACCGGTCCGATGCCCATGATCGAAGGCTCAACGCCTTCGAGCGTTCCCTCCAGCCAGATGGCTTCGGGTGTTACACCAAGTTCACGGGCTTTTTCTTCACTCATCAAAACAACTGCCGCAGCGCCATCATTGATCGTGGAGGAGTTCCCAGCGGTGACGATTCCATCCGGTTTGAATGCTGCTCTCAGTTTCCCCAGCCCTTCAACGGTTGTATCGGCACGGATTCCTTCATCTTTAACAAAGTCAATCGTATCGCGTTTAACCCGCACAGGAACTGGCACGATTTCATCCACAAATTTGCCTTCTGCCTGGGCTTTGGCTGCTTTTTGTTGCGATTCCGCTGCAAATTTATCCAGTTCTTCACGGGTAAGACTCCATTGCTCGGCGATATTCTCAGCCGTGGTGCCCATGTGCTGCTGGCTAAACGCATCGGTCAGACCATCATGCACCATTGTGTCCACTAAAACACCGTTGCCGAGGCGATAACCAGCCCGAGCCTGTGGAAGCGCATAGACCGCGGCAGACATGTTTTCCATGCCTCCTGCAATAACAACATCAGCTTCCCCATATTTGATCATCCTCGCGCCCATATTGACTGCTTCGAGCCCGGAACCGCAGAGCACATTGATGGTCACTGCTGGTTTTTCAACCGGAATGCCCGCGTTTACGGCAGCCTGTCGGGTGACGTTTTGCCCCTGCGCAGCTTGCAGAATGCAGCCCATGTAGACCAGGTCAACGTCGGAAGGCTGGATGCCTGCGCGTTTGATTGCCTCGCGGATCACGACCTCACCTAGCCTGGCAACGGGAACAGTGGAGAGCATTCCGCTCATTTTCCCGATAGCAGTTCGGCAAGACCCCGCAATGACGACTTTATTATTCATAAGTGGTTTCCTTTCATAATGAGTCTGAGTGAAAGGTTTGGCAGAAACAAACAAGTTTAAACAGGCAAGTTGTTCACTGCCGCTCAGACCCGATGATTTGTTTACTCCTATTATCTCATAGATTCCGCTCATTGACCGGCTGGATTTGAGGCTTCATTCAGAATCTTCCACACTGTAAGTTTTGCAAATTTAGTAAAATTTTCCCTATAGTATAATTCCACCAGGGTCCAGGCTTTAAGTATGCGGCTGCACTTTAAAAGTTTTAACTCATCAGTGGTTTTGGATAAGAGATCTAATTCGACAAAAAATGGAATCCAATCGAACAATAAAGAGGAGGAAGTTTTGAAACTGACGAAGTTTTTTTCATTCGCTGCCGTTCTGTTTTTGGCGGCTGGTTGTCTGAGTCCCAGCCAGGTTACAGAAACAGAAATTCTCACACAGCCCGGCAAGAGCGAGATTTCCCCAGAAACACAACCACCAACACCTGCACCAGACAACACTGTCACACCTCCACCAACAGAAACGCCAACAGAGACTCCAACAGAGACTCCAACAGAAGAGACAGAGCCAATAGAATTTGATATTCAGGCGACCTACACTGCCATCGCGATTGATTACGAGTCACGTCTGGCAACAATGATGCCTCCCGTTCTGGAATGTGAAACCGCACCACGAGTAACCGGCTGGAGGGATTATCACATAGAGGGAGTTGGTCTTCACATGCAGCTGCCGCAAGACTGGTCGGATATGGATTACCGCACCTACAGACCGAATCAAAGCAAAATGTTTCAGGTTAAGAACTATGGTGTCGCCTCGAGTAGTGCTGGTGCTTTTGCGGAAGGATTCGAACTGCACATCTGGTATGAAGAAGAATTGGAGCTTATCCCCTTCATAAAAGACCTGCGCGAGTGGGCTGCAAGAAATGAGTTCTTTTATGCCACCCTCTTTTCACCTCTGCCGCATGAAAATTCATTAGTAAATGGGCACCCGGCATCGATTGCCTACGTACCTGAGTATGATTTCGGTGAACAAGAATTAGGGGCTTTTCGTTCCTCTATCGTAACTGTGACGAAGATGGGCGATTATGTGATCATGATGGTTTTCAATCCGCGTGCTAATTATGACCCCACCGAAACGCTGCTCACCATGCTTTCGAGCTTGTCGATTGATGGTGTACAAGGCGGGGAGACTGTGATCAGCGAAACAATCCTCTGCCAGGCTTATCTTTATTTCTGCCTGAGACAATGCGGAATTGTGCCGGGATCCAATTGAAAAGGCGAAGAAAGGTAATCCCTTTCATATAGCTGGGGTTTGTCTCCAGCCGCTGTCGCCAACATGGATTTATCTCCTCGTTTTCTTGACATTAGAACGCATGTTCTATATAATTAGAACATGATGGAATACAACCGCCCTGACTCACTGACCCTCTTTGAAATGCCGCTGCCGCCCAAGCGTTTCCTCGCCATCGGCGCGCACGCCCTCTCTGAGCGCATGCTGCAGCTCATCTCCGCCCTGGCGCTGCGGCAGCACGTCACTGTGCTCGATTGCGGCAACCGCTCCAACATGTACGCGGTTGCCAAATTGATTCGCCCCTACACGCCCGACCCGGTCAGCGTAATGAACAACATCCGCCTTTCCCGAGCCTTTACCTGCTACCAGGTTTTGGCGATGATCCAGGCAACCGCCAAATACCCGCTTAACGAACCGTTGGTGCTGCTGGACTTACTGGCGACTTTTCTGGACGAAGACGTGGAGCTGAAAGACAGCCAGCGTCTGCTCACCCACAGCCTCAATTTGCTGACCCAACTGAGCCACCAGGTTCCAGTCGTAATCAGCACGCGCCAGATCCCCGTCATTGCTGAGAATCGCATTGTTTTGCTCGAACAGCTCAAAGCCAGTGTCGACATCTGCTGGGAAGAGCCTCTGCCCCTCCCCACCAGCCAGGAGCTGCAGCTGGCACTCTTTTAATGAGGCATCCATGGGAAGAACGATTGCATCTATCACCCAAACCTGGCAGGAAGAAGAAGCCGCGCTCAACCGCTTCAAACGTGCCCTGCGTAAGGACGATCAGCTCCTCCTGGACGAACTGCTCGTGCTTTCGCGCCTGCATTTGGCTGAAGCTTCATACGCTTCCAATCTTTACCCGCTGGATATGTATCTGATTGCCATTTTGCTGGAGGTCTATAAGCAGCTCAAAACCCTCCAACAAAGACTGTACAGTCATGATCAAAGCAAAGACCAGGAACGCCTGGAGGAAGAGGAGGTTTTCCTCAAACTGATTACCAACTACCTGGAAACCTCGGGCGAGCGGGCGCAGGAAAACACTTCCGAAGCCGGGGAAGAGGAACTGGTTGTAGTGGAGCCGGAGGATGACAGCTCATATACTGATTTTGAGGAGGCGCCATGAATCACACTTTTACCGGCTGGCTGCTGGACCTCTACCTCAACCAGCAGGAAGGTTTGAGCCTGTGGTTTATCTCTGCCGATGACGACAGCCGGGTCTGCTTCAGGCAGCATTTCCCGCTTAGTTTTTATGTTTCCGGGCCAAACGAAAACCTGCGCATGCTCTGGAAGCGAATTTCAGGTCATCCAGATGTGCTTTCACTCAGTCGCCAGCGCAAGCAGGACGTCTTTGAAGACAAGTTGGTGGATGTAATGGCGATTGAGATGGAGTCACCTGCCAGCCAGGTGAAGCTTTTCCGTGACATCGAACAGGTTTACCCAGATTTGACCTATTATGATGCCGATATCGCCATCAGCACGCGTTACATGGCAAGATTTGGCATTTTTCCCCTGGCTTTGTGCCAGCTGCAGGTGGATGAAAATGGTGTCATTCAGTCCATCCAGCCTCTAAATGATCGCTGGGAGCTGCTGCCCGAGCTGCCGCCCCTGCGGGTTCTGCAGGTCAGCCCGGATGCTGACCCCAATCGCGGCGCAGTGAAGTCTCTGCTGATCCATTCTGATCGCTTTGAGATGCGCCTGGCGCTCGACCCGCAGGGCAGCTACCTGCAAACGCTCGATCAGACCCTGACTGATTACAACCCCGATATCCTGGTGACTGACTGGGGCGACAGCTGGCTGATCCCTTTTCTGATCAAACAGTCAGAAGCAAAAGGCATCCCGCTGCAGCTCAACCGAGATACAAGCCGACCGGTACGCTGGCAAAAAGAGACCACTTATTTCTCTTACGGGCACATCATTTACCGCCCCGAAGAGGCGCATCTTTATGGGCGCTGCCATATTGACCGAAAATCCGCGATGATGTGGTCTGATTACAGCCTGGCGGGCACACTCGAGATGGCTCGTGTGACCACTCTGCCAATTGAGAAGGCTGCCCGCGTTTCCCCGGGTCAGGGCATCTCGGCTATGCAGGTAATCACCGGTCTGGAAAAAGATTTGCTCGTGCCCTACCAAAAACGACAGTTTGAAGAGTTTAAAACCGGACTGCAGTTAATCCAGTCTGACCGCGGCGGCATGGTCTATCAGCCCATTACCGGGCTGCACACCGATGTCGCTCAAATCGATTTCATCTCCATGTACCCCGCCATCATCATTTTGGGCAATATTTCGCCTGAAGTGCCCCTGCCCGATGGCTTAACCCCGGCACACGAAGACCTTGGCGTGGTCCCGCTCACGCTTAAGCCGCTCTATGAAAAGCGCGTCGCTATCAAACAAAAGATCCGCACGTATCCGCAGAATCACCCCATGACAGACACTCTGAAAGAACGCGCCCAGGCACTCAAATGGCTGTTGGTGGTTTGTTTTGGTTTTTTGGGCTATAAAAATGCCCGTTATGGACGCATTGAGGCACACGAGGCGGTCACAAAAGGCGGACGCGAGGTGCTTTTGCGTGCCAAGGATGTGGCAGAGGAAGAGGGTTTCGAAGTTCTGCACATGTACGTGGATGCGCTGTGGGTCAAGAAAAAAGGCAGCAACAAGCCTGAGCATTTCACTGAATTGATCAAAAAGATCAACCACCGCACCGGACTAACCATTAACCTGGACGGGGTTTATCGATGGGTGGCGTTTTTGCCTTCCAAGGTCGACCCGCGTATCCCGGTTGCCAACCGCTATTTTGGTGTTTTTCAGAGTGGCGAGGTCAAGGTGAGGGGTCTGGAGGCACGCAGGCGCGACACGCCCTTGTGGATTGCCGCGGTTCAAAAGGAAATGATCAGATTTCTGGGTCAGGCACGCAGCAAAGACGAACTGGAAGACTGCATCCAACAAGCCTTCAACTGTTATCAGCAGTCTTTGCGTGCTTTGAAAGCGGGACTGGTCGCACCGGACGAACTGGTGATAAATGGCAAGGTCAGCTATGCCCTCGAAGCTTACAAAGCTTCAACCGCGTCTGTACGGGCAGCCAGGCAGATGCAGGCGGCTGGCATGCCGGTCAAACCAGGTATGCGCGTCCGTTTTGTGTATACAAAGGGCGAGCCGGATGTCACTGCCTGGGATCTGGGTAAGCGGGTCGACCCTGCGGATCTTGATTCTGCCAAATATATCGAACTGCTCATCCGTGCCGCCAGCTCTGTTCTCTCACCTTTTGGGGTTTCAGTCGATATCCTGCGCGAATGGTCCCTCTCCGACGCTCTCCAACTTCACCTCCCCGCGGTATTGGCGTTATCGCAGGGCTGAAGACTTGCGGCACAATTATCCTGTCGACAGAAATATGTTTCCATGCTTTTGTTTAAATGTTTTCTCCTCAGTTTCTGACTTTAATCCCTGAATGTTTCTTTAAAACAAATTGGATTTTTACAAGGTTTATGGTTCAGCCACTACTTCCTGGACATGAAAATCTGCAGCATCTTCAATATATCTGAAAACGTAGCGAGGTAATGACCACGTTCCTTACGGAAAAGGGGGCTTCGCCGGAACGCGCAGTGCACGTTCGTTACGAAAATTTGCGTTATCGACTATCAGAGTAGGGGACGGCGTGGCAGCCGTCCCCTACACATATAACTAAAACGTACGGGGTGGGTCTGGTTAATTGTGTGGTTATTCTATGGCTGCTGTTTGTGTTATAGCTCTAAGTATTAACATTTATTGTATTATTTTGGCTACGCGCATTACTATCATTCGGTTCCCCCCCCGAATCCTTGTTAATTGTTTGACGCTCACAAAGCGGTAATATATAATAAAACCTTTGGAGGGGAAGTGCTGGAATTGGCAGACAGGCATGACTTAGGATCATGTGCGGCGACGCGTGAGGGTTCGAGCCCCTCTTTCCCCACTTCATAAATATACTAATTTGAGGTTACATTGAAAACTACTAAAACTTTTACAGATGACCACCAGGTGCGCGTTACCGCTGAATTTGATCAAGAAACTTTTGATGGTTTCAAACGCAAGGCTGCACGAAAAATTGCTCAAAAAACTCGCATTCCCGGTTTTCGACCAGGAAAAGCGCCTTACAACATGATTTTATCCCACATCGGGGAAGGCGCTGTTTTTGAAGAAGCCATCGATTTAATGTTGGACGAAATTTATCCCAAAGTGCTGGAACAAGAAGATATCCAACCCTACGGACCCGGCAACCTGGAGAACATCCCCAGCCAGGAACCTCCTGTTTTTGAGTTCCTGATCCCCCTGGCTCCTGAAACGGAACTAAAAGAGCTCGAAACCCTCAAGCTGCCTTACGCGCCTGTATCTGTCACCGAAGCTGACGTAGACGCATTTATCAAAGAGCTGCAGCGGGATGCCGCTGATTTGGTCCCGGTTGAAGGCCCCGCTGAAGAAGGTCACATTGTCTATATGACTGTCACAGCGACCGACGTAAACCCTGCCGATGCTGAAAACGCGATCCTGATCGACGACGCCCCTAAGCAAGTCCAGATTCCTACTGAAGATGAAGAAGAAGAGACCGAGTGGCCTTTCAAAGGATTCTCACGTGATCTAATTGGCGCCCGGGCGGAAGACGATATAGAGATCACCTATGAATTCCCGGAAAACGAAACGCTGGGCGATTTTTCAGGCAAAACAATCAGGTTTCTTGTATACCTGCAGTCCGTGAAAACGCTGGAACTGCCGCCTCTGGATGAGAATTTCCTTGAAAAAATGGGAAATTTCAGCAGTGTGGAGGAGCTCCGCAAAGATATCCGCGAAAACCTTGAAACTGAACGCATGGAAACTTACGACACCAAGTACTATCTGGAGCTTGTCGACACTTTGCGGAAAAGCGCAATCATGAAGTACCCACCCCAATTGTTGGAAGACGAAGAACATGAGGTTCTGCACCGCATTGAGCACGATCTCGAACATCGCGGAATTAATCTGGATGTCTACCTCAAGGTGCGCAAAATTGAGAAAGAACAATTCATCGAGGAAGAAGTCAAACCAACTGCCAAGGATCGTATAGAGCGATCCCTGGTCATGGATGCAATCATGAAACATTTCGATTTGCAAATTACCGAAAACGATATGAAATCTGAGATAATCAAATTGGTCACTTCCCTGTTTACGAGCGGTGAATATGACCAGCTCGAAAAAGACATGGGCAAAAGGCGCTTTTCTGAAGCGATCTCCGCCCAGGCAAACCTTAATGCAACTGAAACGTCGGTTCGCCGGCAATTACGCCTGATGGCATCCCCTGAATCCATAGTGAACGAAGATGTACCTGATGAAGTCGCTATAGACGCCGAAAGTGACGACCTGGAAGCCGATGTCGACCTCCTTATGGATAAGATAGAAGCCCTGGTCGAGGAAGAGACCCTTCCATTGGCAGGGACAGAAGAAAACGAAACCCCAGCCGCCAACACCGCAGCAATGGAAGGTGATGTTTCTGAATCCTTTCCGATAATCGATCAGAAAGAGATTGAAGAATAACAATTTTCTTATATTAATCGGCTAAGCTTGAGAAAATACAAACATCAGCATAGCTGTAGAAGGAAACAATATGGAAAAAAATGACTTTAGAGCCGTTATCCCAATGGTGGTTGAACGGACTGCTAACACTGAACGCGCTTATGATATTTACTCCCTGCTGCTCAAGGAACGCATTGTTTTTGTTGGTTCCGCGATCAATGACCAGGTCGCCAACGTCGTGGTTGCTCAGCTGCTTTACCTGAGCCAGGTTGACCCTGAAAAACCAATCCAGATGTACATTAACTCCCCCGGGGGATCAATCTACGCCGGTCTTGCGATTCTCGACACGATGCAAATGATCCCTAACTCGATCAGCACCGTCGCTGTCGGCGTGACTGCCAGTTTCGGCACCGTGCTGCTAGCCGGCGGAACCAAGGGTCAGCGTTACGCCTTGCCCCACGCAACCATCCACCTCCACCAACCGCTTGGCGGGACAGAAGGACAGGCATCCGATATCGAGATCATGGCAAGGGAAATCCTGCGGCTCAAGAACGAGCTAAACAAGTTCTTTGCCGAGGTCACCGGTCAACCAATGGAAGTCATTCAAAGGGATACCGACCGCGATTTCTACATGACTGCCGGGCAGGCTGTTCAATACGGGCTGATCGACAAAGTGCTCGAATCTCCTAAAAAGTAAATGATCACTGACAAACTACCAATGCTAAAGGGTCTCATCCTGGATATGGATGGGGTCCTTTGGCATGATACTGAACCGATCGGTGATTTACCCCGAATAATTGATCAAATCCGCTCCCTGGAATTGCAATTTGTCTTTGCTACCAACAACTCCACCTACACAATTGCTGAATACCAGCAAAAGTTCGCCGGTATGGGCGTCTCGGTTGAACCTTGGAGAATCGTCACCTCTGCCGAATCAACTTTCGACTACCTGCAGGAGACCTCACCGGAGGCTCGCACACTGTACATCTTCGGGGCACCTTCGCTTAAAACGAGTGCCCGCATGCGCGGATATGATGTACTTGCGGATGATAATGAGAATGCTCAACCCGACTTTGTAATTGTCGGTTTGGATATCAACATGACCTATCAAAAGGTCAGTACAGCTTCCCGATACATTCGACAGGGCGCCAGGTTCATCGCCACAAATACTGATGCGACATTTCCCACACCTCACGGACTTACTCCAGGGTCCGGAACGATGGTCAGTGCCGTACAGACAGCCTCGGGAACCAAACCGATCTCCATAGGAAAACCAGAGCCGTATCTCTATCGCTCAGCGATGAAGGTGATGAAGCTTGAGCCACACGAAATTTTGTGCATTGGTGACCGGCTGAATACAGACATTTTGGGCGCCCAAAAAGGCGGCTTCCGTTCTGCTTTGGTTCTTACAGGCGTAAGCACTCTTGAAGATCTTGAACACTGGCAGCCTAAACCTGAGCTGGTCGCTAAAGACCTGGAATCTCTGATTTATGACTAAGCGATCAATCCTTGATCTCTCCCCCGCAGAGCTATCACAAAATCTGCAGGAATTGGGTCAGCCAAAATTCCGCCTTCAACAGGTCATTGAGGGTCTCTATAAGCATCACTATGAATCATTTGACCGTTTTCCAAACCTTCCAAAGAAACTGACAGAAACACTTAACGATAGTTTCACTCTGGATTCGGTTAGCCTGGTCACAAGCATTCGCTCCAGGGACAGGAAAACCGAAAAGTACCTTTTCACACTGCACGACCAGCACAAAATTGAGACTGTCCTGATGAAATACGACAAGCGCAATACCGTCTGTATTTCCAGCCAGGTCGGTTGCCCGTTGGGCTGTGTGTTCTGTTCAACCGGACAGATGGGTTTCTCCCGAAACCTGAGCAGCGGAGAAATCCTCGGTCAGGTGCTTTACATCATGCGCCTGCTCGAAAATTCCAGTGAAAAATTGACCAATGTCGTTTACATGGGCATGGGTGAACCTCTCCTGAATTACGCTTCGGTAATGGAATCTATAGATCGCCTTACAGACCCTGCACTCTTTAATTTTGGGGCTCGCAGGATTACCATCAGCACTGTGGGAATTGTTCCGAAAATTCGAGAATTCACCAGTCTTAACAGCCAGGTAAACCTGGCGGTCAGCCTGCATGCACCTACAGATGAACTGCGTTCCCAACTTGTCCCAAACAACCGTCTCCACCCGCTCAAGCCGCTGATTGCAGCTTGCAGAGAATACGTTGACACTACCCGAAGACGGACCACCTTCGAATATGCCCTCATCCAGGATATTAACGACAATGACCTTCAAGCCAGGCAGTTTGTAAACCTGTTGAAAGGTATCCTCTGTCATGTCAACCTGATCGCCTTGAATCCAAGCAAGGAATATCCGCTCCCAGGCTCCACCCGGGATCGCGTGGATGCGTTCCTTGCTGTTTTGCAACAGGCAGGCATTCCGGCATCCATCCGCATGCGCAGAGGAATAGATATCGATGCCGGCTGTGGACAGCTCGCCCAATCTCAACACTCGGAATGATATAATCTCACGCTATGAACGATATCTTTTCTAAATGGCGTAAAAGCCTCCAAAAAACCCGTGATGTCACTTTTGGTAAGATTGCCACTTTTTTCGGTGCGACTGAAATTGACGATGACACTTTTGATGACCTTGAAGAGTTGCTTATCCAGGCGGATGTCGGCGTGGAAACAACCCTGCGCCTGGTGGATACAGCCATTGAACAAGTCGATGAGATGGGTTATACCCGCATGGATCAGCTTGAACACCTGTTAATGAAAGAGCTTTCTCAGCTGCTATTCGAAGCAGAAGAGCCGGATTTCAGTCATAAACCTACGGTTATCATGGTCGCTGGTGTAAACGGATCCGGTAAAACCACATCGATTGGCAAACTTGCCGCCCGCTATAAAGGCATGGGCAAATCCGTCCTGCTTGTCGGAGCGGATACCTACCGCGCCGCTGCGGCTGACCAGCTCGAAATTTGGGCAGATCGGGTTGGCGTGCCGATTATCACCGGTCAACAGGATAGCGACCCGGGAGCGGTTACGTACGATGGAATCAAGTCCGCGATTGCACGGAATATCGATGTCGTTCTGATCGACACCGCCGGTCGCCTGCACACCCGTTATAACCTGATGGAAGAGATTAAGAAAGTCTACCGCGTCGCGGATAAAGCCCTGCCTGGCGCGCCGCATTATTCCTGGATCGTGATCGATACCACAACCGGACAAAACGCTCTCAGGCAAGCGGAAGCTTTTGGCAAAGCAGTCAATCTGAATGGCGCCATCCTTGCCAAGCTGGATACTTCGGCTAAAGGGGGAATGGTTTTTGCAATCAAGGATCAACTTGGTCTGCCTGTTATCTACGCAGGCTTGGGAGAAAAAATCGAAGATCTCGAACTGTTTGATAAAGAATCGTTTATCCAGGGGATTTTCACAAAAAACGAGGCAGTTTAGCATGTCCGAATTACATGAACGCATTTCAAATCTGGAAACGAAAATTCACTCCCTTCGGGAGCATCTTTGACTTAGCTCAAAAATCAACCGAACTCGAAAAATTACGCAAACAAAGCGAGCAGCCTGGCTTTTGGGACGATCCTGACAGCGCCCAAAAGGTGATGAAACAAACCTCCAATCTCGAGAATCAGATCAAAGAATGGCAGTCCATTATCACAGAGATAGAAGGTCTTGGACCTCTACTTGAGCTGGACGATGGCAGTCTTACCCAGGAAATCAGCGATCAGGTCGATTCACTTGAAGAATTGCTCGAAAAGAAAGAGGTTCGCCTCCTGCTTTCCGGTCAATATGACCGCGGCGATGCCATTCTTGCGATCCATGCCGGCGCCGGAGGTACCGATTCGCAGGATTGGGCAGCCATGCTCGAGCGCATGTACTTGCGCTGGGCTGAAGACAGTGGCTATAAAACGGAGATATTCGACCGCACAGTTGGTGAAGAAGCCGGAATCAAATCTGTCACCATATCCGTTCAGGGAGATTTGGCTTACGGTTACCTTAAGTGCGAGAAAGGGGTTCACCGGCTGGTCAGGTTGTCCCCATTTGACGCCGCGCATCGGAGGCATACCTCCTTTGCGTTGGTTGAGGTGCTTCCGGAAATAGAAGGGAATGACGAAATTGTCATCAGACCTGAAGATATCGAGATTGAAGTTTATAAATCTTCTGGTGCTGGCGGGCAGAATGTGCAAAAGAATATGACTGCCGTCCGCATCATCCACCTGGCTACTGGTTTGGTGGTAACCTGCCAGAATGAACGCTCTCAAACCCAAAACAAAGAATCAGCATTAAAAGTCCTGCGCTCACGACTGTTTGCGATGCAGCAGCAAGCCCAGGCAGAACAAATATCAGATTTAAAAGGCGAATTCAAGAAAGTCGAATGGGGCAGCCAAATACGCTCGTATGTGCTGCACCCTTACCAGATGGTCAAAGACCACCGCACAGAGTATGAAACCGGCAACACGCAGTCGGTGCTGGATGGAAATCTGGATGGCTTTATCCAAGCCTGTTTGCGTATGAAACAATTCTCTTGATTTGCGGAGGGATGTCCTGAACCATCCTGTCTTGGTTAATGAATGCCCCGCAACCCTTACCAAGCTTCTAAACAGAAAAGCAGCTTGACGCGCTCTTGCTGTTCTCTCAAACAGCCGGGTCGGGAATCCCGCCTTGCTCCATATCTCCCAATGCCGTGATTAATCCAAAAGTCTTTGCAAATTAATCAGGTTTTCGTCGAGCTGCTTTACCTTTCCAACGACTTCTTCGTAAGGAGTTGTTGTAACTTCATTCTTGATCATTCCGGTTAACACGCCAAATTCTTTTCTCGCGATTGCCTGTACAGCGCCGCAACCCAACCTTGAAGCCAAAATGCGGTCCGATGCGCCTGGTTCACCGCCGCGCTGGACATGACCTAATATCGTGGAGCGAACGCTAAAACCCAGCCGCTCCCTGTGTTCTGTAAAATATTCGGTCAATTTGGCAGCGTTGTAGTAGGCTCCCTCTGCTGCCACAACGATGGCGTGGTTCTTGCCATGCTCATAAGCGAGGCGTAATTCCTCGGCAATTTCCTCCGGATCGGTCTTTATTTCTGGCAGTGTAATTGCCTCTGCCCCACCAGCCACCCCGGCTGCCAGGGCAAGATACCCGCAATTTCGCCCCATCACTTCGAGAATAAACGCGCGCTGATGTGATGATGCTGTCACTTTCAGTCGGTCAATCGCCTCCAAAGCGACGTTCAGGGCGGTATCGACACCAATTGTGATATCAGAACCCACCAGATCGTTATCAATGGTTGAAGCCACTCCAACCACTGGGAAACCCATTTTATAGAGCTCGCATGCTCCCGCCTGTGACCCATTGCCGCCAATCACTACCAAAGCATCAATATCGAGTTGGTTCAGGTTTCTGATAGCCTGGGTTCTGCCATCTTCGGTAAGAAATTCTTCACTGCGCGCACTGCCAAGAATGGTACCCCCCTGCTGCATGATGCCGCCAACATCACGGGTGCCCATCGTTTCAATCCGTCCATTAATCAAACCCTGGTAACCGTTGCGGATACCAAAAACCCGCCAGCCTTGTGCGATCCCACAGCGGACCACTGCTCTGATGGCTGCATTCATTCCAGGAGCATCACCTCCACTTGTCAATACCGCAATATTATTGATCATACTTCCTCCTCTTATGAATACTTACTCAGGCAATTATAATGGATGAATAACACGAATGAGGTGCTGAATGAAACGAGATATCCTGGTGGCATTGTATAGTGAAGATACTTTCGCGCTTAGCTGGATGGCGATGCTTATGGTCAGAGACTGGCGGACGCGAGTGGCAATCGAAGCGGCTTCTGCGAGTGAGCTCGCTGCGGAATTGAGCCATAAACACCTTACTATTAATGTTCTCGTTGTAGACCTTGACCTGATTTCGAACCTCCGCCAGGTAACAGCGGAAATTCAGCGTTACGCAGAAATCCAGAATAAAGACCTAAAAGTTATCGCGGTTGGCTCTCAGATGGAGCCTCGCTTCTTCAAAGAGTTACCGCACAGTCTGATCAGGGGATACCTGTTGAAGCAAGAAATATCGACATCTCTCGCCTGGGCAATCACCTTTGCGACCGAAGGCAAACAAGTCTTTACTCCATCCGCGCTCGAAGGCTCCTGGAGAGCGAACTTCCCATTGGAGAAAACAAGGCTGATCCTGAACTCCCGCAGCTATCCGGGTCTGACCGAGCGACAAAGTGAAATCGCTCGCCTGGCAATCATCTTTTCGATAAACAGGCGCGACCTTGCAGACGAGTTGAAAATTTCTGACCAATGGAGTTATGGTGTGGTCAGCGAGCTTTATGAACAACTCGGTTTGGGTGATATTCTGGACAAAACCCAGGAATTCAACAGCGTTTTAGAAAATGATAAGGTCATCAAAGCGCATATTGAGGAGATAGTAGAAGATTTGGGAACCAGCAGAAAAGCCCGCGACCTCGAAACCCTGGCTTTCCACCTTCTGACCATGCCGGTAATTGAGTGAGAATGTTTTTGTCTGAGTCCTTTTTCATGGGCTTTATCTTACAAGCCGATCTTGTGCGGTTGTCGGATTGAAATTTGCTTGTCAATACCTCCACAATTTTCAATATTGATAATGTGGTATTTACGATCATAAAGTCCAAAAATGTTTGTTTTATCGGCGCACAAGCGTAGGGGACGGTTGCCATACCATCCCGAATATGGTGTAGGGGACAGTTGTCACGCCGTCCCGCAAGTAGCCGTAGGGCGAGATTGAG
>ENA-UOOM01000769-UOOM01000769.1-fermentation-metagenome-genome-assembly--contig:-NODE-769-length-34024-cov-5.354529_pt1 | contig 34024 bp, 51 predicted proteins | sample MGYA00245781_ERZ724031 | MGnify/ENA primary metagenome ERZ724031 (study PRJEB28704, sample SAMN03018317) | fermentation metagenome | biome: anthropogenic terrestrial biome; feature: soil; material... | reverse complement strand
CTGCTTCTTCCGCGTGCCGTCCATTGCTGTCCAGCCCACCCGCTCCTTGATCTCGAAGAGCTCGTCCTCCGTCAGCGCGGCGATCCTGGCCTTCAGTTCCTCCTCGCTGCCCGGCACGCCGCCAGGCAGCACGTCTATCACCCTCCCCGCATTCCGCAGATATTCATCGCGGCTGCTCTCTTGTACCTCGTTGCCGATGAGCCACTTCTCGTATGCGCCGAGAAGCGTCATCAGGCAGGCATCGCCGTCCGGGCATATATCTGTCCCGTTCATCGGCGGAACACCCCCTCGGTCGCCTCGCTCATGGCCCGGATCGCCCGCTTGATGTCGCAGGCGTCGATCCGGCGCCGCGGGGGGAGGCCCTGCAGGCGACGGTGCTCGTTCTCGTCGTCGACCGAGCGTAGCACGGCCTCGGCTATGGCGGTGCCCTCAGCGTCGAGATGCAACGCCAGCGCCGCCACGGCCTCGGTGGCCAGCTGATACCCTGGCTCGCCGAAGCAGCGCCGGGCCTCGCTCAGTCGTATACTCATCCCATCCCTCCTGACATCAGCCTTTCCTCGGCACTATGAGCTTATCCAGCCACTCCTTGACCCGGCCCCTTCTATTCTCCAGCTCGTCCGCTCGATCATTGTCGTAAATGTCCTCATCGAAATGAGCATCGATGGCGTCCCCGATGATGGTCTGTAGGTCCGGTGGATCGATGGCGTCAAGCTCGACCTGCATCGCCTCGCCGTACTTCTCTTCCATGCCCCTCGTCCTGCTGTCGGTCAGCTTGGCCGGGGCCGGGGGAATGTCGTATTCCTCGATCTGGTCGAGGGAGATGGCGATGCGCTCGAAGGTGAATGTAGCTCCAAAGTCTTCGCTCAGCCTCTCCTCCACGTTCCGGTCGATGTCCAAGCCGCTCGGGTCGTAGTCACCGAAGTAAAGGAGTTGCACATCCTCCTCGCATCGGCGCAGGCTCTTGGCGAGCTTGTAGAGCACCGTCAGCGAAGGGTAGCCCCTGCATACCAGCAGATCCACTGCCCTTTCCTCGCAGACATCCATAAAGAGACCCTGTAGGGCCTGCTTCTCCACGAGGACGACGACCTTGGACGGCTGCCCCCACCATCTCGGCAGGTCGTAATGCTCGTCCAGATTCCTGATGTGGGCTTCCCACGACCGAGTATATCTTCCGACGCTTTCTTCCTGCTCCCCATCGGGGGAGATGATGCTCCGGGTGCGGTCCTCGATGCTGTCGAAACTGACAGTACCTTCCAGTCGCGCCTCTGTTAGCACACGCTTGACACGGTTGTAGCTGGACGTGCTGTTGGGCAGCTTCTGCTGTGCAACGAGGCGGTAGTAGACCTGCCTAACCGTCATCTTGATGTTCGGGTATTGATCGATGACGGCCTTGATGTCAGCCAGTAGATCGATGCTTGCCTGCTTAGCGGCCATTAGATCCACTCCCAGTCCTTGACGGCGGGCAGGCTCTCGGCGGCGGTTGTCTCAGGGTGGTGGGGATGATCGGCCGCGTTGCGAGAGGTAGAACCATCCGAGTTGCCGCGGTCACCGCCAGTGCCGGCCTGCTCGACCAGCTCGTTCATTTGCATTGCTCTCCGCACCAAGTGCTCTAGGCTCACTAACGTCCCCCCATCGGCCTGGTGGTGCCGTTAGATGAGATGAAGACGCCGCACTTGGTGCATGCCTGGTACGGCTTGCCGCTTACGCGAGAGGTCCTGTTGATGTCGGTGTTCCCGCACTTGGGGCACTTGCCCACCCCGTTCGGCTGCTCGCGAGATGCGGACTGGTAGGGAGCGGGAAGAGGCTCCGGTCTAGCGGCCTCATCGATAGGGGGGCCGGGGATCTTGATGCGCGGCGGATCGGCGCCCTCGCGAGGCACGACCATCCCCGCACGGTCGGCGGCGATCATCGCACCGTTGCATGCTGACACCGAGGCGGCCGGGTTGTCCACGACGCCGTTGATGCGCTCATACAGCGCGACATACAGGTCTGCGTACCCGTTGGCCCAGGCGCGCTGCTCGGGGGAGATCACTGCCTCACCCCTTCAGCCATATGGTAGTACGGAGGGAGCGGCCGCCGCGCGATGGCCTGCTCGACCGCTTCCAGGCGGCGGGAGCAGTCTTCGGCGCGCTGTGCGAACCGCAACGCCTTGATGACGATGCCCTTGCGGGCCTCCTCGGTCGACATGGATTCGTATGCGCGCAGCATGGCCTGCAGGTCGGTGCTGAGATGCCGTGCGTCCTCCAGCGTCATGCGGACAGTGATCTGGCGGAGCGGCATCACATGCCCCCCCGGTGAGCGGCGCAGCCGGCCGCGGCCAGGTCGTTCATCGCCTGGTCCAGCTCGTTGTAAGCTTCCGTCAGGTAGTAGGGGACGTCGGCGAGGTGCTCGGTCCTGTGCACCATGTGCTCGGACCGCAGGAAGGTGATCTCCTGCCGTATGGAGCCGCGCACCTCGTCGATCTGGTGGAGCAGCGCGTCGATGCGCTCGTGGAGCGGGGGCATGATCACGCGCCCCCGAACAGGGACTCCATGAGATTGTGGAGCGTCCTGACACAGCGGTCGGCGTCCTCAGGGTCCATCTCGATCATGATAAGGGCGTCCTCATCGTCAGCCATGTTCACGCACCTCCGAGCCTGCCGCCCGCGGCCGCCAGGACGCGCAGGGCCTCCTCGACGGCACGGTCGTTCTCGATGGCAGTGGCGAACGGGTCGAAGTACACCTTCATGTTCCCGCCCTTGGCCGGCGTGCCGACCTCGATCGATGATCGCCTGGCGTCGATGGCATTGTTCTCTCGTACGCGGCGCTCCAGCTCCTCGACGCGCTGTGCGAGTCGGTCGTAGTCCTGCACGATGTAGAGGACCTGCGCCGGGTTCTCGGCGATCAGGTCAAGGGCTTGTCTCGCCCCCTTGCTCAGCTCGTTCTCCATGTCTTGCACCTCCATGGTTATCCGGGTGCCTGGATGGCTGGAGGATGCAAGACCTGTTCAAGAATGAACGCCACCCAGGCATGTTGATGGCTTGCGCTCATCCGATGTCTTGACACAAGTTCCGGCCTTGGCCGAGGTTATGCATCCCAAACGTCCGTGTTACGGAAGTCGGACCCGCAATTGAGCTGCTAGAATAAATATGTTACTCATACCGGAATCCGTACATCGTACACTAATATACTTATGTTAATAATAAAATACGGATTCCGGTAGTCGTTATGCAAGACCTATCAATTATCGAGAGTGCTCACGCGGCCAAAGTGCTCGTGCTGTGCCTGCGTGAGGGAGATATGCCCAAAGGGATGATCTATCAGAAGATACCGAAGAACAAGACCGTGCTCCAATCTCGTATTAAGGAGCTCGTCGATGCTGGACTTTTGAATGAGGAAGAAAAGTTTGACCCCTTCAGGAAGATGATCTCTCTCACCCCCAAGGGCAGAAAGGTCGCCGAACACCTCGCCGCCATCGAGGGAATCCTGAGAGAGGAGCCATGAGCACGATCGCCGACAGTGAGAAATGGTCTCCTAGACTCGATGAGGTTTGCGACCCAATCGCTCAATTGAACGGTCGGTTTGATGCAATAGAGAAAAAGCTGGACTCCATCGAACAGCAGGTGACCGGCTTAATGATCGGCCTCGCCGTCGAGAAGAAGGAGATGATTGAAGCCATCAATCGATCCATGGAAGAGGCCGATAATTACAATCAACTGAGCGTGAACTTCTTCTTCTGGTCATTTGCCGTATCTCTCACTTTTCTTGGACTGGCAATAATGCTGAATCTAGTCGCACCAGAGACGCGGTACATATACGGGACGGGATATGCGCTCGGTGGAATAGTTCTATTCTTCGCCACGAATCGCTTCGTCAAAGTGCTATGGGATAAAAAGAAGAAAAAGTGACATTGTGCAGGTGAGAATTATCTCTAATTAGACGGGACGCCGCGTCGCTGAGCATCTGCAGGCTATAGATGAGGTACTACAGCAGTGAACGTTTGCTATATTATCGTGGAAGCGCGTACGCCTCCCAGGTGATCGGATCTACTTCACTCTACCGAGTCCTAGGAGGGCCGAAGGACCTAGCAAGGAAGGACTTCTGACGGAACAATCAGACCTAAAAGAACGTGTTAAAGTGCTCGAAGCGACAGTCTCAAGATTGGAGGCCGAACTACAGAAGGAGAGCGATGCCCGCAAGATGCAAGCCATGGTCGCACACTTAGGTCTGGTAGTTCTCTTTACCGATGGGCCAGCATTTGTTGCCGATGATGAGTCCATGCCGACCTGTATGATTTGTAATGAGGCAATAAAAGCTGGAGAATGGTTTTACTTCATGACTGCTAGGGCCACCATCGATATGAGCCCATTGGTGGAAGATCAAGATGACCGAGGCGATGAGCCATGGCTGGAGAACACAAAGTCCTTCCATATCCATCGTAATTGTTACCTCCTATCTATACGGGATAATTGCATACACCCAGACGAGGATGGAATCTGGAACCGGATGAGTGACCCTCGCTACAAGAAAGATTATCCGCTAAGTAAAAAGACCCCGTCAGAGTAGGTTAGAAGGTGTTTACCGGGGCCGCTTACACGACCCCTTGCAGTTCCGACACCAGTCCCGCTTCGGCAGGTCGGGCGGAAGTTGCAGCTCATGCGCGGACACGCCGGCGTTGCCTGATTCTACAGTATCCAGGGCGCTGTCAAGCAAGTATAGCGCCAGGCACTCGTCCTCGTGGCCTCTGACTTCGTGGCGCAGCCGGTTGCGGATCGTCCGGAAGTCTCGTTCCATCCTAAGCGCGTACTCGTTCATGCCTTGGCCTCCTCTCGATCGCCCCGCAGGTACGCCTCAAGGACCTGCCCCTGCCCGGCGTACGCGGCCCGCACGGAATCGAGCGCCCGTCCGGCCTTCTCCATATGCCTGACCGCGTCGTCCCGTTCGTACGGCGTGGCCATGTACGCCGTTCTCGCCGCCCAGGCGTAATATCTGCTTATCCAGCTCAGCAGGGCCAGCAGGCCCCTCTCGTCCAAGTTCTCTAGGTTGGCGATATTTTGTCTCATTATCGCAGTTCTCCCGCCCCGCCCATCCCCAGGGCGAGCGAGGTACGATGGAGGGGTTTATAGCCGTGAGCGGGGGGTGTGTGACACGGGTCGGCACTTTCAGTGACCTCCCGGCTCGATGGCCGTTTTCATGCTGGCTATTGTGTTTTCCACGGTGTTTCTTTCGTGATAATTCTGCCCGAAATTGAATCGAAAGTGTCCGAAAGTACCTCACCCGATCTGGCGTCTGGCTGGGTGAGGAGGCCGATTTGAGCGATGCGGCGAGGTGGGGCAGGCGGTCAGCGATTTCATCGAGCTATGAAAAATGATAACGATAAAAATAGGGAGCGAATGTGTCTCCGGTACCTCACTCTGGTTCCGGAGGGGGATTCACAGAGCACGTCTTCGCAGCATACAATTTCTGGACAATAATCTTCGCATCTCTTTCAGCAACGGCCTTGCCCCCTTTCCCTTTTGAGCCATCTAGTAGGCGAATCTCTCCAGCATATATGACTGCCTTTAAACATCGATATGTCGCGCCTTGTTCCAGCGCATAGGTCTTCGAATTAGAGCTCAACTATCTTTCCCTCTTTTGCCAGTTTATCGAAGCACGCCATGGCTAATTCAATATCGATGCCATATTGCTCTGCAAGATCGGAAGGATACATCTGATGCTTGTTCTTTATTTCCGTCAGGATAAGGGTCTCGCAATCTTCAATATCCTTAGCTGAAAACCCTTCTGAGGTAGCCTGATTCTGGACCAATAGTATAACGTCTCCACACTCTAGTCTGGCCTTGAGCGATTGGAGATCTTTGAGCTCTCGCTTGATGGATCTCATCTCGTCATGCATTTGGGAGAGTGTATCGAAAATACCTTTCGGTATAGCACTTTGAGGTTTTATCCGCCCATAGGAGTTTGATGGATTCTGCCAACTGCAAATTGGCTCCTGAGATGTCGGCCCATACTCTTCATATCCTGCACGTATGGACTCGGGATCGTGCCATGGCTCTATTGGGAATGGCCTGCATCGGGTTATGTTCTCAGTCACTTCGGATTGGAACATTTTTTCCCTCTTTTATCCTTTTTGCAATCTCTATCATATGGTTAAGAGTCTCAGGGGTATCGCAGTCGACCGTGGTCACCCCCTCTTCATATTCGGTTTGATTCCGATGGATCAACGCAACCCGCTCAAATTTCTTCTCGTCAGACTTCCCCTTGGGGACCATGAGAGATACCCAGGCAATCTGAGTTCCGGGTAGTTCTTTTTCAAGGTTACCGAGGAAATCAGCGTCCATGAGGCTACTAAGACGAAACACCTCGATTGTCGCCTGGGTATACCCCAACTTGAATTCTTCACCTGTTTTTGCATCCTCCCTCTTTTTGGCCATATAAATCCTCCAATAACGTAACGGGAGCGAAATAGAGTCTTATATCTAAAGACTTCGCATTTTCGAACCTAGGTAATAATGACTTTTTCAATATATAATATCCATCGCGCTTGGGCAATGGCGGGGAGGCCGATTTGAGCGATGCGGCGAGGTGGGGCAGGCGGTCAGCGATTTCATCGAGCTATGAAAAATGATAACGATAAAAATGGATAATTAATATAATCCTCACCCGGCGAGGGCGGCACCCTCAGGACGGCGCAGTGAGTCTCGAAACTCCCACTGGGCCGAGAATAACATGAGCTAATTATCTTATCCACGCGCCGTTCTCATCATAGCTGGGGGACCCCTGTTTTCCGAGAGCATTATATAGAGCGTCAAATGCTGGCCTTAAAAATGCCCTTTCATCACACCCATAATCGTTGATCTGAATAATCGGTAGAGGTAGCTCTTCCCGAGAGATAGGTATGGGCGAGATGCTTCGGAGTTCATGAGGATTCCTATACTTCACATAACCTTTAGCACCTAGAATTGTAACACTGACCGCGATCGGAGGTGAAATGCCAAGCTCCTTGAGCGCTGATAAATACACATTTGTGAAGTTCAGTACTTTATTCTCGATTATATCTGGATAGATTAACCCATCTCCTCTTTCGATGATATACGTGGCCTCAATAACGCCATTTCGAAAGAGCTGGGTAAAGGTATCTACGTTGCCATTCACTTCGGGAGTATGGGTGCAGAATCCTTCAAAATTGAAGTGACCATCCACTCCTGCCCAAAAGCCTCTTCCCACATAATTTTGTGGGCACAGCATCTCGATCATTTTGTCCCTTTCTCGAAGAGCGATCACGGCGGAGGAATCGGCGAATGAGAATGGAATGAAATGACAGACCAGTTTGGCTCCAGGCTCCAAACTCACCGGCGTATCGTCTAAAAAAATGGTTGCATTCCGTTCCTGGATGAATCTCTTAATCCTGATCGATAGCGCCTCTGCCCGACCAAAGGCATCCCTCAGCTCGTCAACGTCCATCAGATGCCTGCCGGCAGAGGACCGGCCATAGAACCTACCATTGTTCTCTCCAATGGACACTATATGCGGTGAAGCCCAGCTCTTCTTGACATTTATCAGGAATGCATACTTACCGTTCGATAGTCTGATCGCCCTCGTCGTGAGTTGGGGTATCTTGGGACTTATGCCGGCCCGGACTATTTGCTCCAGCCGCCTTGTGGTCTCATCGATGTCATCGACATCGACACCATCCAGGGATATGGGAAAGTGCTTCTCATCCTCCTTTATTCCGTATACGATCGTCCCACCGATGGTGTTAGCAAGCGATGTGATCACTGGGAGAAATTTATATTTTTCAGGCTCTTGTTTACCAGGCAGCTGAGATTTATATTCAAGGCTCCTCTGCTCAGGTATCTTATTTTCGACCAAGAATTGGAGGTCGGCCTCGGTAATCTGATCAATGGGCTTGTCCAGCATGATATTGAATCTCCAAGCTCAGATATAAGGGCATTCTCTAACTCAGCTACCGAACCGCGTGCCCCCGCAGCGAGGGGGGGTTGGGAACAGCCTTCATCCATATTGAGAAAGCCCTCATCCCTCCCCTCTAGGCCGGGATGGATAACGATGTTACTATAATATATTGGAATAAAAAGGGGCCGGGGGAGTATCGCCGCCATTATAATAATCGAGACGCGATACTGCGAACATGTCATACTGCCGCTCGTGCGGTGCTGAGCTCGGGGACGGCACCGCGTTCTGCCCTCGATGCGGGGCACCGAGGAACACTGTTCCAATGTACAAGCCCTCCGTTCACCGGGCGCCCAGGCTCCGATCGGACAAGCCCTTCATCGCATTCATTGTCATCGTCGTGGTGGCGATCATCATATTCACCGCAGTATCGTACCTCCCACCCATGCGAGGCGAGCCGGCCGGGATGGCCACCAAGGCGCCGGCCGACATGCTGCCCACGATGGAGGATATGTCCGGCTGGGACAAGAGCATGGAATCGACGAACAACACCACCGCTTCGGTGAGCTATGAGAAACTATGGGGCTACACTTGGCAATACGTAGATTACTCGATCGTCGTATACGAAAGCATCGAGGCCGCTCACGCCGCCTATGATGCCGAGTTCGAGCGCGTGTCATCGACCAGGGCGACCGCCGATCCTGGCCACGGTGACAAGTGCTTCATGGTCAATCAGCTCCGAGATGGCTCGTCGGGGAGCGATGTGCGAGTGTGCGACGTGACGTTCGTCAAGGGCAACGTGATCGGTGTGGCCAGTATGATCTACGTCGATGCGGAGCTGTCGGACAGCGAGGCCCGGCAGCTGGCGGCGAAGTTAGCGGACCGAGTGTTATGACATCGGCTTGACATTGGCTTCAGTGATTTTCAGAGTTACGGTGGCCTGAAGCGTGTTGCGCTCCGCCTCCATCCTGGCGATCTCGGCGTCGATGGCTTCCAGCCGCTCGGCGGCCGATGATATGCCGATTATGTCGGCCACGATCACGTGCCCCGACTCGGTGGTAAGCGTGACGCGGTTCATCGACTCTGGTCCCGATTCCATAGCGATCACTTCTTCATTCGCTAATTGCTCTATCAGCTCAGGCGTCAGTTCTACCATGTTCATGCCGTCCTTTCCCACATATAGACCACGATGTACGGCTGCAGGTTATTGTGACCTCCGCCGCTGCCTGTGCTGCCGGTCGTGCCAGCAGTCCCTGTGAACGATGGGGCGACGTTGGACACGCTCGTCGAGTGATTGTGGCTTCCTGCCGATAATGCTACACCACCGGTCTTAATACCATTTGCTTGAGTTCCTCCACCCACCTGTGCTCTATCTGGCATCTGTCCTCCAGGATTGTATCCTTGGATATTGTGTGTGTGCGCCCCGCCCATACCCATCGAGACGCTATGCTGATGAGCCCCGACTGTACCGCTCGGGGTGAAGGGGTGGGTGTGACCTGGCATCTGTGCCGCTGTCAGAATGTGATTGCTCGCTCCTCCAGTAGCTCCTGCCGCGAACGCCTGATCGCTCGTACCTACGCCGACCATGACGCGGCCCTGGGCAAACGCCGCCCACGTGCCGAAGCCGAACAGAGCGGCGGGGCTGGTCGATTTGGTGGATATATAGATGGCTCCGACGGGATACGCCTTCTGCAGCGTGTCCGCGGGCGCTGCCCCTATATCGCTCAATACCTGAGCGGGCGTCCTCAGAGCAACAGCACCCGTTCCGTTCCCCTTGAGGAAGCTGCCCGAGGTGAGCGAGGTTTGCCCAGTCCCCCCTTTTCCAACGGTCAGCGCGCCGGTGGAGTTGGCCAGGTCTCGGTCCGCCGAATGGTGGTGACTACTCACATCGCCGCTCAATATATTCTTCCCAACCTGATTCTCCAGATCGTTGATGCGGGCCGACTGATCGTTGATATATGCCTGCAGGTCGACGTTCGGCTCGGCGAAAGTTGCCTCATACACGTCCCTGTTCGAGTCATAGTTGTACGACTTTAGCAGCAGATTCTGCGTGCGGCCGTTGATCTCATCCACGACGGTGTAAAGCTCCCCGATCGCATGGGGGCGCACGATCACATATTCGTTCCCGAGCTCAGCATACGAATGGGTGTGGCTCGCGACGGTGGCCTTGCAGACCGTCTTAGGCGTCGCGAGCTTGGTGATCACCCCTGCGGCGAAGGCGTCAGCGTCCGCCGTATTATCGATGTCCAGACGAGAGATGCGCCTAGAGCACAGCCCGTACTTGGCCGCCGATGCGGTGTCTCTATAGGCCGACGAGTCGGCGAAGCTGCGCGTGAACCCCTTGCACTGCAGCACCAGGTCGTTGACGATGTTCTTGTCGTCCTCGCTCCATTCCGGCTCGGAGATGATCTCATGGCCAGTGGTGAGCGTGGCAGAGGGGGTGGACGGAACTGGGCGTACAACTAGCGTGTGTCTAGGAGGGGAGTACGACATAGTGGGGTCGCTGTAGTTGTTGTTGTAGATGCTGGCGTAACAGTTCTCGCCAGCGCAGAACCTTCGCACCGCGTCCCACGCCGGGATGCCTCGAGAGTCCCATTCCGCATAGTTCCTAGAGGCCCCGCCGTAATGATAGTAGTGATAGCCCGCCTCGGCGGCGAGCGCCTGCACGATGGCCGCTGAGGTGGTATTAGTCAGTTGGAGCTGCGACTGTGTACGCTGCAGCACGCTGGCGACCGATACGGCGTCGATCTCGTACACCTGGCCCCCGTTCGTGGCGACAACATCGGTTATGATGCATGCGATAGGATCCTGCCCCGGAATGGGGACAGAACTCTCGTAGAGGATATCCCCGATCTGATGGAGGTACTGATCTACCCATGCGTTCCGTAGCATCGTTAGGTGGTAGGTGCTGATGCCCGTGTCGGTGTCCCCTCGGATTGTCATCCGCGCGTAGTCGTAGCTGAATAGCTTGGTGGAGCCAGCCTCCCGGTTATGGAGTTCCATCCGCGGGATGTATTCATAATACCTGACCATCTCACCGCCCCACTGTCAGCTGGAGATCCCAGAGTATAGTGTCGGCATGCGAACTGAGGTACTGCCAGCGGAACTTGTTGATGTAACAAGTGGTCGTCTCCTGGGGGATGTAGGCGGAGGGCGAGGAGGATTTGATCAGGCGGAACGGCCCCTTGGAGCGTTGCATGCCGTTAAGCCGCTCCCGTATTAGCAGTATCCAGGCGGCGTTAGTTGTGCTTACTCCGTTGTTCAGCTCGCCGTTCACGCGGGAGCCGTTGATGTTGATCGTGCGCCCCGTCCCATCATAATCGTCCACGATCGCCTGGGTGGCGGGGCGACGGGCGATGGTCAGCTGCTTGAGATTGGCAGTATCGGTCTCATCGATCATATCCACCAAGTTGAAATCGACCTGCCAGTACGCGCCGGTCCCGTCCCGGTCCCCCGTGTCCGTGTTCGATTTTAGCGTAATGGCCGCCATCAGTACGACCTCGCCCTGTGAATGTATTTGTTCACACCCTCCTCGATGGCCGCCTCCAGGTCCCGGACGCCGTACACGTTGCCCTGGATATGGACCTCGATCTTGGGGGCGTCGAATCCGCGCCGCTGGTCGAGGCCGAGCAGCCTCGGCAGCTCGTTGAGCGGCGACACGACCTCGCGCTGTGTCCCCCCGCGGCCCTCGCCTATCATGGCCATCGTCGGCCCGTTAGTGATGCCCCCGGCCGCCAGGTAGGCGACCTCCGGAATGAAGGTGAACGGCTTGCCTACTAGGGGCAGCTCGATGTTGCGGATGCCGTTGGGGAAGGCCGCTATGACATTATGGAACACCTTGTACGCCTCGTACGGGATGCCGCCCAGGGCCGAGTTGATGGCCGAAAAGGCGTTCTTGAACTGTTCCTTCACCCACGAGCCGAGCCCTGATAACGCCTGGAACGTGATAGTGCCCTTTAGGCCGCTCCATAGCCAGGAGCCGAAACTGGACAGAGTGTCCCACGCTCCGTCGAACGCTCCTGTGATCTCGCCCCACAACCAGCTCGGGATGCCGCCGAGGGCCTCGTCGATGGCCGCCCCCGCTCCGTTGATGGCATCGCGTAACCACGTGGCCACACCTCCAAGCCAGTTGCCGAGCGAACCGACCGCGCCGGCTGCTACGTTGTAGAGCTCGGACATCCACCACACATTCCATTGGATGATAGATTGTGGAATGACCTGCAGCACGTTGGCCAGGTTCGTGAAGAACATGACTATATCGAGCACGGTGCCCTCCAGCCCCATATCACGCAGCGCCGTCTCCTGCATATCGGCCAGCTCAGCGTTCCTCATGCCGTAGTCCATGAGCCAACGGGAAATGGGCCGCAACAGGCGAGCGACAGAATCGCCGAGCGGCCGCAGGATCATGTTCACGCCGACGTCCATCTGCCGCATGATGGACTGCAGCATGGGGGACGCCTTGGCCAGCCGGTCCACCGTGGCCTGCACTCCTTTGAGGATGCCGGCCCCGATGATCGTCAGCCCGGCCAGGCCGCCGATGCCCATGCTCCCTGCCCCACCCGCTCCGCCGGGAACGGAGGACGCCATGGAGCGCGATCGGCCGAGCATAGCCGTCGTCCGTTCGATGCCCGACCGCAGGCTGCCGAGAAATCCGGGGAGCTTGATGTTGGCCTTGGCTGCACCATCGCTGACGCTCTTGGATATGTTGCCCTTGAGCCGGTCCATCGCGCCCTTGTCGCCGACCGTGCTCACCTTCACCCGCAGCCCTATCTCCTCTGCCATGTCACTCGCTCCATACCGCGTTCTTGATCGTTGCTTCCTGTCGTTCCCTGTCCCGCTTCATCAGGAGGTCATAGACGAGCGTCATGAGGGCCAGGTCCGGGCCGCTCATGCGCTCCTCGACGTCCTCGGTGGTGCGCATGTTGCCGCCGTTCCACAGCAGCTCGATGCGTGTCAGCAGCGCGTTCAGAGCAGGGTCGGATGGCCCCCGCCCGGCGTAGGCTGCTCCGATCTGCTCTTTGAGCCGTTCTCCGTCCTCCCCCGAAAATCGGGGTTGATGGCCCTGCCCTCCTCCGCGATGAGCTCGATCAGCTCCCAATCGAGCGCCTCGAGCGTCGGGATATTGGAAGGGAACGGGGCGCTCTTGATGTACGCCGCGGCCGAGATGAGGGTGGCGGTACCAGGTCTGACGTCTGCCACGATCTCCTTTCCGACCATGCGCACGTTATTCACTCGCGCTAGCTCATCGTCCAGCCGCCGCTTCTCCCCGCCGTTGAGCCGCTTCACGACAACCGGCTCCTCGTATCCCCACTCGCTCACGTCTATCGATCTCTCTTTCTCGAACATTTGTAACCCTCCTTACCAGGTCGGCTCCGTGAGCGATGTCACGGCCGAGACGGTCAGTGACGTCATGACGAGCGTCACGCTCTCGATGATGTCCTCCCCCTCACGCTTAGGCTCGCTGCGCTTGGTCACGTAGCCGTCATCGAACGTGAAGGTGTATGTAGCGCCCGTCTGCCCCGCTTCCGGAGTCAGGACGAGGGAATAGTCGGCCACCTTCGGCCCGGCCTCAGATGGGCCTCCTGCGGCCCCGTACAACTCCTGCAGGTAGGTGGTGCTGTCCACGACCTTGCGGGTGGTCGAGACCTCATACTCGCGGTTGCCGAACGAGGCGGCGGCCGGGATGCGCGAGCCCAGGTATGCCTTGAGCTCGGCGTTCTGCATGATGCTAATGTGCACCGCCTCCGTCAGTGTGACGGCGGTCATCCCCTTCTTCCAGGCGGCCTGGGCGAAGGTGAGCGGGTCGGTGGTGATCTCGATCGCGGTCGAGGTTCCAGCCGACTCGGCCACGTCGGCGAACGCGATGTTGAGCGTGACCGATACAACCTCGTTCTGCACCGCGTCAATCGTCGCGTCGACCACCACACAGCCGAGGTACTTTATCAGGCGGTCCGAGCCGCCATTGACGCCGCTAACGTGCTCATGGATAGTGAATGACGGCAGCGTGTCGGCCTCGGCGAAGGTGAGCGTGAGCGTCTCGGTGCCGGTCTTGGCATATCCGCCGCAGATGAGCCTGAGCACCCAGGGATCGCATAGATCGAACTTGAGGGACATCGAGCCGCGGAACACTCCGGACGACATCTTCTTCAAGTTGCGTCCGCCGATGCCACGCCTAGGCGTCATTGAATTATCCATATCCAGGCCCGACACCTCCAGGTTCGTCCCGAACGACTTGTTCACGTTCGTCGCCTCGACGCCGAAGGACGTCTCCAGCCCCCATTTCTGATTCGTTTTTGCTCCCGTTGCCATTTACTTACACACTCCTTCAACCGAAGATCCGACTCAGCCCCCACACCAGGAGGCCGGAGCCGAGGATCGCCACGCAGACCACGCCGACCACGATGCGCTCGTGGTCCTCCAGCTTGCCGAGCCTCCGCTCGTGGTCGGAACACTTCGGCGAGGGGCACTGGATGCGGTCCACCTTGCTCTCCAGGGATCCCATCCGATTGTCCATGGCTCGCTGGTTGACCGCTATCTCCACCAGTATCTCCCGGTCGTTCATTCCCTGGTATTCCTCGCCGAAGCCCATGCTCTCACAGTCCCGCCAGCACCGCCCTTAGCTCGGACAGCTGTCTCTCCAACACCGCAGTGGTCCCCGCCTCGTCCTCCCAAGTGGCCACCATCCCGGCGATGATGCTCTCGGCCCGGTCCAGCACGGCCTCCTTGCCCGCGTCGTCCGCGTACTTCGCCCTGATCGGCGCGTACAGCGCAGCGGCCAAAGCGATTATCAGGTCGCCCTGCTCGTTCGATATGTTCAGGTCCTCGCAGACCTTGCTCAGCTTGCGCTCCAGCCACACCACCGCCGCTGCCACGAAGGGCAGCGCCACGGCGGCCAGGTTGATTATCGCAGATACCGTTGCTTCGTCCATGTTCACTCCCTCACTTTCTTCCTGCACTGCGTCATCGTGACCTCGATCACGTAGCGGTAATAGCCGCCGTATCCAGGCCGGGGCGTGCCGTCGTCGTACTCCAGGAGGTCGTAGCCGGGGAACGGCGCCACGCGATGCTTACCCAGGATGCGTATCACTTCCTCCTTGGCGTCCCACGCCACCTGGTCGTCCATGGCCGACACATCTACTGAGAGCCGGTGCTCGACGCGGCGATGCGTGTAGCCGATGCCCTTGGCCCGAGCGGGAGAGCTGATGGGATAGACCTTGATCACTGGTGTGACCTTGTTGCCTTCCCGCCGCTGATCGTCCCAGTACACCTCGGCCGCGGGCATGATGCCGTACTCGTCAGCGAGCAGCCCGCCCAGCATCCCCTTCTCTCCCACTCTCGACCTCATTTCATACTCCCGGAATGTAGGAGCGCCTGTGCTGAGACAGCATCTGCATGGCGTCCTCCTCCCACTTGTCGGCGGTCTTGCCGCGGTTGGTGGCGAAGCCCTCGCCGGAGCCGAGCATGACGGCGTAGAACTCGTTCCTCAGTAGCTCGCAGGCCACCAGCTTGACGCAGGCGTGCCTGATGTCCCCTGGCACCTCCGACAGCTCCGGATGCCCGTAGCGGTAGCGGAGCCTGATCTGCCCATGGACGGCGCGGCCGAGGTACAGGATGCCCATGTCGCGGTCGAGCCAGTAGTCCTTGCCGATGCCTTCCTCGTACGAGCCGTCGAGCATGTCAATCCACTGGCCGCCGCTGCGTAGCACCAGGATGTCGCCCTTGCTCTTGTCCAGCTCATACAGCCCGATGTTCCTGAGCCCCACGCCGTTCTCCGAGAGAGACCATCCCATGTAATGGCCCCCTAGCTCGATGATCTGTATCTCCGATGCCGTCTCACGCCATGCGTCGAGGCAGTGGCGGTCGATGAACGCCATGCTCTCTCGTATCGCGCCCTCGACCTCCGAGGCCTTGGGATCAGTGGTCTCATCGAGCACTTTACGCGTCCCGTCGGCGTTGCTCAGACGGAGCTGGGCGGCGACGTTGGCGACGGTACAGTAGTCGCTCATAGCTTGTACGCCGCCCTCACCACCAGGCCGGTGACGCCATTCACGGCATCGGCGTTCTTGATAGCCAGCAGTTTGATGGCATAATAGCAGTCGGTGTCGACGGTCGCGTCCGCCACGATGTTGGTGGGGTCGCCAAGGGCCAACAGGACTGGATCGTTAAGTTCTATCGTCACCGAGAACGATGGGACGTTGGGGAACGCTTGTCCCGGAGCACCGATGGCCCCGAAGTAAAGTGTTACGGGGGAGGTGCCACTTACGGCCCTGACGAACTCGACATGCAGGTTCGCCTTGGCCGCAAAGAACACCTCCACCCCCTCGGCCACGGCGTTCAGGTTGGTCTCGGTGGTGTTGGCAGCGATGGTGGCCGCCTCGGTCTGGAGTGCCTGCTCCTTCACGTCGTAGCCATAGGGCATCCGATCACCACGCCGCGTCGCCGAGGACGAGTACCCTCACGGTGCCGATGTTGACACCGCTCGCCACCTGCGTGCCGGTAGAGCACACCGTGGCGATGATCTTCAGCCCGGCGGGATCGAAGTCCAGCTTGTTGGCGCTGAGGGCCTTGAAGTGCCCGCTGATGTCGGCCACGACGTCGAAGCCGAGCTCGCCGAGCGTTAGCACCTCGCCCCCGGTGGTGTACGAGGAGATGGTCACGTCGACGATGAGGTACTTGATGTTTCCCATCACCCCGCGCACTATCTCGGTAACTGTGTGCGTCATGTCAGCACCTCAGTTGATGCATTGGACCTTGCCGTGGCAGCCGAACCTGTCGGCGACGACGTTCCCGACCGCCAGGAAGATGCCCTTCCTGCCGAGCTTGCCGGTGGCGAGCACTTCCTGCGACTCCTGGTACTGCCAGGGCATGGACCACCACATGGATAGGTGGTCGAGGTCCAGGGCGTACACCTTCTCCAGCCCGACGGCGGCCGCGCCGTAGTGGTTGTCGACGAACTTGTCGCTGACGATCGGCATGCCGTTGTACTTGTTCATGAGGACCGGTCCGGAAGCGCCCTCCACGATCTGCACCCCGTTGACGCCGAAGGACACCGGGGTGGTGGGGATCTCGCCGCGCACGATGGTCTTCATGAGCTGCGTCATGCGGCCCTCGGAGCCAGTGCCGGTGAGGTAGACCTTGTTCCTGATGCTCTGCCCCTTCCAGTGCGGTTTGCACTTGTAGGTCATGGCGTCGATCAGGTTCAGGCTCAGTTTGCGCACCACGCCGTTCCCGTGGTCGACCTGGGCATCGTAGACGGAGGCGGCCGCGTCACGGTCCTTTCCCTCGTAGTCGAGACGGCTGGCCGCCATGGACTCGCCGCCGTTGGTGATCTGATCGTACGAGCCGACGATGCGGTCGATGCTCTCCAGTTTAGTGCCGGCCACACCGGCGCCGGCGTAGGACAGGATGACCTGGTCCTGCTCGTTGAGTATGATCTCCCGGCGCGCGTCGACCAGCTCCGACCACTTGGCGTTGTTGTCGATGTTCTCCACGCTCAGCTCCACCATCGACATCTCCACCGGATTGGGGGCGAGCTGCTTGGGCGTGTAGTTGATGGTGTCCAAGGTATCCCTGGCGCTATCGGGGGTGGCCCCTCCCTCGGTCGCGCTGCCGTCCGGGGACGTGCCGAAGTAGGGCGCGGTGATGAACCTGCGGCCGCTGCCGCCGTTGCCCCAGCTGGCGGTGGGCAGCATCCCGAAGGCGTTGGCGTCCACCACGAACTGCGCCTGCAGTCCGGCGGCGAACATGACCTGGCGGACCCCGGAGGTCGTGGTCAGATACGGCGCGTCGGCCTTGTCGCTCATCATGCCTGCGTACTCGGGATAGTAGGCGTCCCACATGTCCCCGAACTTCTTGAAATAGCCCTTGTTGGCGAACTCGTATGCCATCTTTACACCGTCCTGTTCATCGCCGAGGTGATCTGATTTCCCTCCGCCTCCAGCTCCGCCGCGGACATGCCGGCGTAGCGTCTCATTCTGTCCTCCATGCTCTCGGCCTTGACCTTCTGGGTCTTGGCCGGATTGCCGTCGAGCGGCGCCTCGGGGCGCTGCGCGGACGTCCCGCGCTGCTCCGCCTCCTTTCTCGCGGCCTTGTTGGCGGCTACGAGATCGGCGGCCTTGTTGCTGGCCTGTTTGGAGCAGCCGCACTTGTCCCCCGCCTCCTGTTTCGGCTCCCCCTCGTCCTCCTTGTTCTCAGGGGCCTCTTCCGGGGGAGCTTCCTGCGCTTCGTCCTCCGCCTTCTCATCGGAATCGACGGGGGCTGGTCTCAGGGCGGCCATACTGGCCTCCATCCGGTCCAGGCGGGCGTTGATCTCCGCCAGCATTCCCATGAGCTTCTGCACTCCCTCCTCCAGCGCCCCCGTGCTCCCGGTTTCGGGGGCAGCCGTCTCGGGCTCGCCTTTCGGCTCCTCCTTGTCGGCCATGGGGGGCGCGGCCGTCTTGGTCGCGTCTTCGGTCATTTCCTCGTCTCCTGCCCTCACGGGCGATCTCTCATCAGTGTCAGATTTGGCGGAGAAGTTGATGCGATCCAGGCGGCTGCCGGGGCACAGGCCCCTGGGAACCGCCGAGGCCTCGAACACCTGGAGCCCGTCGACCTGCTTCCAGCATCGGCCGGCCTCGCACTTGGTGTATGGATCGATCTTCATGATCCCGATGCTCAGCTCCGTCTTGGAGCCGCCCAGGATGTACTCCTCCCAGCATGCGTCATAGAAGGGCTGGCCCTTCCGGCACGCGCCGTAGATGCGGGTCTGCTTGATTCCGTCCGGCCCCATCTCCACCTGGGCGTCGAACCAGTCCCCGAAGGGGTGGTTGCTGTGCACGTCGTTGTAGGTCGCGCCGCTGTTCCAGATGGCGTCGTTGATGGCCTCGGCCAGCGCGTCCTGGTTGACCCGCTCTCCGCCGTTGTCGACCACGTCGCGGTTGACGACGCCGCTCACGGCGCGGACGTTCTCGCCCTTGGCGGCGGCATGCCATGCCACGCGGAACGCCTCGCGGGGGTCCTTGGTCTCGATCACGGCCTGATTGTACGCGATGAGCCATACCTGCTGGTCCTCGGGGTCCAGCGCGCCGCGCACTTGCGGGGGCAGCTCACCTAGGGATGAGTAGACCATTACAAGCCTCCCTGCACGATGTGCATCTCGCGCGCCAGAGTGCCCTCGTCGTTCGTGCCGTTCTGGTCGATATGGTGCCGCATCTGGGAGCGGATGAAGTCCATGACCGCGTGCATGGGGTCCTCGCCGGACTCCAGCGCATCACCGACCACCTCGCCGATGACCGCCTTGAGGTCCTGGATCGCCGGCCGGGCGAACGGTTGGGGCCTAGTGCCGGAGCGATAGATGGCCCAGCGGATGCCTTCGGCGGCCCGTTTGGCCTGCTCACCCTTGAGCCCCAGTTTGCGTTGCGTCCATTCGAGGATCGGCTTCAGCGGCGGCATGAACCGAGCATGCCCTGCGGCCGGGCCGGCACCGAACTCGATGAACTCAGAATAGATGGTCCGGCACTCGACGCTCCACTCCTCGCCGCCTTCAAGGAGCTGCTTCACGCGGCGATACGCTGCGGAGTCCTCGAACTCTGCCTCAACGTCGCGTGCCATCACGAACTAAAAGTGGCAATTATTTAACGTCACCGTTCGAGCGAGAATACTCGCGTGAAACTGCCGCGCTGGTTCGGGTGCACGATCCAATCGTCTTGGACCTTGATGCCGAACTCCGCCGCCACCTGGGCCACGTGGGTTTTGAGCCGTTCCAACGATAGACCCTCCTGAGGCTGCCTCTCGATGATCGCCTGATGTATCCTGCATGTCCTCCAGTCCCGCGGCCCGCGCCATGCGTAACGAGCGGTCGGGGGGTCGTTCTCTACAGCCTCGATCTCGTGCGCCCTGGTGGCGATGCGGGCGCTCTCGGTGCGTACGATGCGGCGGAGCTGGAAGTCGTCCACCGAGGGGAACGCCTTCCTAAGCGCGTCGACCACGCCGGAAACGGACCAGCCGCCGGCCTGGGTCATGGCGTCCACCAGCTTCTCCATGGCGATCCTCGCTTGAGACGGCGACAGTGCCAGGAACGAGTCGGGAACGGTGACGCGGAGCAGCGCGTCCAGTATCTCCTTCGCCCTGTCGCGAGTGAGGGCCTTATTCACCATGACCTCGGCGAACAGCACCGCATCGACGTCCTCGTTGCCGGTGTATCGGACCTCTTCGAACGGCGCGGACTTGTCAGATGCATCGCTCTCAGCCCTTCTCTCCCGCTCTGCGTCGATGATTCTCTGAATATCGATGTACTCATTCACCGGGGAGAACATCAGGCCATTGTCGCCGGGGAACGACAGCACATGATATACTCTGTTCTCCCAGATGTCGTCAGGGATCCTCTCTGGAAATGCTTCGCAGCCTTTCCCAGGCTCTGGGATGAGCCGCTTGCAGAGAAGGCATAGGGATAGGTCGAACGTCATCACTTCCCTCCGAAGTAGTGAGCGTATAGCCGCATGACCTCATCAGTGTATTGGTTCCCGGCTAGGCGGCCGGCGAAGACCTCGGCCACGAACTCTGCAGGGTCTTCCGCCGCTCTCTTACTGACGGTCGCCGCCAGCTTCCTATGCCCTTCATCGCCGAACTCCTTACCGGGTGATCTCCCAGCCTTGACATTTGCCACATGGCCGAGCTCGTGCCTGATGATGTGAAGAGGGCTTCCGGTCGAGGACTCTCCCTTGCGGAACAATGTATCGATGCTACCTCGGAGGTTTATCGTGCCGGCCTGCAGGAAGATGGAATCCGGGTTGATGAGAAGGACGTCACCCTCAGGGTCGTAGGCCATCGGCAGCCCGAGCACGTTTCGCCTCTTCTCGGCGTAGCTACGATCGAGCTTCATACGACCGGGCAATGGCGTTTCATGTCGTACTGCTTCGTCTAGGCCAGAGTCTACGTATTCCAGCACCTTGTGATGAGCACCTTCTGCGTTCTCCACCTTGACCCCTTTGGCCTTGATGCTCTTGATAGACGCCGTCCGCCGCTCTTCCGACGCTTCCGCGTATGAGCCTTGCCGCGGCCCTCGCCGCTCGCTCTCCTCATGTCGCTCGCCGTCTCGGTGGTGCTGTTCCTCTGGATGGCAACGCCCGCCGCCATAATCACCATGAGAATGCTGTCCGTTCGGACATCGCTCTCCCTTGTTGCCCGGCACTCCCGACTCCGGGCGGGGCGTGCCCTGAGTTGCTGGTAACGATGTACCGTCCGCCTGCCCGGACGGCAGGAACACCGGCGGCCGCTTCTCGGTCGGCCGGTCGGAGTGCTTGTACTTCCCACCCTCGATCCAGACGTCGTAGCCCATGTTCATGAGGTTCTGGGCGTGCTGGTCCTCAAGCAGCCGCAGCTCCATGTCCGCCTTCTCGTCGGCCTTCTCCGACTTGTTGAGCACCAGCTTAAGGTCAGTGATGCCGAACTGCTTGAACATCCAAGGGAACGCCCGGTTGTTGAACGGGGCTTGCTCTCTCTGCGTGCGGCGGTTGAGCAGCGTGATCTGATGCCCTTCGTCGTTGAGGCCGCCGCTGGCCGATGTGTCCGACTCCACCATCGGCGGGATTCCGAAGAACGCGCAGATGGCCCGACGGACCTCGTCCTTGACGGCCATCATGTCGGGGCAGGGGTCCTGCATGAACGGCACCCACTTCATGAACTCCCCGCTGCCCTGGAGGTTGTCGACCGGGAAGTAGGGGGCGGCATGGGGATCCTTCTCCAGCTGGAGGTTGACCTTCTTGATCGTCTCGTCTATGGCCTTGGGATTGTTGGTCCGAACGGCGATGACACCGGGCGCGCGGCCCTTCTTGTAATAATTGGCCACCCTCCCGGTGATGTACATGTACGCCTGCACCTCGTGCAGGATCTTGTAGCACGGAGGGGTGCCGTACAGCGGGTGCGGGTAGAACGCGGTCAGGTGGACGATCTCATCGTCGACATAGTAGGCGACGCCGTTGTTGGAGGTGACGACCTTGAACGTCACGTCGTGCGTCGGTCGGCCGCACTCGGGGCAGCGATAGTCCTCCGGGCCGAGCAGCGCGTCGCGGTGCGCGAGGCACAGGCGATGCCGGCCGCCGGGCACGCCGCGCTTGTCGAACACCTTCTCCACCCAGCGCGGGTCGAGCGATATGATCTCCTTGACGAATGACTCCTTCACCGAGCCGTCGGCGCTGAACATGTAGGTCTTGACGGCCAGCAGGTAGCCGTTGTCCGCCACGTGCAGATGATGCGCCGCGTTCTCGCAGACCTCTTGCAGCGTCTGCCCGGAGTAGTTGGCCCGGTCGAGGAACGACGTCCCGTCCAGGTGCTCGAAGAACCTCTGCTGCGCCCACAGCGGCTCGTCCAGCTGGTCGGATGAGCAGGAGGGGCACTGATCGGCCGTCTCCTGGAGCTCGTGCCCGCACTGTCGGCACCTGAGAACAAATCGTGGCTCGATGCCGATGCCATTGCGGAACGTCTCCTGGGTAAGCGTGATGTCGATGTCGCACAGGATCGAGCAGTTCTCGTGGTAGACGTACGCCTGGAAGATGTACGGCTGGACCAGGCCGAAGTTGAGCATGTCGATGGGCGAGAGGCCCGGACGATATGTGTCGGCGGTGTCGGCGGCCGCCTTGTTGCCTAGGAGGAAGTTACCGAGCCTGGTCCGCAGTGACATCAGGAATCAAAAGTGGCAATTATTTAACGTCACCGCAGATCCGCCGCATCGTTATCTCCCAGGTCTCCCCCGCCTGCGGGGTCTGAGGCGACGTGCCATCTATCAGGGCGAAGTCGACGTCGATCCCGTCCTCGCCGACGTAGCGCACGTCGCCGTCGTAGAAGTGCACCAGCATCCTGCGCTCCGGCTCGGCGCGGTCGTAGGCGCGGATGCACTCTCGGCCGCAGAACAGGAACCCGTCGTAGAGGATCAGCTGCTCGGCCTCGTCGCCGCACATGGCGCAGCGATGCTTCACTTCGGCCCCCTCCATCTCAGCGGAGCATCGCACGCCCGGCACTGGCAATCGCTCCGGTCCGCCGGTGCTGGGGTCTGGCGACCGCACACCGGGCATCTTATCATCTCTTGCTTTTCGTCGTTCATTCGTACCCTCTCCTCACGACCTCGATGATTCTCACCCGCTGCCTCGGCCCCCTCCTTGGATATGTCAGCGCCTCCCGGTGGACGACGTACTCGAAGCGGTACCGCTCGGCCACGGCGGCAAGGCGGCCGCTCCTGGACATGCCATCCATTAAGATCAGGTTCAGCGTGGTCCGGGGGATGCCGACGCCCTCTGCCAGCTCCGAGAGCGTCATGATCTCACGATGCTCTGCGACATAGGACAGCAGGGCGAGGCAGTCATCATCGCGGAACGAACCATAGGTGGCACGCTTGGTCGTTGCGATCACCTCCTCAGGCTGAGCTCGCCGGTCTCGATGAAGCTCGGGTTCCTACACACCGGGCAGATGGGCGGGGGGAAGGCCATTTGGAATTTGACGTGACATTTTGGGCAAATCCACGGCTTCCCATATTCCTTGGCCACGCCCAGTTGGTCCAGCACGAGCTGTTCCAGCGGCTGGTCGGTCGGTATCATGGTGATGTCCTGCCGGCCGGCCTGCGGGCGGTAGCGATGGTCCGGGAGATCGTCGTAGATGTGGTGCTGCTTCCGCTTTCGCCTCTCCCGCTCGATGCTCTCCACTGCGTCCTGCCGCCTCGCCTTCTGCAGCAGGTCGTACATCGCGTTCACGTCTATTCTCCGGGCGAAAGGCGCCCGCTCCCACTCCTTGTCCAACTCCTTCCGGTAGTTGTGCCTCATTCTACGTTTTCCCCCATCCTTGTCACGTTTGCTCTTTTGGAACCTACGAATAGCGCCATTTTCACTTACCAGAAATCATTGAACTGTGCTGGCTTCTCCGGCATCTCGCTCACGTACAGCACGCTGGCCACCGCATACCTGACCGCGTCCAGGGCGTGGTCGTTCCCTTCCACCGGCTTGTCGACCACCTGCCCCCCCTTCTCCTGCCAGCAGTACGACCGCAGCTCACGGATAAGGTCCAGGGATTCGTCCGATACCACGAACGGCGTTTGCTTCATGGCGTCGATGCCGAAGCGCACGTCCTTGTGCGCCGGATTGGCCGCGAAGCCCCGGCGGCGCAGGTCCTCGATGCGTGCCGGCTCGGCGCTGTCACAGTAAAGCGGGAGGGAGCGCGGCCACCCCCTCTCGGCGTACAGGCCTTCGAGGAAGCGGACCAGATCATCTTGGGTCATGCTGGAAGCGTAGAAGAACTGATGCAGATGCCGCACGTCGCCCTCCCATTGCCCCACCAGCGACGTGGGGTCGTTGAAGCCGAAGTCCAGCCCCAGCGAACGAGGCGGAGAGCACCTGACGGCTTCGGGAAACGAGTCGTAAGGGATGTGTTGCCAGTTGGCACCCTCCTTGTAGATCAGTCCTTCCAGGTGGCCGGGGAGGCCAAGCACGTACACGCGATAGTAATTCGGATCGGTAGAGATACGACGCTCCTGCTTGGCGATCCACTCTTGCGATAGGTGCTTGTTGTCCCTGTACGTGGAGTGGTGGACGAACACGCCCTCGGGAACTTTCCCAGCCAGGTGCGGTTCGACGTACCGCTTGACGATCCAGTGGTGGGCGTCGATGGGGTTGAACATGTAAATGAACTCGGCATCACGGAACGTGCGGCCCATTCTATTGTCCAGCATATCGGCGTCCTCGGCCTTGAGGGCGGTGGCCTCCTCGCAGATGACGCGCTTGGGGTTGGTGAAATACTTGAACTTCTCCACTTTGTCAGCGCCGGTGAAGAAGAGCTGGTGGCCGTTGGGAAGCTTGATGTAGATCGGCACGGTGGCGCGGTCCTCGTGCGGGACCTGCCAGTCGTCCAGCATCCTGCTCATCGGCCAGAACATGCCAGTCAGGACGGCAGGAATGGTCTCCATGACGATGAGCGTCTGGGCGTCCGGCTCCTCCATCCCTCTGAGCAGGGCGTACTGCTGCACTTGGTACGTCTTGCCCGAGCCGCTTCCACCGTACATGACCTTCTCGTTTGCCTTGCTGCGCAACACTGGCCGGAACGCCGGGAGCATGTGTACGTCGCTAGTGCTCATTGTCACCCCAGTCCACGGTGATGCGTATCTCCTTCTCCTGGCCAACGATGCCCTTGTCGATGCCTAGCCACTTTGCCATCTCCACCGCGCACTTGCGCATCTGGTCAAGATAGCCGCCGGCCAGCTGGGGGTCTTTGTTCTTCCATTTGTTGTACTGCTCCTCCGCCTCCTGCATGACTTTGCACAGCGACGTGATCGGCAGGTCGCGCGTCAGGGCCTTGACCTCGGCCACGGCCTGGGGGATGGCTGCCACCACTAGCTCGGCCTTGACGGCCTTATCGGTCAGATGCGACACCGCGTCATTGTGTTTTTTTAGGTAGCGCTGGACGGCGCGGGCGTGGAGGCCATGACGCGACGCGAGCGACGCGGCCGACGGTCGCGGCGTCTCTGTATTGTACTCCCGCAGGATCTGCGCCCCCACCTCAGGAGAGATCGATGAGCCTGTCGGCCTCTTACCTCCCCGCTTGGCGGCCATGCTCAGCCTGACCTCTCGTAGCGAGAGAACACCTTGTAGAGCTCGTCGCCCAGCGGGAACTGCACCTCTCTGTCCGGGGCGAGCTGCACGATGAGCTTCGGTTGGAACACTTCTGCTGCGCTCTCCTCGACGTCCGCCGCCTCCTCGCTCCATGTCATGGTCCTGAGAACGTCCCTCGCTTCCTCGGCGCTCTTCTCGTGTTTGAGCCTGATGTGCTTGAGAATGCGCTGATAGCATCCCTGGCCGGTGGAGGTGGCGCCGCACAAGGGGCAGGTGACGCCTTTCTTGTCGCGTTGCTCGAACGCTTCCTTCGTAAGTTCTCCGAGAATGGCGTTCGGGCCGTACTTGCGCTTGCGTCTCTTATCGATGTTTGCCTGGCGGTCCGGGTTCTTGTGACAGAATTGCTCGTGCTTCGGTACGCCGCACCTGAGATCGAAGGGCTGTCCGCAGAACTGGCACTTGTGCCTGGGAGCGTCGAGATCTATGCGCTTGCCCTCGCGGAGCAGGTCCTGCGCGTGCTGAGCGACGTCCTCTGGGATGTCGTGCGTTCGCATGAGGTGCCTCCGCATGTTGTCCCGCTTCTTGTCGATCATGTGCTCGCACCATGTCACGAGGCACTTGTGGCGGGTGGGAGACTCCAGCACTACGGGCTTCTCGCTCCGGTCCTGCTCAGCGCTGACGGTCTCACTGATGCTCTTGTCGTAGCTGTCCAGCGGCGGGTAGAACAGGACGATTCCGGCGCGGAAGGGAGCGCGCACCTTGCCCCGGGCCTGGAGGTCCTTGAGGATCTGCCAGACCACGGCCTCTCGGATGAACGTGCGCTTGGCGATGGTGATGGCGCTGGCCCCGTCTTCCTTGTACTCCTCGATCACATCCAGCACTCGCTGGGCGTCCCCCGGCTCATACGGCTCGGCGTAGCATCTCGCTTCATCGCCGTGTTGTTCTAGTGCACCCGATCCCACTGACATTATTGAGTTAGCCGGACACCTTTTATTTACGTTTTAGGCGAGGGCGCGTTCATACTTTTTCCACACCTGGCTCGGCCTTTTCGACCCGTTTACGGACAGATTATTATGAGGGTGTATGGGCGGCTCGACCGCCGGGCTGCCGGACCGTCCATATATTTTTAACGATGTTTTGTAAAGAAAAGAAAGACGTCAAGGGATGGCTTTGGTGCCGTCGGTATAGAATTGCGATCGATCTCCTCCGCATCATCCGTTTCTTGTACATGCTGCATCAATTGGGGGTCGTCTAGACCCCTCTCCTGCCCTCGTCCTCGGCCTCGGCGATGAGCAGGACGCGCTCCATCACACCACCGCCACAATCCCTTTGTTCATGTCTCTGTACATGATCTCCCCCCGTTCGAGCAGTCGCGTCAGTACAGTGGCCGTCTCGTGCTCCTCGATGCGGTGCCGCTCGTGAGCGACCTCCGAGACCTCCGTTCGACTGATGCCCTGACGACCGGCCGATCTGATGATCTCCAGGATGAGTAGGATCTTCGAGCGGTCCTTCTTGCTCGTGCCGGACATGATGCGGTCGACGTCTCTCGACTCCCCGCTCCCGCTGACGCGCTGCAATGCGTACTCGCACAGATCGATCGCCAGCTTGGCGTCTCGCGGTTCGACGGTCTTTGAGTGCCGCGCCCGTGCCATGGCCTCCGACAGTCTGACGTAGCCTTCGAGCTGCCTCGCCGTTATCGGCACGCTGCTGTCCTGCCCCTGTCCGGTCGCTCGTATGGTCACGTACTGATCCTCGATGAGCTTGGCCGCCGTCGTCGTCATGACGGGGACGACACGCTTGCTCCAGGCAATGTACTTGCGCATCCAGTCCATCGAGTAGTACGGGGCGATCTCCGTGGTGTCTTCGAGCACGGCGTCCATGCCCTCCTCGTAGCGATTGGCCAGCGCTCCGCCGCGGCGATGCGCCTGCAGGATGTGCACCGCGATGTCCCGGTCGACCTTGAGATTGGGCTTGTCCCTCACCATGTAGATGAGATCGAAGCGGCTCTGCAGCGTGTCGGGCAGGTCGATCTGCGCTGCCAGCTCCTCGCTGTCCTCGAACCTGCCGTACTTGGGATTGGCGGCCGCTGCCAGCGAACACTCGGTCGGGAGCGTGGCGTCCAGGCCGGCCTTGTGAACGGTGATGCGCTGAGACTCCAGCCCCTCATGCATGGCTGAACGGTCCTCGGCGGTCATCTTGTCGAGCTCGTCAACGAACAGGTTGCCTCCATTCGCTTGGACCATCGCCCCGGCCTGCAGTGTCCATTGCCCCTCTCCCCAATCGGCGTCCCTAGTGGCGGCGCATGTTAGTCCTACTCCCGACGATGATTTGCCCGAGGCGTATACGCCGTGCGGGGCCAGGTGGCTCATGTATTCGAGCAGTTGGCTCTTCGCCACTCCCGGATCGCCGACCAGCAGGATGTGAATGTCACCCCTGCGCCGTGAGCCGTCGTCCAGCATCTTGGGCACGCCGCCGAAGAGTTGCAGCAGTAACCCGGCCTTCTCGTTCTCATAGCCCTTGATGGCGGGGGCGATGCTGCTCACCAGGTGGTCAAATATATGAGGGTCATTCGATGCCTTCTCGAACTCCGCCTCCTCCTCGGGAGTAATCTCTATGTCGGCGAACCGTTGGCTCTGCTGCTCGATGCTGATGGCGTCCACCTCGGCGTCGAGCACGGCGCTCTTGCCGCTGCCTCGCACGGTGCGCATGATGCCGTTGACAACTACTCTGGCCCCGGCCGAGACCGTACCGGCCAGCTCACCCGAAAGCCAGACGGTCATGCGGGCCGGGGATGCGCCGCCTACCAGATCATCGAGAGGTTCCTGACACTCGATCTTCTGCACGTCCTCCGTGTCCGACCGTTCCGAGATGAGCCGGAACTTGGTCGAGCTTGAGGTACGTCCGCAGCCGTCCTGGTCCTTGTAGCATTCGAGCGGTTCTTGGAATGCTCGATCGCGCATCTGCTCCATGACGACCTGGCCGCACCGGGCGCACTGGAACGCGCCGATGATGATATTGTGCTTCGGCTGCACGCTCCTAGTGACCAATGCTGGGAACGCCACGAGGCGGCCGATGTGCCTGCCTCGCAGGTCGCGGATACGCACCCGAGCATCCCTTGGGAGCCTGGTAACTCTGAGCGCTATACTGGCATGCCCCATGTCCTGATGCATTAGGTTGGTGATGGCCTCACGGCCGGCGGCCAGGACGGCGTCCGGATGGTCGAGCAGCTGCTCCGCCAGGTCCGAGTCGACGTGGTCGATCGCCTGGAAGTCCACGATGATGCTGCTCAGCTCGGGGTACAGGTCGGCGATCTCACGCACCTTCTGCATGTACTCGGTGCTCTGGAAGAAAGATTCCCACCGAGAGACGGTGTCGACCGCGATCTCGTGCACCGGTGCGGAGGAGATCACGATAACACCTCCAGCGGGTCGGGGCAGCAGCGCGGGCAGTGCGAGATGTACAGGACGTATCCTTTGATGCGCACGCGGCGCTCCTCAAGTTCTGCCGAGCACTCCTCGCATACCCTTACGGCCAGATGTCCCATTTTGACGGTGCTCTTGACTGGCGCGACCAGAGGGGCATCTGGCCGTGGCCGCTCTCGGGGCGTCTGGCCGCGTTCGATGAATCTCCCGCACTTGTCTCGGCGGGGCTTGCGGCGGGTCACGGGTCCTCCTCCCCGTAGATGTTCGTCGGAACGATGGGGTAGAAGTAGTGGATGTACCCCATCATGCGGCCATCCAGCGGCGTGCCGTAGATCTCCTCCATGACGCGCTGGCACTCTGCCGGCGAGTCGAAGCCCTCGCTCAGGTTGTCGAACCAGATGGTCTCGTTGAGGTCCTGCCGCTTGACGTAGTCGATGCGGTACCGCCGCCCCTGGACGGTGAACGTGTCGCCAACGAGACCTTTCCGCGAGCGCCTCCAGGTGCTCGTCTTGCGGGCGCGGAGGATGAGCTGCTCTAGGTCCGGACGGAATGCGATGGTGATCTCAGTCATGGTCGCTCACCATCCATGCAGTCGACATACTCGCATTCCTCCTCTCCGCTGTCGGCCTCGCAGTCCATCATGCAGGGGCAGTCGCACGGATGATCACAACGCTCGAACTGGCCGTAGCAGTCCGGGAGCTTGCCCTGATAGATCATCACTGCTCACCCCCGTCCGACCACTGCGCCATTGTCTCGCGTTTGCGCCACACGCTCAGGCCGCGCATGCTCGTGATGCCTGGAGAGATGTACACCCCGACCGCCGCCACCATCTTGAGCTTCTTTCGTTCTGCGCTATCCATTGGGTGGACGGTGGGAACGAGCCGATGCAATAGCACGACATGGCCCCCAGGAGCGCAAACCCTTGCGGCCTCGTTCATCACCTGAACGATTGAGCAGTACGGTAGGCCGTACAGTTGCCGCGCCTCCTCCTTGGAGTACGGTGGATCGAGGAACACGAAATCGAACGATCCGTCCCTGAACGGCAGGTGCTCGCAGTTGGCAACGACGTCCGGCCGGGCTATCAGGGTGCCCGAGTTGTCTCTGATCTCGGACTTGATGTCGACCGTGATACCGCCTCGATCCTGATGGCTTCCGGAGAACATCCACAGGCGGTCCCTCCCCCACCACCGAGACCTGACGCGATTCAACAGCCCGCTCGGAAAGGCCCCCGGGTACTTGCTGAATGACGGTTTTAGCCCCCAAGTGTCCCGATACATTGGCATGGTATAGGACGCAGTCATGCGGCCCTCCTCGGCCAGCGCACCGATAGATAATAATAGGCCATACAGGATAAGTTGGTATGTCCCGTACTTTTCTTGAGGATCCGATTGCCATGGTACAGCATGTTAAAAAGATTCGACCATATGAGGAGGACAGACTGAAATGGTCCATGGTCCTCACTCTCGGCATTCTTTTCCTTCTTAGCGCTATAACCTCCCTTGGCACCATATATGGGCCGATATCGCCCTTCACAGGTATTGCAGGTTTGTCCTTGATCGTGTGCGCTTCTCTCAAGGTCGTCAATGCTCAGAGATGCATTACTTACATTGAGCGAGAAGAGTAATCCTATTGTGAGAGGTAGTCGGACCACCGCCCTGATTCCCGGGAAGTCCCATTCGGTGGTCACTTCGCACTCCTCCTGAGAGGCCGAGGTGAGGTGTTGTCGTGCTCGGTGACCTCGATGTATGCGCCTGGAGGGTCGTCGTGGTTGTCGGCATAGTCCTTCTCGATTGTGAGGCGGCATACCTGGCAATCGTCAGGCCACAGGATGCCGGTCAGAGCGTCCAGGACCGCTCTCCCAGTCTTGTCGATGTCGGGCTTGACGGTCGGTCGGATGCGCTTCCACCACTTGACCGACTCCGGGCGGGAGAGCAGGAAGCTCACGGTCACGTCGTACGATGATGTCGCATCGTTTGGCCATTGCTCCGGCCGGGCGCGCTGGGCCTCGGTGGCTATGCGCTGCCGCCATGCATCGAGGGATTTCGCTCCCTGGTGGACGATGCGAGGCTTGCCCTTTACCACGAAGGCGCGGGTGCTGCCCTCAGGGACGGGCACCCCGGCGACGTAGAAGGAGATGTTGTCACTCATTCCTTCGCCTCGCACAGAACACGGATGCGCCCGCCGGCCAGCATTCCCGCGATCTCCAGCGCCATCAGCGGGCCGTCGAGCTTCATCATGAGGGTGAGGAAGTGTCGCTTGTTGACCTCCTCGTTCAGGCAGTCGAAGAAGCCAACCTCGTACGCTCTCATCTCCTCCGGCGTCATGTCCCGCTCGATGGGGTCGCCTCGGTCGAGGATCTCCTCCAGGATGGGCGCGGTATCGACCAGCATCAGTCCGCCCCCTCGATGACGGTGCGTAGCTGACGCATGCCCTCCGCCCAATCGTCCTTGCCGATGACCGTCTCCTTGCCGAGCGGGCGCATCTTGCGATATATCCACTGCTCCAGCTCCCCTGGCTCCTTGTCCATCGCGCGCTCCAGGCCCTCCTCGGTCGTTCTGAGGAGGAACTTGTCCACGGTCACGCAGACCTGCACTACTGGATTGCGCTCGATGCAGCCGCGGACCAGCGGCTCGCCCTCCAGGGTGCTCTGGCCGTTGTGGCCTGGTTTGTACTCTGTCACATCCTCGGCCTTAGCGTCCTGCTCGGCGGCCAGGAGCATGTGCTGGATGACCGTATCCGGATCCATAGGGCCGCCGGTGTGCAACGATCCGATGTTCGTTGCCTTGACTCCGCTGTAATTGTAGTCTCCCGGGAGCAAGAGACATGATCGCCCGGCGGGGCACTTGAGCACCGCCGTGTGCCAGGGCATGCCGTCGACTGTATCCAGGGGACCTCCGCGCCACCACGGCTCGTTCGTCACGTCCACTGGCACCAGGGCATGCTGCGTTTCGTCATCTTCCGACGCGATCGGTGCCGGTTCGTAGTGCGTAGGGTTGCCAGCCTCATCACCCGCTGGCTCGCACCCCTGGCATCCGGCACGGGTCTCATCGCCCAGATGGATGCAGCCCTTGCAATCCTCCTCTAGCGGCGCCAGGAAATAGGGGTCGACCACCACCTGGTTGCCGTCCGCGTCGATGCATATGCCAGCCGGGGTCTCCTCCTCCGGCTCGACAGAGTTCAGCCTATCCTCCGGGATGAACTTGTCCCCCGCGCGGTCCTCGTTGGGATCTCCATCGCAGTAGATGCAGCGCTCCGCGCTGTTGATGTCGTTGCAGTCGGAGCACTTCCTAGACTCCTCTTCTGGGACTGGGTTTGTCGGTGCGGCCAGACCACACTCCGAGCAGAAAGTCACACCTTCCTCGTTGACATCGACCTTCTCGCCGTGGTGCTTGCACTTCTCCAGCGCATCCAGGGCCTCGGGGTTGTTGATGGTCCCGATGATCGTCCCGTCCTCGTGGACGGCGGGAGCCTTAGGCGCGTCCTCGGGTTTCTTCCGGTTCTTCTGCTTGCTCTTCCACTCACTCTTGCCATGGCATACGTCATCGCACAGCGCGCTGTTCAGGTTGGCGCAGGCTGCGCACATCTGGCTCTCGCTAGTAGGTTCTGTTTCAGTTGTCATTCTCATATCTCCTAGAATCTCAGTTCCTTTCCCGGCCGCCGATGCGGTCGGGTCTCTGTGACCGCCGTCCACTCCGCCGAGCAGTCCATGCAGTATCGCTTGTCCGGCTGCCTGCGGATGATGCGGTCGCTCTGACAGTCCGGGCACCTCGGCGGCCCGTCCTCCTTGATCATTCGAGACATGTCGCCTCCTCAGCTGATGATCGCCCGCCCGCTCCGCAAGTCCCCTGTATAACAGTGCTCGACCGATCTCACGGGGCTCCAGGTCGCGCAGGACCTCGGGCAGGTGGGGCACGAGCTCCGAGGCCCGGAACGGCTCGTCGACGCGGCGCAGAGCGCGCTTGATGGCCGGCAGGTCCTCGTAGGTCACGGGGCGGTAGCGGGCGATCATGCTCAGCGCACCGCCTCGATCGTGACCTCGATCCGTTCGGTCCGCTCTTGCTTGGCCGCTGACAGCTGGGTGATGAAGCTTCGGGAGGATGTCCGCCACCTCCACACCGTCGAGCGGTCCACGCCGACCTGCGCCGCCGTCTCCGCGTCCGAGCAGCCGGATGCGAGCATGTCGACCGCGAGCGATTGGTTCATGCTCAGCGGCCTGGCGGCCAAGGCGTCCTCGACCTTCTCCCGGGCGTAGGTCCACCGGTCGCCGTAGAAGCGATAGGTGTCCTCGTTCACCCGTTCGAGCACGCGGGAGTCGACCAAGAAGCGCACGTAGTTGGCCTTGGTCTTCTCCTGGAGGATGATCTCCCCCCACCCGAGCGCCGCCTCCATGACTATCTCGATGACGCTCTGATGATCGATGAGCTTGCCATCGTTCATCACGTAGAGGTCGAGCCGGCTCACGATCCTGTTGATCTTGTCTAGCTTGTCCATTCCCGTTTCCTCGGTTTGTTGCAATTTTGTTGTTGCATGCGCGCGCCCCGGACCATCGAGGAAGACTCCCTCTCGGCCTCGCGCGCGTCGTTGGTCGTTTCGTTCGTTTACGTCAACAGCATGTCCACTGGGGCACACGTGTTCGCGAAGGTTTGTTGCAAGGCCCTAGCAAGTGCAGGGAGGCGGTTTCCTTCGGTTCCTCACGTCACATCTGGCTAGAGTCATCGAGGCACCGCGCAGGGGCATTTTCCCACCGTTCTCGGCGCGCGCGTGCAACACACAACAAATCATGCAACAAACTGCGCTGGAGCGCTGAGGCTCGGTGGTGAAGTTGTTGCATGCATGAGAGGGATGCAACACTACAGCACCCCCACGATGAGATGTAGAATGAACAGCAGCAGGAGGATCGAGGCGAACACTATCACGCCGGCGCAGGTGAGATCCTCATCTCCGTGATGATCATAAGAAAAAGAGATGAGGAAGGGGTTTGGGTTTTCGTGACTCAATCGGCTGAGTTTAGGGGAGCTGACCGCGGGTGAACGCGGGAGGGAAATTAATCTTTTGAATTGAATCTATCGTTATCTGGCATGATTATAGTAAATGGAAAATCAATCAATACGACCGGACTCAAATGAGGAGGAAAGGGTGAGACGCCTCA
>ENA-UOOM01000767-UOOM01000767.1-fermentation-metagenome-genome-assembly--contig:-NODE-767-length-34090-cov-4.652270_pt1 | contig 34090 bp, 26 predicted proteins | sample MGYA00245781_ERZ724031 | MGnify/ENA primary metagenome ERZ724031 (study PRJEB28704, sample SAMN03018317) | fermentation metagenome | biome: anthropogenic terrestrial biome; feature: soil; material... | reverse complement strand
GACACGCTAAAGGGCCAGGGCAGACTTTTCTTCCCAGTACACCCCGGCGATGAAGGCGCGCAAGTCGGCGGCATGGTTGCGGCGAACGCCGGCGGTACCCGCGCCGTTAAACACGGTATCATGCGAAACCATGTCAAAGCGCTTGAAGTCGTCCTTCCGACCGGTGAAATAGTTACTCTCGGCGCAAAGTTACTTAAAAACAACATGGGCATAGACCTTATGAACCTCCTTATAGGCAGTGAAGGTACTCTCGGCATCATCACGAAAGTGACCCTCAGACTGTATGCAAAAAACAAATTCAGCGGTACGCTGCTTGTGTCATTCAATAATTATGAAGATGCTACCAATGCCGTACCGGATATCCTGCAGGAAGGCATAACGCCCCTTGCGGCAGAATATATTGACAGGATTATCTCAATTAAATCGGCTGAGCAGTTAGGGACAACGTGGCCGTGCAGCAAAGGAAAAGTTGACCTTATGTTTATCGTGGAAGAGCCTACGGAAGACCTGCTGTATTCCAACTGCGAAAAAATCGTTGATATCTGTGAAAAGCACAATGCCGTAGACAGCATTGTCGCCGACAATGATAAGGAGCAGCGCCGCCTGCTTGAGATACGCAGCAACGCGTACGGCCCTTACAGGAACAATATTGCGGATATTATGGACGCCGCCGTGCCGCCTTCAAAAATTCCAAACTTTTTTGAGGATGTTAACAAACTCGCAAAAAAATATAACCGTGAAATAGTTTCGCTTGGGCATATCGGCGACGGCAATATCCACAACTTTATTCTCGGTGATAACGGAAAGCTCCCTGAGAACTATGAAGCGTTAAAAGAAGACATTTACAAAGCGGCGGTCAAGTACGGAGGGACGGTAACTGCCGAACACGGCACCGGAAAAACACGTAAAAAGCACATGGAGCTTCAGTTCCCGCCGAAAGAAATTGCTTTAATGAACGGCATTAAAAAGCTTTTTGACCCTAATGGCATCTTAAGCCCGGGAAATATTTTCGACTGACTGAAGACGACGCTTAAGGTTCATTAAAAACGCTTTGCACACTTTATTTAAATATATGCAGCCAAGGGCAGCCAAACCTTTTTGGGAATGGCTGCCCTTGGCTGTTTTTGCCGGCCGAACGGCCTTAAAATGTGGGGAGCAGGCCTTTTGGGAGCTGAAGCACTGTACAAAATTATAAGCAGGCAGTATAATAAAAGCGTTACATTTTTGTTATAATATTTCCAAACTTAACATAGCGGCATTGATATAAAAACAGATGGCGGGAATTTTAAAAAATTTGGAGGCTTGAAGTAAAATGAGCGGAGAAAAAGTCCTGATAATTGACGACGACAGGAACAGTGTCCGCTTTTTGGAGCTGGAGCTCAGACACGAAAATTACAGGGTGGAAAAAGAATATGACGGCAAAAAAGGATTTTACCGTGCGGTGAACGAAAACTTTGATTTGATTTTGCTCGACGTTATGCTTCCGTCAATGGACGGCGTCGAGCTGCTTAAAAAATTAAGGGCATTTTCCGAAACGCCCGTTATTATGCTTACGGCTAAGGATGCAGTTTCAGATAAGGTGGAAGGCCTTGACGATGGGGCCGACGACTACCTTACCAAACCGTTTGCCATAGAGGAGCTGCTTGCCCGCATGCGCGTCGCTTTAAAAAAGCACCCGCAGGTAAAGCCAAAACCTAAAAGCGTAACAGTAGGCAAGCTTTTTATAGATGTCGGGGGACGGGCGGTAAGCTACGACGGGCATACGGTTTCACTTACTAAACGTGAGTTCGATTTGCTTGATTACCTTGCAGAGAACTGCAACACGGTCTGCTCGCGCGACGAACTTATGGAAAAGGTATGGGGTTACGACTACAAAGGCGAGACAAACCTTGTTGACGTGTATGTAAGGTACCTTAGGAACAAGATAGATTACCGTTTCGATGTAAGCGTAATACAGACCATACGCGGCGTGGGGTATATCATTAAAAATGGTTAGGAAAATGATTGCGGTTTTTGAACGTGCCCGCAGTAAAAGGCAGAACATAAAGTTTTCCATAGCCCTCAAGGCTACGGTGTTATATACCGCTATGTTCGGGTTTATCATTGCCGTTTCTGCGGGCGCGCTTTCATGGGCCATGTCGGTGCGTACAATGCATTTTCAAAACATAGAACGCATTTCATCGTTTGTGGCGGACCACGTCATGCATGAGCGCGGCGGCAGCTTTAACTTCGAGTCATTTGCCGAGGCTAATAATGTCTATATAGAGATACGTGACCCTAAAAGCGGCTTTTCCGCCGGATTTGGGAAAAAACCGGCGGGGAACACGCAGGGCTTAGAGTCGCTCCGCCAGGTGGATACAATGGGCTCACGCTTTTTCATAAAAGTCTCGGACCGTGAAAACATAGGCATAGCGGGAGTGCTGACGCCTGTAACTTTTTTTGCGGCCATTTTGGCACTGCTTGCCGCAGCGGCGGTTTCGGGTGCGCTTTTAATGCGGAAAATGATGCGCCCCGTTTACCAGATGACGAGGACGGCGCGCAGTATTTCGGCAGGCGACCTCAGCAGGCGGATAGACCCGGTACATTCGCGTGACGAGCTGCAGGAGCTTGCCGACACTTTTAATGAGATGCTTGACCGCATACAGGAAGCTTACAACAAACAGAACAGGTTTGTGTCGGATGCTTCGCACGAACTGCGCACGCCGCTGTCGGTTATATCCGGTTATGCCAATTTGTTAAGGCGCTGGGGAAATGACGACCGTGAGATAAGAAACGAGTCAGTGGACAAGATAATAGAAGAAACCGACAATATGCAGAGGCTCGTTGAGCGCCTGCTGTTTTTGGCGCGTGCCGACCAAAAAAGGCTCGGCGTAAAATATGAAAAGTTCTGTGTAAGTGACTTGATGGACGAAATTGCTGATGAAACAAGTCTTATAGGCGGGCAGCATAAAATAATGCGCAGCATAGAAAGGGAGCTTTATGTAACCGCCGACAGGGCACTTATAAAACAGGCGGTGAGAGCGGTCGTAGAAAACAGCCTTAAGTACACTCCGGCGGGCGGCAGCATTACCCTTTCATGCGTGACGGAGGGCGGAGCCGTCAGGCTTTCAGTAAAAGATACCGGTGCTGGAATATCAACGGAAGACCTTCCCCATATTTTCGACAGGTTCTACAAGGCGGACGTGTCGCGCGTGAGGAGCGTAAGGGGTTCGTCCGGCCTTGGGCTTTCTATTGTAAAGTGGATAGTTGAGTCGCACGGCGGACAACTTAAAGCTGAAAGCGCGAAAGGCAGCGGTACGGAAATCATAATGCTTATACCGTGCGGCGGGCATGCCCTCCTGACGGCAAATTGATGCCGCTGTGTTTTCCGCATGGCAAAACGGGCCTGCCGTTTTGGGGCTGGCCCGTTTTAAGACGTGGATTTTATTTTAAGGCAAGAGCTGCTTTTTATGTAGCCTGCCTCATTTGGCCCATCTGGTTAAGCCCGAAGCTTACGGACAGGGCGCGGTCCACGCGGTCCATTGCGCTGCTGTCAAGGCGGCCCATGCGTTCTTTCAGGCGGTGCTTGTCAAGCGTGCGCACTTGCTCAAGGAGGACTATGGAGTCTTTTGCAAGGCCGGTCGTGTCTGCATCAAGAACAATATGTGTAGGCAGATTGGCTTTTGAGTGCTGGCTCGTTATTGCCGCCGCAATGACCGTAGGGCTGAAACGGTTGCCGATATCGTTTTGGATTATAAGTACCGGTCGTATGCCGCCTTGTTCCGAACCTACAACAGGGCTTAAATCGGCGTAATAAATATCTCCTCTTCTTATCATGGATTTTCACGCTCCGTAATATATGAATCTAAAAGCAGAATTTATAAACTTTTTTTACTGCATAAATAGTGTGGGCATTCTTTTTAGGATTTATACATGTTCTGTTCCCAATTCATAATATTAGTACGGGGTTTGAAATGACAAAAATTTAATGGAATATTTATTTTTTGCCTGCGGCGCTTATTATTAGAAAACAGTTAAAAAATGAATTAGAGCTTTAATGTTTATCTAAAGAAGTAAAAAATATTTAACAGAGATTAAAATATATAATTATGCGCAAAAACACGCCGGCATATTTTACTGGCTGCAACAGGGGGTTTTGCTTTTTGTCGTTTGTATCGTTCCAGTTCCTTCTTTTTTTCCTTATTGTAACGCTTGTGTATTTTTTATTGCCCAACAAGTACAGGTGGCTTTGGCTTTTAGCTGTGAGCTATTTCTTTTATATGTGTTTCAGCCCCCAGTACGCCGTACTTTTGGCAGCCTCCACTTTGGTAACGTACCTCAGCGGGATTTTAATAGGAAAAGAAAATAAGAGTACCGAACCCGTCAAGGCAAAAAAAAATAAAAAATTGATTATTGCGCTGAGTTTTATAATAAACTTGGGCATTTTAGCCGTTTTTAAGTACCTTAACTTCTTTGCGGAAATATTCGCCGGCATAGCCTCCGCCTTGGGCGCACAGGCAGCGCCTGTGAAATTTGATATTATCCTGCCAGCCGGCATATCGTTCTACACTTTCCAGGCGCTCAGCTATACCGTAGACGTCTACAGGGGCGACATCGAACCTGAAAAGCATTTTGGCAAGTATGCGCTTTTTGTTTCGTTTTTTCCGCAGCTTGTCGCGGGGCCTATACAAAAATCGAAAAATCTGCTGCCGCAGTTCAGCGAGGAGCACCATTTCGATTATGATAACGCAAGGGGCGGCCTGCTGCTTATGCTGTGGGGGTATTTTCAAAAGATGGTCGTCGCCGACAGGCTTGCCGTGTTTGTCAACAGCGTTTATAACGCACCGGCTAAGCACTTTGGCTTTGAGGTGATGATTGCCAATATATTTTTTGCTTTTCAGATATACTGCGACTTTGCGGGTTACTCCAATATAGCCATAGGCGCGGCGCAGGTAATGGGCTTTAAGCTTTCAAAAAACTTTGACAAGCCTTACATGTCGAAGTCTGTTAAGGAGTTTTGGCGCAGGTGGCACATAACGCTCGGCGCGTGGTTTAGGGACTACCTTTATATACCGCTTGGAGGGAACCGCTGCTCGCAGTTCAGGCACTGTCTCAACATTGTCATAGTCTTTGCCGTATGCGGCCTTTGGCACGGCGCGTCAATGACTTTCGTAGTATGGGGGGCACTGCACGGCCTGTACCAGGTGATAGGCATTTTGACGAAGCCTGCAAAGGAACGCGCGGAAAAGTCGCTTAAAATAAATATGGGGTCCAAGGCGGTTGGGCTGTACCAGACCGCCGCTACATTTATTTTGGTAGATTTCGCGTGGATCTTTTTTAGGGCGGATACGTTTGAGGATGCGTTTACCGTGATAGGCAACATGTTTATTTTTGGCAAGAGCGTTTTCCCCGTCGATTATATTTTTGAAATGTGCCTTATAGTTTTTGTTGTTTTAATAGACGCACTGCGGAAAAAACATGATTTCCGCGGCAGCCTGCTCAAAAAAAACCTTTTATGCCGCTGGGCGGTGTACGTTACGTCCGTGCTTGTCATACTTATCATAGGCGTGTACGGCTCGCAGGCAGGCGCGCAGCAATTCATTTATTTCCAGTTCTAAATTCGTGGTGCGGGCGCTTTACGGCAGTTTGCCTGCCGTGTGCGAACGCATGATTTTAAGTTAAAGGACGGAGACTGCCGTACGAAAGGGAAAATGCTAAAAAAAGTCTTGCTGAAAGGGCTTATATTCCTTTTGATAATAGGAGCCGCTTTGGCGGCGCTTTCACCGGTTTTTATTTATAAAACTGAACACAGGGGCAAGCTTATAGAGGGGCTTTATGAGTCGGACGATACTTACGACGTCGTTTTCATGGGTTCAAGCCATATGAACGGGGGAATGGACCCTAACGTTTTATGGAAACAGCACGGCATAACGAGCTTTAACTATGCTACCGGGGGCCAGCCTACGGCAGTCTCATATTACCTGCTTAAAGATGTCCTTAAAAAGCACAAAAACCCAATAGTCGTTTTGGACGTTTACTACGCCGGAATGACATCAAAATACGGTTCTACCGGCTTTATAAGCAATGCGGTAGATAATATGCGCTTTTCTAAGAACAAAGCGGATGCAATACTTAGCTGTACGCCTCCTGAGGAGTGGATAAATTATTTTTTCCCTGTTTTAAAGTACCACTTCAGATGGCAGGTTATTGAGAAAAAGGATTTTACGTTCAACCCGGCATCGGTTTACTATACCAAGGGCTTTTCAGCGGGAACAGAAAAGTACGGTAAAAGCGACAAAAGCGCTTCGAGTACGTCCGACCGCATTGACATACCATCAGAGTCGCTACAGTACTTGAAAAAGTTTGTTGAGCTTTCTAAAAAAGAAGGCTTTAAGCTTGTCTTTGTCAATATGCCGTGCGATTACACTGAGTCAAACAAAGAGGACGGCTGGGTAAACGACTGTGCGGCAATGATGAATTCCATAGCTGACTTTGCAGATGAAAACGGCGTCCCGTTTGTTGATATGTGCAGTAAAATGGATGAAATAGGCATTAACTTTGCAGATGATATGAACAACTCCGGACATCTGAACATCTGGGGAGCATACAAGACAAGCACGTATTTCGGAAATTACCTTAAGAAAAATTACACGCTTAAGGACAGGCGTTCCGACAGCGCATACTCGGGCTGGGACGACGACTATAAATTGTCACAGGTAGCTAATATAATAAATCCGTAACTTAAAAAAATATAAGCGCGATTAAAAAACCTCCGTAATGGGCGCACATAGACGCATTACGGGGGCTTTTATATCTCTAACATTAATAAGCGCTTAGCAAGCACTTTATTTTCCACTTTTTTTCATTTTAATGCCGTAGGCACCTTGAAATATAATAGCGAAAACCAAAGAAATTGCGCAGGGCGTAATCCCAACTTTGATATAAGGTGAAATTATAATAAGCATTAATGCGGCAGCAGAGAATAACCATGCTAAAATCTTTAATGAATTTTCTTTTGTCATTTTTTTTCGTTTTTCAAGTCATCGAAAAGGCCGGTGAAATCGAGTGTGGCAAAATAATCCGCCGGAGTCTCGGCACGCCGTATGAGCTGGAAAGAACCGTCACCTTTAAGCAGTATCTCAGCGGAACGGAGCTTACCGTTGTAATTGTGCCCCATTGAGTGCCCGTGGGCGCCGGTGTCGTGTATGACTATAGTGTCGCCCATATCTATTTTTGGGAGCATGCGGTCAACGGCGAACTTATCATTGTTTTCACAAAGCCCGCCCGTAACGTCGTACTTGTGGTCGCACGGGAGGTTTTCCTTGCCCATCACGGTTATATGGTGGTAGGCGCCGTACATAGCCGGACGCATCAGGTTTGCTGAGCATGCGTCAAGGCCTATGTATTCTTTGTAAATATGTTTTTCACGTATGGCCGTCGCCACAAGGCAGCCGTAAGGCGCGAGCATGAAGCGCCCCATTTCGGTGAAAATGGCTACCTCGCCCATACCCTCCGGCACTAAAATTTCATTGTATGCCTTTTCGACTTCGCTTCCGACTTTAAGTATGTCTGTTTTGTGCTGCTCAGGCTTATATGGGACTCCGACTCCTCCGGAAAGGTTTATAAAGGAAATGTGGACGCCGGTTTCGTGCTTTAGCTTTACGGCTGTTTTAAAGAGTACTCTGGCAAGCGCCGGGTAGTAGCTGTCACCCTCGGTGTTGCTTGCAAGGAAAGCATGCATGCCGAAGTTTTCGGCGCCAAGCTTTTTAAGCTTTTTGAATCCCTCGGCAAGCTGCGGGTAAGTAAAGCCATACTTCGCATCGCCGGGGTTGTCCATAATGCCGTTGCTTGCGGTGAAAATACCGCCCGGATTGTAACGGCAGCATATGGTCTTTGGTATGCCGGCAAGTCTGTTGAGTATGTCTATATGGGTAAAGTCGTCGAGGTTTATTATGACGCCTAACTTAGCGGCCAGCCTGAAGTCGGCGTCCGGAGTATCGTTAGAGGAAAACATTATATCGCTTCCGCGGAAACCCACCCTGTCGGAAAGCATAAGCTCAGTTAACGATGAGCAGTCGACCCCGCAGCCTTCTTCCTTTAATATCTTCATTATGAAAGGGTTAGGCGTAGCCTTGACGGCAAAATATTCCTTGTAGCCTTTATTCCATGAAAAAGCCTGCTTTACACGGTGCGCGTTTTCTCGTATTCCCTTTTCGTCGTATAAATAAAAAGGCGTGGGATATTTTTCTTTTATTTCTTTAAGTTTTTTAAGTGTTACAAAAGTTTTTTTCATTATCCTTACTCCTGATATGTGTATTGTACTGCATGTGAGGTATAAAATTTTTAATATGTAAAAACTGTACCACTAAGCATTTTATTTGTCAATGTTAATCGCCTGCCGCCGGGTTTTGCCGATTAGCGGCGGCATAGGCATTGTGTGAAGCGCGGAGTTCCTGCGGCCGGCGGAGGTTTGTGTAACGGTTTCGCCATAGGAAACATATATTAGTCTAATGAAACAATTTGGCAGTTGGCTTTACTTTATAGAGGAGAGCAAGTTATGTGTGACAAGGAAATTACTCTTGACAAACTGCCGCTCGGTGAGGCGGCCCGCGTTAAGTCGCTTATGTCGCGGGGGCAGGAGAGGCGAAGGATGCTTGACCTTGGCATAGTAGGCGGCACGAAAATAAAACCGCTTTATAAAAGCCCGTCCGGGAACCCTGTCGCCTACCTTATACGCGGCGCGGTCATAGCGCTGAGGAGCGACGTTTCGGATAAAATTTTGGTTTCAGTATGAAAAGCGTATTTACACGGCGGCCGAAAGTGCCGGCGGTCTATTAAGATATTTAATGGAGGTAGTTCCGATGGGACTTTCAAGCGAAAGCACCGGCACCGGCGTACTTAAGTCATGCAAGGGTACGTTCAGGGTAGTAAAAGAGTTTCCGGACGATAAAGTCATAGCGTTGGCGGGTAACCCAAACGTGGGGAAAAGCACTGTTTTTAACAGCCTTACCGGCATGAAACAGCACACTGGAAACTGGCCCGGCAAGACGGTGTCCAATGCTCTCGGAAGGTACGGTTATAAAGGCACCGGCTATATTTTAGTAGACATTCCGGGAACCTATTCGCTTATGGCAAACTCGGAAGAGGAAGAAATAGCGAGGGACTTTATCTGCTTCGGCGAACCGGACGCAACGGTAGTTGTGGCGGATGCCACATGCCTTGAGCGCAACCTTAACCTTGTCATTCAGGCGATGGAAGTTTCGGATAACGTAGTTTTGTGCGTAAACCTTCTCGATGAGGCAAAAAAAAAGAAAATAAAGATAAATCTCGGTCTGCTTTCAGAAAAACTCGGCATTCCGGTGGCGGGCACAAGCGCGCGCAGCGGCAAAGGGCTTGACGGCCTGATGCAGGCAGTAAGCAAAACCGTACTGAAAAAGGGGAACTCAAAGCGCCTGAGGGTAACATACGATGAAAAAACGGAGGCCGCCGTAGGTATGGTGGAACCGGCGGTCTCAAAAAAACTTTGCGGCAGGCTTAACAGCAGGTGGGTGGCTTTAAAACTGCTTGAAGGCGACGAAAGCCTGCTTTTGTCACTCGGAAATTATCTCGGGTATGATATATCTCAGGACAGCGGTACGGCGGCCGCCATGTCAAATGCGGAAAAATATCTTGAGCGGAACGGTATAAGCAGAGAGGAGCTGCGTGACAAAGCTGTTACAGCAATAGTTGACACGTGCGAAAGCATAAGCCGTGAGACCGTGTCGTACCCGAAAAAAGACTATACGGAGCGAGACAGAAAAATAGACAGGGTACTTACGTCTAAAATAACAGGCATACCGATTATGATACTGCTGCTCTGCGCGATATTCTGGATAACTATAACAGGCGCAAATTACCCCTCTGAACTTATAGCAAGGGGACTATTCTGGCTTGGGGAGCGCCTTTCAGAGCTTTTCAGAAATATCTCGGCGCCTGAGTGGTTTTCCGGAATACTTGTAAACGGCGTTTACCGGACGCTCGCGTGGGTAGTTTCTGTAATGCTTCCGCCTATGGCTATCTTTTTCCCGCTTTTTACGATACTTGAGGACTTAGGCTACCTTCCGCGCGTCGCGTTCAATATGGATAACTTTTTCAGAAAAGCCTGCGCACACGGCAAGCAGGCGCTCACCATGTGCATGGGGTTTGGCTGCAACGCCTGCGGGGTTATAGGCTGCCGCATAATAGATTCACCGCGCGAAAGGCTTATAGCCATACTTACAAACAACTTTGTGCCGTGCAACGGCAGGTTCCCAACCCTTATAGCTATAATAACCATGTTCTTTGCCGGTACGGCGGCAGGGGCGTCACAGTCGGTCATCTCGACGCTTGTCCTTACAGGAGTCATAGTTTTAGGGGTTGCGGTAACGCTGCTCGTTTCACGCATACTTTCAAAGACGCTTCTCAAAGGGATGCCGTCGTCGTTTAACCTTGAACTGCCACCTTACCGCAGGCCGCAGATAGGCAGGATAATCGTACGCTCTATTTTCGACAGGACGCTTTTCGTGCTGCGCCGCGCGGTTATAGTTGCGGCTCCCGCGGGGCTTATAATATGGCTGCTTGCAAACACCTATGCCGGCGGCTCAAGCCTGCTCTCTTTATGCGCCGGGTTCCTTGACCCGTTCGCGAAGCTTATAGGCATGGACGGCTATATACTTATGGCGTTCATCCTTGGATTCCCCGCAAACGAGATAGTGATACCTATAATCATAATGAGCTATTCGTCTTCGGGGATGCTTACTGATTACGGCAGCCTGACCGCTCTCCGCTCCCTTTTTATTTCACACGGGTGGACCTGGGTGACGGCTGTCTGCGTAATGCTCTTTTCACTAATGCACTGGCCGTGCGGCACTACGTGCATGACGATAAGACGCGAAACGCAGAGCGCTAAGTGGACGCTGCTTGCCGCGGCTATACCGACTGCCGCCGGATTTATAGCCTGTTTTACAGTTGCCGGAGCGGCGAAATTCCTGCGCCTTGTATAACCATCTTATTAACAAATACAAAAACAGTATGCCGGCCATCCTCGAAACGGGCGTGTACCGCTTTAAGTTGCGGCCGGCATACCGATGTATATATGGTTAAGCCTTCTTTTTGCCTGTTCCTGCGCCGCCGCCATGTGCACAAACAGGCCGTACGTATGTTTCAGGATACATATTGTCATTTATAATATTAAAATGATGCATGACCGCTAAAACAAGCTGTATCTTGTCACGGCGGCTAAGGGCGTTGACAATTTGCTCATGTGCATAGTGGAGCTGCCTGGCTGTTTTTGGGTCGAGAAAGATATGCCTGCGCATATCGTGGATAAATCTGTCTATGGTGCCTGACAGGGCCTGTAAGATTTGTATAATCAGCGCGTTGCCTGAAGCTTCAGCGATTATCTCATGCAGATGTTTGTCGAGCACATCCCCTCTTGAAGGGGAGCAATCCCGCATCTCCGTAATTATTTTCTCTAAATCGCCGATTTGCTTGTCCGTTATGCGGTCGGCGGCGAGAACAGCGGCTTCAAGCTCTAAACCAGTACGCAGTTCGGCAAGCTGCTTATAATCGATTTTTTGTAAAAGTATAAGCAGGTTGAACGAGTCTTGCAGGTTTTGCTGTATATTGCAGGATATAAAATTGCCTGAACCCTGGTTACTTATGAGGAACCCCATATGCTCCAGCTGCCTTATGGCCTCCCGCACGGAGTTGCGGCTGATGCCGAGGCGTTCGGCAAGCTCCCTTTCAGGCGGGAGCTGTTCCCCGAAGGAAAGGCTGCCGTTTTCAATTTCCTGCTCTAAATAAGCCATAACTTTTTTATACGATTTTTGCTGCTCAGCCATTTCTGCCCATCCCTTTACGTATTTTAACCGTATTATATCACAAAGGAACACAAAAAGTATATACAATCAACCATAATGGTAGAACCAATAGCTGATTCTTGTATTTGCTCCTATTAAATTATACTAAAATATTACGATGTATACTTGACTTTTTAAGAATTAACTACTATTATTATACCATAATAGTTTAATTATTAGGCAAGAAAAAAATTTAGTGTTTATATGGGTAGTACCAATTTTAATGTGATTTTCCAAAGGAGATTAATTACTATGAGCCAGTATCAAAAAGTAACTGCGGAATTTGTAAAAGCGCTGAAATCCGCTGTCTCTGGAAAAGTAATGACAGGTGCTGAGATAAATGAAGATTTCTCGCATGACGAAATGCCTATTTATGGCAAGCTGATGCCTGAGGCAGTCGTTGAGGCAAAAACTACGGAGGACGTTGCGGCCGTGATGAGCCTCTGCAACAAACACAATATACCTGTTACGCCGCGCGGCGCAGGTACCGGCCTTGTCGGCGGAGCTGTGGCTGTTGACGGCGGCATCATTCTTTCCACCGCAAAAATGAACAAAATCATAAGCTATGACGAAGATAACATGATGGTGACAGCCCAGGCGGGAGTGCTGTTTAACGACCTCGCGGCAGATGCTGAAAAGCACGGTTTCCTTTATCCGCCGGACCCGGGCGAAAAGTTCGCGACTGTCGGCGGGAACGTCGCTACCAATGCTGGCGGCATGCGTGCCGTTAAGTACGGCACCACACGCGACTATGTGCGCGCCATGACAGTTGTTCTGCCGACAGGTGAAATTGTTCATTTGGGCGCTCCCGTTTCAAAGAGCAGCTCCGGATATTCCCTTATAAATTTAATGATAGGTTCTGAAGGTACACTCGGCATCGTAACAGAGCTTACCCTTAAACTTCTTCCATTGCCTAAAGAAGTTGTCAGCCTTATAGCGCTTTATGAAAACCTGCGCGACTGTATAGCCGCTGTGCCTAAAATGATGCGCGCTAACCTGCACCCTCAGACAATGGAATTTATGGAACGCGACATTGTTAACGTGTCCGAATCTTATTTGGGTAAAAGTACATTCCCGCAGAAATTTGAAAACAAGGATGTAAATGCCTATTTGCTCATTTCGTTTGAAGGCGGCGATGACGACAGCCTTGACGGCGTTATTGAAAAAGCTTCCGAGGTCGTGCTTGATGCCGGCGCGCTCGACGTGCTCGTAGCCGATACTCCGCAGCTTAAAAAAGATGCGTGGGCGGCGAGGGACAGCTTCCTTGACGCTATCAATTCGACTACAAAACTTGTAGATGAATGCGATGTAGTCGTACCGGTCAGCAAAATCCCTGACTTTCTCGCTTATATAAAACTGCTTGCGCAAAATTATGATTTTACCATACAAAACTTTGGCCACGCGGGAGACGGTAATTTACATATCTATTGTTGTTCCAATGATATGGAAATACAGGACTTCAAAAAGCAGGTTTCTGATTTTATGCCTAAGACATATGCAAAAGCATATGAAATGGGCGGCCTTATTTCCGGTGAGCACGGCATAGGGTACGGCAAGCGCGATTATTTAGCCGAAATGGCCGGCCCTGTAAAAATGCGCCTTATGAAAGGCATTAAAGATGTTTTTGACCCCAACGGTATTCTCAACCCGGGCAAAGTCTGCTGCAAATTATGATTAAGCGCTTAAAGAGCCGGTTATGAAATTTTGAATATAATTCAAGGAGGATATAAAATGTCATATTTAATTTCTGATGAGGCAAAAGACCTTCTTAAGGATGTACATGAGTTTTGTGAAAAGGAAGTAAAGGAGCAGTGCAAAGAGTATGACCGCAGCGGCGAATGGCCTAAGGATATTTACAAAAAGGCCATAGATATGCAGCTGCAGACGCTTGAAGTGCCTGAAAAATACGGCGGGCCGGGGCTTGACAGGGTATCTGTCGCCGCGCTTATTGAAGAAATGGCAAAAGCCGATGCTGGCTTTGCAACGACAATTTCCGCGAGCGGGCTCGGCATGAAACCTGTATTAATTGCCGGTACGGAAGAGCAGAAGGAACGTGCATGCCGCCGTATAACCGAAGGCGGGTTTGGCGCTTTTGCACTGACGGAACCCGGGGCGGGCTCAGATGCAGGCGCAGGTAAGGCAACTGCCGTAAAAGACGGTGACAGTTACATACTGAATGGCCGTAAATGCTTTATCACAAACGGCGGGGTCGCCTCTTTTTATTGTATTTCCGCAATGACTGACAAATCAGCCGGTACGCGCGGCATGTCGATGTTTTACATTGAGAAAGGCACGCCGGGGCTTTCCACGGGGCATGAAGAAGACAAGATGGGCATACGTACTTCAAACACATGCGATGTCGTGCTTGAAAACTGCCGTATTCCAGCTTCCAATTTGATTGGCAGTGAAGGGCAGGGCTTTAAGACGGCAATGAAAACCCTTGACCAGGCTCGCACTTGGATGGGCTGCGTAGCAACGGGCATCGCGCAGCGCAGCATGGAAGAAGCGATTGCTTACGGCAAACAACGTATCCAGTTTGGCAAGCCTATATTAAAAAACGAAGTATTGAAGTTTAAGATTGCCGATATGGAGATTGGAATTGAAACGGCACGCCAAATGGTCGCACACTCTTTAACGCTAATGGACAAAGGGATGCCGTATACAAAAGAGTCAGCCATTGCAAAGTGCTATGCCGGTGATGTTGCTGTAAAAGCAGCTTCGGAAGCGATACAGATGTTTGGCGGCTACGGTTACAGCCGCGAGTACCCGGTAGAAAAGCTTTTACGCGACGCAAAAATATTCCAAATATTCGAAGGTACAAATGAAATACAGCGTATTGTCGTTGCAAATAACACAATCGGCAAATTTTAAGCGGAGGAGAGAAGCTTAATGGAAATTCTCGTATGCATTAAACAGGTACCGGACGATTCCGTTACGGTGCATCTTAAAGCAAATACCGGAGAAGCGGACCTTGACGGCATCTCTCCCGTTGTAAACGCATTTGATACATATGCGCTGGAAATGGCAGTCCGGCTTAAAGAAAGCTCTGGCGGCGCCGTTACCGTCATATCCGTCGGCCCCGAAGGAACGGAAAACGCAATAAAAAGCTGCCTTGCCGTTGGCGCAGACAGCGGTTACCTTATAAATGATGCCGCGTTTAACAATGCGGGCGCGCCTGAGAAAAGCAAAATATTAGCTTCGTCTGTAAAATACTTGGAAAAAAGCACCGGAAAACATTTTGACATTATTTTCTGCGGAAAAGAAGCAACCGATTATTCATATGGCCAGGCCGGCCCGCAGCTTGCTGAAATAATGAAAATAGGCGTGGTTACTGATTTGACAGACATTAAAAAAGCAGACGCCGGCGTTTGCTGTAAACAGGAAACAGAAGACGGCTACCGCACTGTGCAAACAGGGCTGCCGTGTGTTGTAACCGTAAGTAAACCCGCATATGACCCGCGTTACCCAACTATAAGGAGCAAGCTTGCGGCACGTAAGATGGAGATTCCGGTCTTAACATCATCACAGATTGGTAATATTACAGCTGCAAAGACGGCGAATATTACCTTAAGGATTTATGAACCGCCAAAGCGGAAATGCGGAGTAAAAATCAAAGAAAAGACCTGTGCCGATTCAGCGTGCAAAGCTGTCGGGATGCTGGCGGATGCTAAGCTGCTGTAAAGGAGATAACGTAGATGAACTTTGGCAATAAAAAAGATATACTTGTTTTTATAGAACAAAATGGCGGAAAAATGCTTAAAGCAGGCATAGAAAGCATTACGCCGGCCATAACGCTGGGGCACTCTTTAGGCGGAAAAGTTACAGCACTGCTTATAGGTACAGAAAATCAAAACTCTGTAAAGCGCCTGCAAGGCTTAGGCGCAGATAAAATTGTGTCAGTTGAAGGGCCGTCATTTTCCGACGGCTGTTCAGATGCTTTTTTCTATGCCCTTTCCCAGATGGCGGAAAAATATGACCCCGCTGCCGTATTAGCGGCGGATTCGCCTTTAGGGCGTGAATTGACTGCGAGGCTGTCGGCGCTGAAGTCTGTAAGCTGCATACACGGCGCGCTCAGCCTTCATATGCAGGATACAAGTACGCCTGTGTGGACTCTGCAGGCATATGGCGGCAGTATTATGAATGACGTTGCGCCATGCACTGCACCTTTTACGGCTACAGTACGTTCCGGAGCTTTCCGCAAGCCGGAAGCATCAGGACAAAAAGCAGAAATAACGGAGGAATCCGTTACGGTCCCAAAGGACGTTATCCGCTCACAAGTTATAAAGTCGGTCAAAGAAATTTCCGAGGAAATAAACCTTGAGGACGCCAAAGCCGTTGTTTCAGGCGGCCGTGGTATGGGAAGCAAAGAAAACTTTAAACTTGTTGAAGAGCTTGCCGACGTACTTGGAGGGGTAGTCGGCGCGACGCGCCCGGCCATAGAAAGCGGGTGGGTTTCCCGTGCGCATCAGGTAGGGCAGTCTGGTAAAACCGTAAAGCCTGCGCTTTACATAGCGTGCGGTATTTCAGGCGCGGTGCAGCATATTTCCGGTATGGAGGGCTCAGGGTATATTGTAGCGGTTAACAAGGATGAAGATGCGCCTATCTTCGACATCGCCGATGCCGGAATCGTCGGCGACGCAATGCAAGTACTTCCTGTGATGATCGAAGAAATTAAAAAGAGAAAAACAGGTGCAAATTAGGCTTTATTTGTAAAAAAAGCTCTATAATAAATGTAACGGATAAAATCAGTAAAAAACAGAGCATATCTGATGAAAACCTTTAGAATGGATATGGTTAACCATTTAGAAAGGCTTCCGGGAGATTTATGAAAAGTTTATTATAGTATTGGCATAATAATTAATGTAATATGGTAGCCGCTTTGTGTAGCAAAAAGCCCTTGCCGGAGGCTAAATAAGCCTCCGGCAGGGGCGAAACCTTTATATGGGCGGTACAGACGGCCGCGTCATGCTGTTTTTTCGGTAAGGCGCGAGCCGTCGCTGTCTATTATGACAGTGCTGTCCGGCTTTATATTTTCAGATATAATCTTTTTGGCAATCATTGTTTCTACGCTGCTTTGGATGAAACGCTTCAGCGGGCGCGCGCCGTAAACGGGGTCGTAGCCCATGCTTACTATATAGTCTTTCGCCGCGTCGGTAAGCTGCACGGACAGGCGTTTTTCTTTAAGGCGTTTTTGCAGGTTCTCAATCTGCAGGCCGACGATTTTATAAATTTCGTCGCGTGTAAGCGGTTTGTAGAATATAATTTCGTCAAGCCTGTTTAAAAATTCTGGCTTAAACTGTCTTTTTAAAAGCCCGTTGACGTTTTTCTTAGCTTCGTCGCTTATATGGCCCTCACTGTCTATCCCGTCGAGTATATAGCTTGAGCCGAGGTTTGAAGTTAAAATTATTATCGTGTTTTTAAAGTCTACAGTGCGCCCCTGCGAGTCGGTTATACGGCCGTCGTCGAGTACCTGGAGAAGTATGTCGAACACGTCGGGGTGTGCTTTTTCAACTTCATCGAAAAGTATAACCGAGTAGGGGTGGCGTCGCACAGCTTCGGTCAGCTGGCCGCCTTCCTCATAACCTATATATCCCGGAGGGGCGCCTATGAGGCGGGACACGGAGAACTTTTCCATATATTCGGTCATATCTATCCTTATCATATTTTTTTCGTCGTCAAAGAGCGCCTGCGCGAGCGACTTCGCCAGCTCTGTTTTGCCTACGCCCGTAGGACCGAGGAACAGGAAAGAGCCTATGGGGCGGTTAGGGTTTTGTATGCCGGCGCGTGAACGCAGCACGGCGTCGCACACTTTTTCAACCGCTTCGTCCTGACCTATGACACGTTTATGAAGTGTCGCGCCAAGGTTAAGGAGTTTTTTCCTGTCGCTTTCTATGAGCTTTGAAACAGGTATGCCGGTCCATTTAGCGACGATTTTTGCTATTTCTTCTTCTGTTACGCGGTCGTGCAGGAGCGTGTCGGACGACTGTGCTTTTTCAGCTATTTCCTCCTCCGCTTTAAGCTGCTTTTGGAGCTGCGGCAGTTTGCCGTACTTAAGTTCTGCGGCTTTGTTCAGGTCGTAACCGCGCTGGGCTTTTTCTATTTCGGAGTTTACGCTTTCGATTTCTTCACGCAGCTTCTGGACCTTTGTTATGGACTGCTTTTCGTTTTCCCATTTTGCCTTCATTTCCTTAAAGCGGGCGCGCTCGTCGGCAAGACTTTTCTGTATACCCCTCAGGTGCTCCTGTGAAACAGGGTCGGCGTCTTTTTTAAGTGCGGCCTCCTCTATTTCCTTTTGCATGATTTTCCTTGAAATCTCGTCAAGCTCCACAGGCATCGAGTCAAGCTCGGTCCTGACCATGGCGCATGCCTCGTCAACGAGGTCTATAGCCTTGTCAGGCAGAAAGCGCTCGGAGATATACCGGTTGCTTAGCGTTGCGGCGGCTATAAGCGCCTGGTCCTGTATCTTGACGCCGTGGAATACCTCGTACCTTTCTTTAAGCCCGCGGAGTATGGAAATGGTGTCCTCAACCGTCGGTTCTTCTACCATTACCGGCTGGAACCTGCGCTCGAGCGCCGCGTCTTTCTCTATATACTGGTGGTATTCGTTAAGTGTAGTCGCGCCTATACAGTGCAGCTCGCCGCGTGCAAGCATCGGTTTTAATATATTGCCGGCGTCCATTGAGCCTTCGGTTTTGCCAGCGCCTACTATGGTATGGAGTTCGTCGATGAAAAGTATGATTTTGCCTTCGCTTTTTTTGACTTCGTTGAGGACGGCTTTGAGCCTTTCTTCAAATTCGCCGCGGAATTTCGCTCCGGCTATCAGCGAGCCCATGTCGAGTGCGAAAACTTTGTGGTCTTTAAGGTTATTTGGCACGTCGCCGCGGACTATGCGCTCAGCAAGCCCTTCGGCGATAGCGGTTTTGCCTACGCCGGGTTCGCCTATGAGGACAGGATTGTTTTTAGTTTTGCGTGAAAGGATAAGTATGACGCTGCGTATTTCTTCGTCCCTGCCTATAACGGGGTCGAGCTTGTGGTTTTTAGCAAGCGTTACGAGGTCCTGTCCGTATTTAGCGAGCGCGTCGTAAGTCGTTTCAGGGCTGTCGCTTGTCACCCGCGTGTTGCCGCGTACGGGTGAGAGCGCCGAGAGAAACCTGTCTTTGCTTATGCCGTAACGTTTGAAAAGGCCGCTGATTTCAGGTTCAGGGGAGTCCATAAGGGCAAGCATTATATGCTCGACGGAAACATACTCGTCTTTCATGCGCTTAGCCTGCCGCTCCGCGTTTACAAGCACTGTGTCGACGCTTTGCGAAACGTATATTTTGCCGGCTTCACGCCCGGGGCCTGTAACGCCGGGTATTTTTTCAACTTCGCTTTTCGTGCCCTGCACAAGCCCGTCAGTGTCGGAGCCCATTTTTTTAAGGAGCTGCGGTATAAGGCCGTCGCGCTGGGTGAGAAGCGCGAGCAGAAGGTGCGCCTGGCCTATCTGCATATTATTATGGCCAAGGGCTATCGTCTGCGCTTCCTGTATTGCTTCGAGTGATTTATTGGTAAAATTCTGCGCATCCATATACATGACCTCCGTTTATATTTATTGTATAAAAATTCAAATTATTATCTGCCCTTCCATGTCGAGCCTGTACCGCCGCGCAAGTTCCCCGGCCGTGTCGGGCGTAGTTCCGGCACATTCGAAGTACAGCTTAAGCATTGCGTCAAGCTCGCATATATATGAGCTTATGGCATCGGCTACCTTTTCATTCGTGCGGTCTGCTTTTTCAGCGGGCATGGCAAGCTGCCTTACGTACTTGCCGTCCGAAAGGGAGCACGGCACCCGGCTCCCTGGGAACCTTGAACCGATAAATCTGTTTTCAATGCCGTCCCATATGCTGAAGAAATCTGTAAGCGCGCATATGAGCGACCTGTTCTGTGTCCTGAGTGAAACGCGCAGCTCGCCTATGGAGTCGCCCGCCTGCCTGTACAGCTCAAGCGCGTAGCGCACGGTGGGCTTGTACCTGTAACGCAGCGCGCTCTGCACGCTGAAAACCGAACAGTGCGGGCGGTAGTTAAGGTGGAAGTTCTCAAGGCCTGAGAGTATTTTTTCCATTTGGCTTAACGTGTCCTCTATGCGTATTTCCGGTATGGGGCACGAAAGGTACCCTGCCAGTATGCGGTCTATGAGGCCGCTCCTGCTTACGCCGTATTTGTACGCCGCGCTGTCGACGGCGTCCACAACTTCATCTGAAAGGATAATGCTGTACATGCTTTTTCCCAACGGAAGCGCCTCCTTTGATATTTTTTATGTAAAGCTTTTATTTAATGCATATTATATATCCGGTTATATAAATTGTCAAGCATATTATATAATTTAATATACGAGATATTTATATAACATGATATTTTAAAAATATACGATATTTTACGTCTTTTTTTTCTGCTGATAATATAAATATGAATATTTATACGCTATAATATACTGTAATTTAATCCATTAACAAGGACAGGGAGAACATTATGAAAAAAATTAATTTTAAAAAAATAGCCGCCTTAATTCTCGCGGCAGCGCTTGCGGCGCCGATGGCCGCGTGCTCCAAGTCATCCTCATCTTCATCTACTTTGGATACCATAAAGAAAAACGGGTATATAACCATGTCGACAAACGCCGAGTTTGAGCCGTTTGAGTACATGGAAAACGGCGAGGCCGTAGGCATAGACGTTGAGATAGGGCAGAAAATAGCCGACAAGCTCGGCGTTAAGCTCAAGGTAAGGAACGTTGACTTTTCAGCTTTGGCGCCGGAGCTTTCTTCGGACAAAGGCGACTTTGTGGCGGCAGGCATGACCGTAACCGACGACAGGAAAAAGAATATGGACTTTACCGATACTTATTACGAGGCGGCGCAGTCTATAATAGTGAAGAAAGGCAGCGACATTAAAACGCGCGAAGGCCTCGCCGGTAAAACCGCCGGCGTGCAGGAGGGCACGACTGGCGACCTTTACTGCACTGACGACGACGGGAAAAGTGACGTTAAGGTTGGCACTACAAAGCGTTACAACAAAGGCGCGGATGCGGTGACAGACCTTTTGAACGGGAAAATAGACGCTGTAGTCATAGACGACTTTCCGGCTATAAAGTTTGTTTCTAAAAATCCTGATAAGCTTGTTAAACTCGATGATGCACTGACTGTTGAAAAATATGCCATAGCAGTAAAAAAAGGCAACAAGGAACTCCTTGACACCATTAACGGCGTCATAAAGGAAATGAAGTCAAACGGCGAAATAGAAAAAATTGCCGATAAATATAAGCAGTCGTATAAAAATTCATAATAATTAATATGCCGTTATATTTGGTTATACTCCGGGAAATAGGGCAGGCTTTATTTCCCGGGGTTTTCCTGTTTAATTTTGGAGAATGATAATGGAGCAGATATTTAAAAATATAGCAGCCTGGTTTTGGAGCGTAATATCGTATATAGGCGACCAGTTCTACCAGTCGCTTATTGAAGGCAGCAGGTACAGGTATATACTCGACGGACTTAAAAACACGCTTATCATCACTGTGTTTGCCGTACTGCTCGGCGTTGTCATAGGCACCGTCATAGCGCTTGTAAAGGTGCGTCACGCGAACGACCCGGGCAAGCTTAAGGTGGCAAACGGGATATGCACGCTGTACCTTACCATAATACGCGGCACGCCGGTACTCGTCCAGCTTATGATAGTGTACTATGTCATTGTGGGCTCAGCGGACGTAGGCATGGTTACGACGGCTATCTTTGCGTTTGGCATTAACTCCGGCGCGTATGTTGCGGAAGTAATACGCAGCGGCATACAGTCCATCGACAAAGGGCAGATGGAAGCGGGACGCTCGCTCGGCCTTTCGGAACGCATGACTATGAGAAAGATAATACTTCCGCAGGCCATAAAAAACGTACTGCCGGCCGTTGGCAATGAATTTATAGCTCTGCTCAAGGAAACGTCGGTCGCCGGTTACATAGGCATACAGGACCTTACAAAGGCGGGGGATATCATACGCAGCAGGACGTACCAGGCGTTTTTTCCGCTTATATTGACCGCCGTTATTTACCTTATCATAGTGATAGGGCTTTCACTGCTGCTGTCGAAATTTGAAAGGAGGCTTCACAGGAGTGATAACCGTTAAAGACCTGCATAAAAGCTTCAACACGCTTAACGGCGAAATAAATGTGCTTAAGGGCATAAACCAGGAAATAGAAAAAAGCGAAAAGGTCGTTATAGTCGGCCCGTCCGGCTCGGGCAAAAGCACTTTCCTGCGCTGTCTTAACCTTTTGGAGCAGCCGACAAGCGGCGAAATATGGTTTGAGGGCAGGCAGATAAACACCCCGTCGTGCGACATAAATAAGCTCCGCCGCAAAATGGGCATGGTCTTCCAGCACTTTAACCTTTTTCCGCACCTTACGGTTAGGGAAAACATAACGCTTGCGCCGGTTACGCTCAAGCTGAAAACGCAGGACGAGGCCGACGGCAGCGCGGTTGCGCTTTTAAAGCGCGTCGGCCTTGAAGAAAAGGCCGACGCGTACCCTGGGCAGCTCTCTGGCGGACAGAAGCAGCGTATAGCCATAGTGCGCGCGCTGGCCATGGAACCGGACGTTATGCTTTTTGACGAGCCTACAAGCGCCCTTGACCCCGAGATGGTCGGCGAAGTCCTTGAAGTTATGAAAGAGCTTGCGGTAGAGGGCATGACGATGGTCGTCGTAACGCATGAAATGGCCTTTGCAAAAGAAGTTGCCAACCGCGTGCTTTTTATGGACGACGGGCAGATACTTGAGGAGTCGAAGCCGGACGAATTTTTTGATAACCCGAAAAATCCCCGCCTTAAGGATTTTTTGTCAAAGGTGCTGTAATTTTTCCGCCGGCGTGGTATACTGGATATATAAGTCAAATTGCTTTCCGCTCTGCCATGGTAATTGTTTTAAAGGCGGTGTAATTGATGCCGGCGGCTATAACTCACTATTTTGAAGCAAAAAAAGCATGGGATAAATTTTCGGCGGACAATGTCGGGGAGCCTTTCTCTGAAAATGCCTTTCTTTGGGGGGCACAGGGCCCCGACTTTTTCTTTTGCCACAACTTTTTGCCGTGGCGGAAAGGCGAAAGCCTTTGCCCGTATGCCTCGAAGCTGCACGGTGCGCTTCCGTCGCGCCTTTTGGGCATAATGCGCGGTTATGCGGTTTCGCACGGCGGCGACGCCGATATACGCTCCTACATTTACGGGTTTTTATGCCACTACAGTTTGGACAGGACGGCGCATCCCTTTATTAATTCAAACGTGGACGATTTGAAAAAAATAATTTCCGGCAGGAGCGGTTCTTTTTTGCATTGCCAGATAGAGTCGGCTATAGATGTTATAGTACTGCGGGCGGAAACCGGCGCTCTGCCTACTGGCTTTGACCTGAAAAAAACGGTTCCGAAGGATTTTGCGGTTATGCAAAAGATATCCCGCATGTATACTTATGTACTCTTTAAACTTTTAGGAGAGAAAGTGGACGAAAAAAATATCTTTCAGGCCGAGAAAGACTGCCGCCTTGCCTCCGGACTTTTAAACGACAGGACCACTTTCAAAAAGGGCTTCGTGGAGCGCGTGGAAAAAAGGACGGGCAGGTATAACCACTCGTGCTGCATACGCGGCATATGTGAGGACGAAAAGTACGATTATGCAAATATACTCCACAGCGGGTGGCGTTACCCTGGGGGCAGCACCGTGACGAGGACTGAAAGCTTTTTTGATTTGTATGATAAGTCAGTGGACGAGAGCGCCGCGTTCATGCGCGCCTTTTACAGTACGGAAGACCTTAGCGCGCTGACGGGGGAAATCCCGTTCGGATAATTAAAGCAAGGGGGGAACCATTATGGATAAAATCGCGAGCTTCTGCGTTGACCACACTAAACTTTTGCCTGGTATTTATATATCGCGTATAGACGGCGATATAACGACTTACGACATACGTATGCGCAGGCCTAACAAGCCGCCGTATATTGCCGTGCCCGCGCTGCACACCATAGAGCATCTTTTTGCCACTTTTGCGCGGAATTCGGAGTTTAAAGACAGCGTAATATATTTTGGCCCTATGGGATGCCGCACGGGCTGTTACTTTCTGCTGCGCGGTGTGAGCCATGAAGATGCCGTGAAACTTATTATCAGCATCTTCGGGCGGATTGCATCTTATAAAGGCGAGATACCGGGGGCGAAAATCGAGGAATGCGGCAATTACCTTGACCATGACCTTGACGGAGCTGTAAGTGAAGCAAAGAAATTCCTTAAGGTTATACAGGGCTGGAACGCGGAAAAGCTCAAATACCCGTCCTGACGGGGCAGATGCCTGACTTACGGCGCCGCGTGCTGTATGCGGCGCCGTTTTTGCGCCTGAAGCAGCGGCGTATGCTTTGGGAGCGCGCGCAGAAAAGATTTCCGGTACAAGTTTCAAAAAAGGTGTTGCATAATTGTAACATTTGGGTTATTATATGATGTAAAGATTACAAATTTGTAATTATTGTACGTGCATTAAAGCCGTTTTATATAGAATTCCCAACGAAAGGGTTATACCGAAATGCTTTTTGAGCGCGCTTCCCATAAAAAGAGATATAAAACCGCGATGGCTGCCGCACATGTGCGGCTGTGCAGGTTCCTATATGTTGCGGGCATACAGAACATGCGGCTGCTTAAACGCGTAAAAAGGCGTTTCTGCCGTTTTGCCAAGCCCTTTTCGGATTATTTAAAGCGCATATATATTTCGTCCGTCGGAGTGAGCGTAAAGAAGTACAGGGACGAAAAAGCCTCCATAAGCTATGGCATTTCGGTTGCAAAAAAACGTTTTGCCGAAGCTAAAAAGTACGGCGTACCGCATGTTGTTAAGGAATTTTTTTCTGTGGCGAACAAAAGCTATAAGCTGCACAAGGGCTTTTTCACCGCGGTTTTTAATATAACCTTGCCAATCCTTTCGGTACTCCTGCTTGCTTTTACAGTCAATTACTGGAGCGGCCGTGACTTTGGCCTTGTGCTTGAAAACAGCGGAGAGCATATAGGCGTCATAGCAGACGAAAACACATACGAAAAAGCCACGCGCCTTGTAAGCCAGCGCATGGTGCATGACTCGGCGCAGGACGACGCAAAGATAGCGTTTGCTCCGGGGTTTAAGCTCGCTGTGACCGACGGCGATTACCTGACGTCCGGTTATGTATGCGACAGGCTTATTAAGCAGTCCGACGGCATAATCGAAGAAGCAAGCGGCCTTTATGTGGACGGGCAGATGGTGGGCGCGGTGAAAAGCAGCGCGGATATGCGCTATTTGCTGCAAAGCCTGCTTAACGCCGCCAAAAACGGGGGAAAAGGCATTACAGCGGAGTTTGCCCAAGACGTGGAAGTGGTAAGCGGGCTGTTCCCGACAACGTCGATAATTTCTACAGACAGTATGGGAAAGATGCTTTCCGGCACATCTAAGGATGCCGTGACTTATACCGTTAAAGACGGCGACACCGTTACTTCCATCGCGCAGGAGCATTCCATGACCGTAAGCCAGCTTAACGCCGTTAACGGGAACAGCCTCGGCGACTCCATACACCCCGGCGACTTGATAAAGATAGAGGTCGCCGTACCTAAAATGAGTATAAAGCTTTATAAAACGGAAACTTACAATGTAAGCCTACCGTACTCTACTATAACGAAAAACGATGATTCGCGTTATACGGATTACTCACAGGTCATAACGGAGGGTGTAAACGGTACTAAAAAATGCACTGACAAAGTGTGCACCGTAAACGGTGTGGAAACATCGCGGGAAAACGTCAGCACGGTCGTTACGCAGCAGCCCGTTGACAAGGTCGTGCTTACCGGAACAAAAAAGAAGCCTCAGACAGGAAGCGGCATAAGCAGCGGCAGCCTCATGTGGCCTGTGCCGTCACTGCACACCATAACGACGTACTTCACGTGGCGGTGGGGAAGCTTCCATTACGGCATAGATATTTCAGGGCCGTCAGCATACGGCAAAACTATAGTAGCCGCGGACGGCGGCACGGTGTCGGCAGCGGGCTGGGGCGGCGGCTACGGCAACCGCGTTATAATAAACCACGGCAACGGCCTTGTAACGGTGTACGGGCACGCGAGCAAAGTGCTGGTTTCCGCCGGACAGAAGGTTTCAAAGGGCCAGCCGATAGCAAGGGTAGGCAGTACGGGCAACTCTACAGGTCCCCACTGCCACTTTGAGGTAAGGAAGAACGGGACAAAGGTAGACCCGCTAAAGTATGTCTCAAATTAGGCTGTGCCATATTTGCCGGGCAAACATCGGGAGCGGTGATTTTTAAAAATTATCACCGCGCGATTTACAAGTAAAAGCAATGTATAAATTCTTGATTTTACTTGTATATTATTGCCGGCTATGATATAATAACTACCGATAACACACGCCGTAAGTTTGGCGTTTGGTGCCCTGAAAGGGGTTTTGCGCCTTCAAAAAAACGCGGCGGAGGGTTAAAACCAAAGGAGGATTTTTATTATGGCAGTAGTATCAATGAAGCAGCTTTTGGAGGCCGGCGTACATTTCGGCCACCAGACAAGAAGATGGAACCCTAAGATGAAAGAGTACATCTTCACGGAACGCAACGGCATTTATATCATCGATTTACAGAAAACCGTGCGTAAACTCGAAGAAGCCTACAAATTTGTCCGCGACCTTTCAATGGAGGGCAAGTCGGTGCTTTTCGTAGGTACTAAAAAGCAGGCGCAGGAGTCGATTAAGAGCGAGGCAGAGCGCGCAGGAGCCTTTTATGTTAATGCACGCTGGCTCGGCGGCATGCTCACGAACTTTAAGACCATACGCCGCAGGATAGACCGCCTTAACCAGCTTAAAGCTATGGAAGAAGACGGGACTTTTGACTTGCTTCCTAAGAAAGAAGTCGCAAAGCATAAGCTCGAAATTGAAAAGCTCGAAAAGTTCCTCGGCGGCATTAAAGACATGAAGCAGCTTCCGGGCGCTCTCTTTATAGTTGACCCGCGCAAGGAAAGGATAGCCGTTTCAGAAGCGAGGAAGCTCGACATACCGATAGTTTCCATAGTCGACACTAACTGTGACCCTGATGAGATTGACTATATTATCCCTGGCAACGATGATGCCATACGCGCCGTAAGGCTCATATCGGCAACCATGGCCAACGCTATTATAGAGGGTAAAGAGGGCCAGATGGGCGCAGCAGCCAAAGACGACGAGGCAGTGCAGGAAGCCGCCGCAGAAGATAAAACTGAAAAGGATGCATGACGTAAGACACACTGCATCAGTTATAATTTTGATATAAATTTTTAAATTTCATTTACGGAGCGGAGGAAAACAGAGAATGACTTTTACGGCAAAAGATGTTGCGGCGCTTCGGGCAAAAACAGGCTGCGGCATAATGGATTGTAAAAAGGCTTTGACAAAGGCAGACGGGGACGCCGCTAAGGCGATAGATTTTCTTCGTGAAAAGGGGCTTGCGACGGCTGTTAAGAAATCCGGACGAATAGCCGCCGAAGGTATGGCGTATGCGGCCGTTAACGAAGCGGGCAATGTCGGAGCGGTCTTAGAGGTAAACGCCGAAACCGACTTTGTTGCGAGAAACGACGAGTTTAAAGGTTTCGTTAAAACCTGCGCGGAAACTATTATTGAAAGCAAACCTGCAGACTTGGACGCCCTGCTTAAGTGCAAAGCGGCCGGCTGCGACGGAACCGTAGATGCGCTTCTGAAAGAGAAAATCCAAAAAATCGGTGAAAATATTAAGGTACGCCGCTTTGATTACAGGGAAGGCGTGCTTGGCACGTACATCCATGCAGGCGGCAAGATAGCGGTACTCGCAAAGTTTGACACAAGTGCGGACGTCGCGGCTAAGCCTGAGTTTAAGGAATACGCGGAAGATATCTGCATGCAGGTAGCGGCTTCAAATCCTAAGTACCTCGTTAAAAACATGGTGCCGGCTGAGGTCGTCGGCCACGAAAAGGAAATACTCAAGAAGCAGATTATAGATTCCGGCAAGCCGGAAAATATAGCTGAAAAAATCGTTATGGGCAGGCTTAACAAATTTTATAAGGAAATTTGCCTTGTGGATCAGCCGTTCATAAAAGACGATAAGCTTTCTGTACAGCAATACACTGACAACATCGCTAAAAAGCTTGGCGGCAAGATTGCAATCGTTGACTTTATACGCTATGAAAAAAGCGAGGGCCTTGAAAAACGTCAGGATAACTTTGCTAAGGAAATTTCAGATATGCTGAAGTAATTCAGCGCGGCGCAGCGTTAATAAAAGCCTCCATAAAAATGCTGGAGTTTCAGCAGATTTATGGAGGCGTATTTTTTACAGCTGCGGGCTTTACCCGCGTGAAACATTATCCTTTGCATGGAAAGAATTACAGGCAAGCCTTGCGAAAACACTGCTTCTGCTGTTTTATCGGTTATTCGCCGGTTGTGGCGGGAACATTGTTTTTCTGAGGGTATTTATCCCAAAAACGTCCTCCGTATACAAAAAACTGGTTTTTGCCGTGCTTTTTAGAGTAATAAAGGGAGATGTCTGATTTTTTGTAAAGCTCGGAGTAATTTGAACCGTCATCAGGGTACAAAGCGACGCCGATGCTCCCGCTTATTTTGTAATTATCGTCTTCCAAATGTATTTTGCCGAACATTTCGCCCATTTTTTGAAGCTTGCTTATCAGTGTTTCAGGCGAGGCGTAGTCTTTCAGCAATACCAGAAATTCGTCGCCGCCTATGCGCCCGACTATGTCAGTCGACCTAAACAGGTTCTGCAGCTGCTGCGAAACCTTCATTAAAGCTATGTCGCCCTGTATATGGCCGTATGTATCGTTTATATGCTTGAAGTTATCTATGTCAACCATAATAACGGCGTGCCTTCCGCCTTTTCCTTTGCCCGCTAAGAAATCGTCTATAAGCGACTGCGTGACTTTTTTGTTATATATGCCGGTCAGGCCGTCTTTTTGAGATTCTTTAAATATTTCAAGGTCGTGGCGCTTGCGCTCGTCTATATTCTTTACGTAACCTATAACTTTCAAGTTGCCCTTTTGGCTGTCGCTCAGCAGTATAACGGTAGCCGACACCCAAACATTCTTTTTGCCGGCTGTTTTTTGCCTGTACTCGAGTTCGACTTCTGTTGCATCTGTTTCGCGAAGGCACTTCATAAGGTTGCCGCGTGAAAATGCGTCTTTGAAATCCTGCGCATCGTCCTCATACACGGCGTTATCTGCCAAGGCTGTTATAAACTCGTCAAACATTTCTGTATTTAAAAAAGGAAAAGTCTGCGCGTATTTTTCCTGCCCGTAAATTACCCTGTTATGTGTGAGGTCGGCCTCAAATATCCGTTCGCATGTAAGCTCCAGCGCGGAACGGTATATCCTTTCATTTTCGTACAGCGTAGTCATAAGCTGGCGGTTTTTCATAAGCTCTTCGGTTTGATTTTCAACGCAGTCCATAAACTGGTTGAAAGAAACTGCCAAAGCGTAAAACGTCTTGTTGCGTACACTGCACCAAAAGCGCGCGTGGTAATCACCGCTTATGGCCCTTTTAAGCGTGCATGAAAAATCCCTTTTAGGTATTTCAACTAAAATATACCACATTATGCGTATGCAGGCCGCGGTAATTATAAGTGGCAATATTGCGGAAAGCGGGCTGCACGAAAAAAACAAAACGATAAATGCTGGAATGAGTGCGAGCAGCATGTAGTAGAAGCTTGTGTTTTGCGCTTTCTTTGACCCAATGGCTTTCATTGCTAAAGAACCTCCCGTATACAGCGCATAACTGTATCGATGTGCAACCGGCTGGCATGCCCGATGACACAGGTTTAGCCCCTTGGCTTTGCGCCGCCGGCTTTTGCCGGTTTTGCCCTTTTACATGGTGGCAGGTTTAAAGAAAAAAGTGGTACAATAAATACTATAAATAGATAAAACAGTTGTACAATATATGTAAAATAACTAAATTTATAATACAGCAAAGAAATTATAAAATCAAGTTAATGTTGCACAAGATTTATAATAAAATATTGTAAACATTTATTTAGTGCAATTTCGACAAATACTTTCAAATAATACCACTTTTATTGTCAAATAAGCCAATTTAGAGTCGCCGCAAGAAAGTATTACTCGCCTCTTTCATTTTTTAATTTTTCCCTTGCAACCGCAAGCATTAGCTTTATCCTGTTTTCCTGGTTTACGCGCGTTGCGCTTGGGTCATAGTCTATGGGGACTATGTTCGAATTTTCGTCTATTGATTTTATCCTGTGTATCATGCCTTTGCCGCATATATGGTTCGGAAGGCAGCCGAAAGGCTGGGCGCAGACTATGTTGCTGTAACCCTGCTCAGACAGTTCGAGCATTTCAGCCGTAAGGAGCCAACCTTCGCCCATCTTGTCCCCGTATCCTATAACGCCCTTTACAAGTTCCTTAGTGTGGGCGTAGTGTGTAGGGGGCAGGTAGCGCGGCTCGCTTTTAATGGCATCGATGAGTATGTTCTGCATTTTGAGCAGGTAATTCATCAGTATATTTACAAAGAAATATTTAAATGGATTCCCTCCGTAAAGCCTTATGTCGTCAAGCCTGTTGTCGACTTTAAAGAGCGCGAAGTTCATCAGCCCGGGCAGGTTTACTTCACAGTCCTGCTCACGGAGAAAATCTTCCAGCCCGTTGTTGCCGAGAGACGAGTACTTTACATAAATCTCGCCGACGACGCCCACTTTTACCTTAGGCGCTTTTTTAATCTCCACGGAAGCGAAATCCTTCACTATCTTGCTAAGCAGGACCTTTTGCTGTTTAAGCGAAAGCCCGAGGCCGCGGTTGAACTGTTCAGAGAGAAAACCTATCCACTTTTCAACTTTTGCCATGCTTTCGCCTTTATTTATCTCATACGCTTCGTTTTGGTTATACAAAAGCGAAAGCGCGTCGCCGTATACCATGGCGGCGACAAACTTGCGTATCATGGCCAGCGTGATGGTGAACCCTGGGTCTTTTTCCAAAAACGACAGGTTCGCTGAGATTACCGGCACCTGCTGCAGGCCGGCTTTTTTAAGCGCTTTGCGCAAAAGGTGTATATAGTTGGAGGCGCGGCACCCGCCGCCTGTCTGCGTGATGACGAGGGCGGTTTTGTTTATGTCGTATTTGCCGGAGTGCAGCGCATCCATAAACTGGCCTATGACGAGTACCGCTGGGTAACACGCATCGTTATGGACGTATTTTAACCCCTCCTGCACTATGTTGGGGCCGGTTGAGGTAAGCAGCTCGAAGTTGTAGCCGCAGTTGCGGAAAACGTTTATTATAAGCCTGAAGTGTATAGGCGCCATCATCGGGCAGAGTATCGTGTACTCTTTTTTCATCTCTTTGGTAAACAGTACGCGGCCGTCTTTGTTGTATTTAAGTTTTGCCATTTTGTATAAAAGCACCTACTTTTCAAGCGCGGCGAAAAGGCTGCGCAGTCTTATTTTTACGGCGCCGAGGTTTGTTATCTCGTCTATTTTTATCTGTGTGTAGATTTTATTATTTTCTTCAAGTATCCGGCGGACTTCGTCGGTAGTTATGGCGTCTACACCGCAACCGAAGGAAACAAGCTGCACAAGGTTCATGTCGGGCTTGTCGCCGATGTACTTTGCGGCGGCGTAGAGGCGCGAGTGGTAAGTCCACTGGTCGAGTACTTCGGTATGGAAGCGTCTAACCCTGCAGCTTACGGCGTCTTCTGAAATGACTGCGGCGCCGAGGCTTGTTATGAGCCTGTTTATGCCGTGGTTTATTTCAGGGTCGAGGTGGTACGGCCTGCCGCTTAAAACGATAATCTGCATGCCGCGCTTTTCTGCTTCGCGTATCATTTCGCCGCCTTTTGAGCGTATGTCGGCGAGGTATGCGTCATAGGCGCCGTAAGCGGCTTTAGCCGCTTTTTTAACTTCGGCGTAAGTTATGCCCGAGAAGCTTTTGCCGAGGATTGCCGTCATTTTTCTTGGAAAGTCGTGTTTGCGGTGAATGCCCACGTAGTCGTGTATAAAGTTGCAGCCGTCCAAACAGCGCATATTTGCCGATATGACTTCAGGGTAGTAAGCGACGACAGGGCAGTTGTAGTGGTTGTCGCCTAATTTTTCATCGAAGTTGTACGACATGCATGGGTAAAAAATATTTTTTATCCCTTCGTTGACAAGCGCCTGCACGTGGCCGTGCATAAGCTTTGCCGGAAAGCAGACAGTGTCTGAAGGTATGGTTGCCTGGCCTTCGGTGTAAAGCTCCCTGCTTGAAAGCGGTGAAACGACAACCTCAAAACCGAGCGATGTGAAAAAAGCGTGCCAAAACGGCAGCAGCTCGTACATGTTAAGCCCCATAGGTATGCCGAGTTTGCCGCGTGCCCCCGGTACGGGCTTGTATGAACGCAGCAGGTTAAGCTTGTAGTCGTACATGTCAAGCTCATTTTGGCCTGAGCGCTTGGTTACCGGTTTTTCGCAGCGGTTGCCGCCGATAAAGCGCCTTTTCCCGCCGAAAATATTTATCGTAAGCCTGCAGTGGTTGCTGCAAAGCCCGCAGTTTGTCACTTTTACTTCGTGTTTAAAGTTTTCAAGCTCGCTTTTACCTATGACGGAGCTTTTTCCGGAAGATTTCCCCATGGCGTACAGAGCCGCGCCGTAAGCCCCCATAAGGCCTGAAATGTCGGGGCGCGTAACTTCTACGCCGAGTTCGTTTTCAAAGACGCGCAGGACTGCGTCGTTAAGGAAAGTGCCGCCCTGAACGACTATGTTTTTGCCGAGCGCATCGGCGCTTGGGGCGCGTATTACTTTGTATATTGCGTTTTTAACTACGCTTACGGAAAGCCCGGCGGAAATATCTTCTACGGTGGCGCCGTCTTTCTGCGCCTGCTTTACCTGCGAGTTCATAAATACCGTGCAGCGCGAACCGAGGTCTACAGGATGCTTTGCGAAAAGACCGAGCTTAGCGAAGTCCTCGATTTTGTAGCCAAGCGTGTTGGCAAACGTCTGCAGGAAAGAGCCGCAGCCGGAGGAGCACGCTTCGTTGAGGAATATGTTGTCTATTGCCCCGCTGCGTATCTTGAAGCACTTCATGTCCTGCCCGCCTATGTCTATGACAAAGTCGACGTTAGGGCGGAAAAACTTCGCGGCTGTAAAGTGCGCGACAGTTTCAACTATGCCGCAGTCTATGCCGAAAGCGTTTTTAAGGAGCTCCTCGCCGTACCCCGTAACGGCTGAGCAAGCTATCTTTACATCGGGGTAGCTGTTATAAATTGAAAGGAGGTAATCTTTTATAATAGGTACAGGGTTGCCCGAATTTCCCTTATAAACTGAACTGAGCAGTTCGCCGTTTTTTCCTGTAAGGACGGCTTTAACGGTAGTGGAGCCGGCGTCTACACCCAAAAAGGCGTCGCCTTTGTAGGAGCTTATGTCGCCGCGCTTTACCCTGCACGACTCGTGGCGGTTTTTAAATTCCTCGTACTGCTGTTTGTTTTCGAAAAGGGGAGGGATAGAGAGGAATTTACCCGTAACGCCGTATTTTTTTATATTGTCTATCGCATCGTCTATATTTATCTGTTCCGTTCCGCAGAAAGCCGCGCCCAAAGCGACAAAGTAAAGGGAATTTTCCGGCAGTATCCCCTTTATCTTAAGCGCTTTGTCAAAGCTTAACCTTAACTGTGAAAGGAATGTAAGTGGGCCGCCAAGGTACAGCACTTTGCCTTTTATGGGCCGCCCTTGCGCCAGCCCTGCTATAGTCTGGTTTGCAACGGCCGCGAATATGCTCGCAGAAATATCCGTTTTGCGCGCACCCTGGTTTAAAAGCGGCTGTATGTCTGACTTAGCGAAAACCCCGCAGCGTGAAGCGATGGTATATATTTTTTCGTACTTTGAGGCGAGCGCATCCATTTCGTCCAGCGGTACGTTGAGCAGCGTGGCCATCTGGTCTATAAACGCGCCCGTGCCGCCGGCGCATGAGCCGTTCATGCGCACTTCCATACCTCCGGAGAGGAAAAGTATCTTTGCGTCTTCTCCGCCGAGTTCTATGATTACGTCTGTCCCGGGGACAAGGCGCTTGGCGGCTATGCTTGTTGCGTACACTTCCTGTATAAACGGCAGGCGGCAGGTTTGTGAAATGCCCATGCCTGCGGAGCCTGACACTGTCAGTTCAGCGCTCTGCCCGCCTATGACGTCGCGCTTCACTTTTTCCAAAAGTCCGGTCATTTTTTCCGTTATTTTTGAAAAGTGCCTTT
>ENA-UOOM01000763-UOOM01000763.1-fermentation-metagenome-genome-assembly--contig:-NODE-763-length-34155-cov-14.404897_pt1 | contig 34155 bp, 25 predicted proteins | sample MGYA00245781_ERZ724031 | MGnify/ENA primary metagenome ERZ724031 (study PRJEB28704, sample SAMN03018317) | fermentation metagenome | biome: anthropogenic terrestrial biome; feature: soil; material... | reverse complement strand
TAAAATATTAAGGGGTAAAAAATGAAAAAATTAGTACTGCTCAATGAGGATAATACTAAGATAGGTGAAATCAAAGTTAATCCAAACATTAAGGTAAAGAAGAAACCTTTAACAAAATTAGAAAAATTACCTTTCCAACCATTATTAGATAATAACATTTTAGGGGGGAGGAGTTTTAACACCATATAATGATGATTACATAATACGGAACTTAAGTAAAATAATACCTTTAGTAACTACAGCAGAAGATAACATTAATGGACAATTATACTTCGAAACACTATTTCTAAAACCTTATGATGACTTTAAAAACATCTTTGATAGAGTTTACAATACCGGAAAAACAGAAAAAGTAAATTTAATGTATTATGATGATGATAAATTACTTATAACATTTATAGATACAATATTCAAATATCAGAATAGTATAATTATTAGTATTAATTACGAAAATGAATTCGAAACACTATTTCAAAATGAAAATAATTTATTAAATAATTCTAATAAAGCAATGGCATTTATTATAGATAATCAGATATATAAATGCAACCAAAGCTTTGCTGATTTATTTCAAACTCCTAAAGAAAAATTAATAAATTCCCCATACCCTAAAGATAAAGTAATACTTCAATCAACTAAACCAGATAAATTCATGGAATTAACAAATAAAATCAAAAATAGGGAAAAGTATAATTTTACTGATGAAGTAAAAATTTTACAAAAAGATGGAGAAAGATGGGCTATATTGAATATAATTCCAAAAACAATACATAACCAATTAGGATTACATTTTACATTCATTGATATTACAAACTTAAAAGAAAAAGAATTAAAGGCAATAAAACTTCAAGATGATTTAGAATTTATACAAGAAAATATTTTAATAGCTATAGGAAGTTGTGAAGAAAATAAAATTACTTGGACATCTGAAATATATAAAATATTAGATATACCTCCAAATAAATTCCCTAAAAACACATTTTTAATAAAACAATTTTTAATACCTAAAGACAAAATATTATGGGAATCTTACTTAAATTCTGAAGAAATAACAAGTTTCAAGGACACATTACAAGTAATCACCTATAAAAATAATAAAAAATATTTATCTATAAATGCTAAAACAAAATTTGATAATAATGGTAAAATAAAAAGCAAAACTGCATTTATTCAAGACATAACTGAAATGGTAATTTATCAAAAGAGATTAGAAAAAACCACTACTGAATTATCACAAACATTAGAAGAAAAAGACATACTTGTGAAAGAAGTGCATCATAGAGTTAAAAATAATTTACAAATAATTTTAAGTTTAATGAACCTCGAAAATGCATTTAATAAAAATGATCCTGAAAGTGTAATTGAATCAACTAGAAACAGAATAAATTTTATGGCAAATTTACATGAAATAATTTATAAATCAGCAGATTTAGAAACTGTTAATATTGCAGATTATTTACCGGATATTGGTGAAAGTTTAATTAACTTATATTCTAACCCAATAGAATTTAATACAAGTTTGGAAGATGCTAAAATAAATTTAGATATAGCAATACCTTTAGGATTAATATTAACTGAATTTATAAATAACACTATAAAGTATGCATTTCCTAATGGAGAAAAAGGAACTTTCTATTTAAAATTCCATAAAATAAATAATATGGGCATAGTATCATTTATTGATGATGGAGTAGGATTACCTGAAGATTTTGATTTAAATAATTTAGATAGTTTAGGCTTTACAGTTATTAAAACTTTAACAAAACAAATTAATGGAAAATTAGAAGAAATTAAAAATGTAAAAGGAACATGCTTTGAAATTAAATTCCCAATAAAAAAAAATGAAAAAATAAAAAAATTAAGATTTAATACTATTTAACATATCCGCAATATCATTTAAGTCATTTCCACCAATTAAAATGAAAGCATTATTAGAATGATATGTTCCCATATAATTATATCCTAGTTTACTTGAAACTGCATAAATAGTACAATTTGCATTTAAAGATTTATTAGTTAATTTAGTGTAACTACCTAAATTAGTAGTAACTTCTTTAATATTATTTGAAGTTTCAGGATTAGAAGCATTCAAATATGAAACCATAACATTTTTATTAGTATCTGTGTAAGTTTGTAAATTAGTGTTATTAGAAACATTTACTTGGGTTAAATTAATATTTGAAGGAATTTCCATTGTACAAGAACCTAAACTAATATTATTAGTGTCATTATTATTAGTTACGAATAAATAAACACCAGATACAAGAATTAATAATACAACGATTACAATTACCGCAGTTCTAATAATTTTTTTAGTTAATAATCTCTCATCTTTAGATTCTTTAATTTTAGTTTGTATTTCATATATTGGTTTACCACATTCCGTACAAATACTTGCTCCTTCCTTATTTTCAGCACCACAGTGAGGGCATTTCAATTTTATTCCTCCGAAATTATTATAATTATAATTTAAATTTGTATTTTAAAAAAATGAAAATAAAATATTAAATAGGGTGATCATAAACCTCTGCTTCAGTTGGTTGGCTATCATGTGTATTTTGATATAATAAACCTGTTTTAGTTCCATAAGTTTTATAAGAACCATCACTATAATACACACGGTTATAATCATTTCCATTTATATTAACAGTACCTTGACTAGAAATACCAGAACTAGAAGAACTAGAAGATCCACTATTACTTGAAGAACTACTAGTATCAGAAGAACTAGAGCTAGTAGTATTTTGAATAGTTTTTACTTGTATACTATTAACCATTTCTACTAATTCATCAAGATTATCAGAAGCAACAACTATATAAATTCCAGTAGGATTATAAAGAGCTACATAGCCGAAATCTCCACCAGTACTAATTTTATGAATAGTACAATTATTTACTTTAAGTTTATCATTATTCACAGTAGGATAACTTTCAAAACTGGCTTTTATACCTGCAGCTCCAGCTGCATTAGATAAGGAATCTGTATAAATAAATGTAGTCATTAAATGATTAGTACTATCAACAAAAGAACTTAAACCTGCAGTTGAAGAATTATTAATAAAATTTGCATCATCTGGCACATCCATAGTATAAGCACCAAAATCCATAGTCTTCATATTATTCTGACTAAAAGCAAAATAAGCACCTGCCGCGATTAAAATAACTGCTAAAATAATGATTAAACCGGTAATTATATATTTTTTATTAACATTTCCTAAATTATCAGAACTATTAATTTTCTTAATATTACTATTTAAACTAGCACCACATTTTCTGCAAAATTTCGCACTATCTTCATTTTCTTCTCCACAATTCGAACAATAAATTGTCATTTTTCTTTTTTCCCCTCCATCATGAAAAAAATTAAAAACCTTTTTTATTTATAAACAAAAAATCATTTATAACAATATACAATTATTAAATTTAAAAAAAGTATTATTTAAAATTTTATAAATAAAAATTAATAAGAATAAAAATTTAAAAAATTCAGCTTTGATTAAATACTAAAAATGCTAATATGAACATAATTAAACAAGCTAAAACAACAATTAACGCAGCAATAATAAATTTTTTAGAATCACTTACCCCTTTATTATCATTAGTTTTTATATTATTTTTACTTAAATCAGCACCACACTCATGACAAAATTTCGCATTATCCCGATTATCTTCTCCACATTCTGGGCAATAAACAGTCATAAATTCTCCTCTTACTAATTAATTATTAAAAATTTAAAAAAATCATCATTTAATAGGGAATACTAATTTAAAACCAGCACCCTCACAATCTTCTTTAAATAGCTCACCATTAATTTGAACTGTAAGATTATTAATAATAGTTAAACCTAAAGAAGGACTATTATAAATATTTAAATCTTCAGGTAATCCAATTCCATTATCTTTAAACTTTAAAATAACTTCATCATCAACAACTTTAATGCTTAAAAATATATTTTTTTCATTTTGATTAGTAGATGGAAATGCATATTTAACAGAATTTGTTACAAATTCATTAATTATTAAACTTAAAGGAGTTATATAATCAATTGAAAACTCTATGTCATTATTAATATCATAATGAATAATAATTTCATTTTCCAGTTCATATAAATTCAATATACTATGACAATAATCTTTAAAGAAATCTTCAACATTAACATGTGATAAATTTTCAGATTCATAAGTTTTTTGATGGATTAAAGCCATAGCTTCAATACGACTCTTAGTAGAATCTAAAATTGATTTTAAATCATTTTTATTATATCTTTCATCTAAACTAATCAAACTTAAAATTATTTGTAAATTATTTTTAACTCTATGATGAATTTCCTTTAAAAGCACTGTTTTATCATGATCTGCACATTCAAGTCGTCGTTCACGTAAAACTGTTTCAGTTTCATCTAACATGTATGAAACAGATGAAGCAGGAATTCCATCATCATCCCAAGAAATAATTTTATTAAAAATTAATAAATGTTTAATTTTATCATTTTTTAATTTAACTGTACAATGAAAATCGGATTCTAAAACCTGATTCTCGCACAATTTATTTAAATATACATTAAAATTTATCTTATCTTCTGGTGTTAAAAATTTTAAAACATTATTTATATTACTATGAATTTCAAATGGTTCTGTTTCAAGGATATTAAAAAATTCATCTGTGACAAAAAACCCTTTTTGAGAATCATAACTTAAAAGAGCAAATTTTTCATGAGATTCAACTAATTTCAAAGCTTTTTCCACAGTCAAAGATTTATCATAAATATTTTTATTTTTAGTATAATCAAAAATTTTAAATAATGCTGCATTTTGATGATTATACTGTATTGGAGCACCTGTAATATTATACCAATGAGTTTCTCCCTTGGAATCATTAAATTCCATTAATTGTAATGTTTGAAAAATTTTATTTATTAATAATTGACTAGTTCTTTCATTAAAAGATTCCATTGAATAATCTAAAGGGTGAAGATGAACATTTTCAAAATCATAATCTTTTTTTGAAAAATCAACTTGTGAAATTTCTATCATTTCTAAAAATTTAGCATTAACTTTAACAAATTTATCATCTTGATAAATAGCTAAACCATAAGGTGAATTTTCAAAAATACTCTTAGTTTCACTAAGTTGATTTAAAACTAAATCAGTATCATCTTTAATTAAAAGAAAAGCAAGATCTCCAGAAATTATTATATTACAATCATAATGTTTAAATAAAAGATTATCATCTGGATATTCATTTATTTGAAAGTGTATGGATGTTTTTTTCTTAAAAGCTTCTTGTAATAAATTTAAAATACGAATATTAACATAAACCGGAAATACTTCAGAAAAGAGACAACCCTTAATTTCTTCATCATTCTTTATTTTACAATGATTTTTAATTAATTTGCTTAAATGTTGAACAATGAAATCTTCACCATATTTATAAGGGATGAAAATATTTACATCATAATCTACTAATTGTAAAACATCTTCATAAATGAAATCTGGAACTTTTTTAACAAGGTTTGAAGGGGTGTAAAAATCTGTGAATTTTTCAATTTTTTGTTTTGTGATATAATTTTTATCACCACCTAAAACTTCAAACATCATATTTTTAGTACCCTCATAATATTATATTATTCTATAATAATTCTATATGTCCCTCATTATTAGTTGCTTCTTCTTTACCAATCATGTAATCAATAACATCAGTTATACGTTTACTAGTTTTTTTACTAGTTGATTTAAAACCGAAATTATTTGCTACTTTTTTAACTAATTTCTTGGTTTCTACAGATTGCTGAAGTTTAAGAACTAATAAGACATTTTCTTTAATTTCTGCATCACTAATAAAGTTAATATTAGGTTTCACTCTTTTTCTAACTAATACAATCTTACTTCCATTATAGAATAAGAAATCGCCTTCACGTTTAATGAATCCTTCATCTTCAGAATATTTTAATGCTAAATTAATAGCATCTTTAAATTTGGTTCCTGCTCTTTTAAGGTTACAAGATTCACGTAAACGTAAAATTAATGTATCAATATGTATTGGACTTTCTTGTTTAATAATATCATCAATGTCTATTGAAACATCTTTAATTGGTCTTTCATATAAATCTGCAGGTTTAGTGATTTTAATATTATTTGCTTCTTCATATGAAACAACATAATCTTCCATATTATTTACTTTTCTTGAAATCTTTCTATCATCATAAGATTTAAGAACATTATTTAATTGTTTTTCTTTTTTAGTAATATCATCGTTTATATTACTAATAATTGTATCTAAATTATCATCAACAGGTGTTTTATAATCCGCTTGCTCTTCATCATTTTCAGCATGTGCAGGTGTTATAGAGCTATCTTCTTCTTCCGTACGATCTATAACATAAACATCCTCAATTTCCGTTGGGTTTTCAATTTCTTTTAATGATGCATCTATATATTTAAGTTCATTTTTCATTTCATTTAAGGATTGAGTTAAAGCTTTTAATGAATATTTATCTTTAGGTTTATCATCCACAAAATCTTCACGATATACTGTATTTTTACGTAGAGGATTATTTAAATCAGTAGCAGGATCATAATAACCATCATTTTCATAATCATCATAAAAATCGGAATCTTCAACTTCTTTTAAATCTTCTTCACTATGTTCTGGAGTGATTACATCATCCCAACTATTTTTATCTTCTTTTGTTGGAGTGACTTTATGGATAGACTCATCCCCGTGAATTGAACCTTTAGCTATTTCTTCAATATTTTCTTCTTCATCGGGAGTAATTACATCAATATTTGAAATGTCCGCTTCGTCAGGATTAACTGTAATTACATCAGGAGAGTTTAATGAATTTATAACCTCTTGATTAATTTCTTCATCAATTTCAGGAATATTCACTTTCTTTCTGAATTTTACTTTTGATTTAGAAGGCTTTTCCACATCTTCAATAGTATTGTGAAATTTAACATTTGAATTATCTTTATTAGATTCATCTTGGTTTAAAGAACTTTCTTCATGAGAATCTTGATTTGTTGATATATTTTCATCAATTGGTTCTTCAACATTTATATTTTCATCTCTTTTAGATCCACCAGTTAATTTTTCATTAATATTATTGGTTAATTTAGATATGAAAGAGTGTTTTTGTTTTTCATCAGTTATACTATCACCGACTTCATTATCTTTTATAATTTCATCAGAAACTTGATTTTTATTTTTAAATTTTAATTTTTTATTAGTCTCAAATTTTTCTTCAGTGCTTTTATTATCGGATATATTATTAATATTTATATCTTTAGATATATTATTGTTTATATGATTTTGTGAAATATTTGAATTTTTATCTTCAAATTCTGGTTTTGAAATGTTATTATTAGTTGTTTGATTTAATTTATTATCAGTTATTACTGGAGTAGATTCTTCTTCATATAATAGGTCATTTATTATTGGAGTGTTTTTTTCTGAATCTGGAATATTTTTATTTACCTCTGATTTAGACTTTTTATCATCAGTTTCTTGTGTTTGATTAATATTTTCAGATTCTGAAGTTTCATTAACCCTATTTTCTCCTTCATCTAATATAATATTACTCTCAGATTCTTCAATAGATGAATTAATAACAATGTTTTCATCAGTTTCTTTATCATTTGATTCATCATCATTTTGATCTGCCGGAGTATATGTTGTAACTGGAACAATTTTCATAGCTTCATAATCATTTAACTCACTAAGAATTTCATTTTTAACAGTCTCTTTCTGATTAAACTCAACAGCTTCTAATAATCTTTTACGTGATAAATCTCTATTACGATACCAATCTGTACTCCATAAATGATAAATATTCCAACCTAATCCTTCTAACAGTTGATCACGTAAACGATCACGATCGGTAGCAACTTTACTAGAAGCATATATTTTACCATCAGTTTCTATACCTAAAATATAACGACCCGGATTATTCGCATCAACAACAGCTAAATCAACTCTAAATCCTGCACATCCAACTTGTTTATCAACAGTATAACCATTTTCAACAAGGAAATTATAAACAGCATCTTCAAATGGTTCCCTAATTTCATTATTTCCTTTTCTAGGACCATAATTAAGATTTTCAGCATATTCTAAAAAGTCTTTTAAAGCCTTAACACCAAAAGGAGGATTAGCTGCTAAATGCATATTCTGTGCCTTAAAATTACTAAAAACAACACATTTTTCCCTAGCTCTAGTAATTAAAACATTAAGTCTACGTTCTCCCCCTTCCTGATTTAAAGGACCAAAATTAAGACTCATTTTACCATCTTTATCAAACCCATAACCTACACTAATTAGGATAACATCTCGTTCATCCCCTTGTATAGTTTCTAAATTCTTAACAAAGAAACGTTCATCACGATTTTCATTAAATAAAGGCTCCAATTCTGGATGGTATTTACGTTGAATTTCTAATTCTTCTATAATAGCATTTCTTTGAGATACACTAAAAGTACCTACTCCTAAAGATTTAGTATCTCCATATTTTTGGAAATGTTTAAATATTTCTTCAACAACAAGTTTAGCTTCCCCAAAGTTATTACTAGAATTACCTCTATCATAATAAGTAGAACTATCATAATGGAATTTTAATCCAAGCTCAGAATCATTATGACTAGGTGAAGGATATACTAATAAATTATTATCATAAAATTCTTCATTACTAACAGCAATTAAAGATTCATGTCTGCTTCTGTAATGCCATTTTAACATTTTTACAGGGAATGATAATTTACATAAATGAAGAATACTTTCCATATCTAAAGCAGTAGCAACTTCTTCTTCACTATCTGCATCAGTCATCTGATCAAAAAAGCTTGTAGGAGGTAATTGTTGAGTATCACCCATAACAACAGCAGTATCCGCACGCATAAATGCGCCTAAAGCATCTTCAGGTTTTACTTGACTGGCTTCATCAAAAATAACAACATCAAATTCTAATTTTTCATTAGTAGGATCTAAATACTGAGCAATACTTAAAGGACTCATCATAAAACATGGCTTAATCTTTTTAATAGTGCCCCCTGCTTTTTCAAGTAATGTTCTAACAGGCAAATGTCCACTTTTACGTGTAAATTCACCAGCTAATACTTGAGATTCTTCATCATCAGCAGCTCCAAAAATTTGAGGGATTTTATTATTTAACTTATTATATATTCGTTTACGATTTAATTTAATCATTTCACGATCTAAATCCCTAAATTCACTAATACGATTTTCATGTAATTCCCCAATAAATGTAGATAAAGTAGGATTTTCACTGAAAACAATATTTAGTAGACTATCTGCAAAATTACCTAAAACCAATGGTTTAACATCATACTTACCTATTTTACGTTTTTCAATGGTATCTACGAAAATTTTAGCATTAGTTTGTTTACATTTATTTTTAATACTTAAATATTGACTCCACAAATGTAAACTAGATAATTGACCTTTCCATTCACTTAATTGATTACTCCATTCACTAAATAACACATCTGCTTTATCTTTTTTAAATAATAGTTGACTTCTAGGATTTAATTTATCTTCTAAACGATTTAAACTTTTAACAAATACATCTCCAGCAGCAAGATAACTTTGAACATTTTCAAATGCATTAAGTTCATACAAATCATTTTTTAAAATCTCAATTGTTTTTTCTGAAAAAGTACCATTTGCAAGCAAATCATTAAATTCACGCATCCACTTTTCAACTACATAATAATTATTAAAAGGTTCCTTGACATCCCATAATTTACCAAAATATCGTTTACCCGCTTCTTCATAACTATCAATAACTCTTTTAGCATTAAAATATTTTTTAAGACGAGTTAAATCACGTAAAGCAATTTTATCTGAAGGAACTTCTCCCTTATAAATATTTTTTAACTGACTTTTAAAAGTATTACCACCAAAGAAATGGAATTTTTTCTGATTAGATTTTTCAATTTCAGAAATAAGAGAATCCAAATCAATAAGTAAAACATTATCATTAAATTTTTCCATAATTCTAACAGTATCCTGATAATCTTTTACATGTTGAATTAACTCTGAAGCTTTACGCGGAGAAGAAATCCATTCAAAATTACCAATAATATCAGGATCAATTAATTCAGTATTACGAGTATCTAAAACTTTTAAAGCTTCAATACTATATTTATACTCATTTAAACTGTTAGGAACCTTAATACCATAAATATCATTAACACTACTAGCTTCTACCATAAAATTATCAAGACTATCTAAAGTATCATCTATTAAAAATTCAATTTCACGTAAATCTTGAGGAAGTAAACTTTTAGGATTAGTTAAATTCCATGGATTATCTTTAGTTATAGTACTACGTAATTCAGCTAAACTTTCTAATAAAGTTATGATTTCATCTAAGTCTTTCATAGTCAAATTTTCACTATTAGAAAATCTAACTAAAGGCAATAAACGACCTTTTTTACTATAATAATCATCTGCAGATTCTTTAATACCATATAATTGAAAAGGACTTAATTTAACTTCATATAATGGTTGATGGATAATATCAGCATATTCATCTAATTGAGAACGTAACTTCTCTAATTTTCGAATTGTTCTATCAATATCCAAATTAGATTTTGAATGAACATTAACACTTCTCTCAAGATCCTTTAACATTTTTTTACGACGAGCTTTATGAGAATGTAATTCTAAAACAAATTTACCTAAACCTACATTCTCCATACGATTTTTAACAACTTCTAAAGCTGCCATTTTTTCACTAACAAAAAGAACTGTTTTATCTTCCGCTAATAATTCCGCAATAAGATTCACAATAGTTTGAGATTTACCTGTACCTGGAGGACCTTCCACAACTAGATTATGTCCAGCTTTAACATTTTCAATAGCTGCAATTTGAGAAGAATCTGCATCCAAAACATTATACATATCTTTATAATTTAATTTAGAATCAACATCTTCTTCAGTAAAAGTATCCTCATAAACATTTTGACTAGGATCAAAAATTGATTCTATTAATGAATACCTATCTCTAATTTCACTATTTTTAAATGCATCAGGATCTAAATCTTCATACATTAAAAATTTAGTGAAACTGAAAAAACCTAATGCAACATTGTCTAAAATTTCCCAATTTTTCTGACTACGTACAGCATCTTTTACTTTGCGAAGGTAATGTTCAACCCCTTCAACATAATTTGTTTGTTTAAACTCCGGTAATTCAATACCATCCTCTAACAATTTAGCTTTTAAAGAAATATTAGTTTTAATTTCTTCCCCTGTCCAATCTATTGTGAAACTTTTCCCTATTTTTTTACGTTCCATTTCTACAGGTATGAGAATTAAAGGTGCTAAATTATTTTGTTTAGGTTTATGACCATCTTGCCATTTAAGAAAACCTACTGCAATATAAAGGATATTATAACCTTGTTCTTGCAACATAGTTTTAGCTTGTTGATTAATATAAAAAAGTCTTTTCTGCAATTCTGAAGGGGATAAATCTGCTTTTAATGTTCTATCCCCATCTTTGAAAATACTTAAATCTAATGAGGGATGTTCCCAAATATTTCGTAAACGTGACTTATCTTCTTCTTTCTTATTTGGTGAAAAAGTCATTGTATAATCTTGCAACACTAATGTTTGATAAATATTAGTTGGTGATTGATTAGTAATTGTTAATGTTTTAGATCTAGGTTTAAAATTTAATAATTGGTTACGTAATGTTAAATCTAATAAGTTTTTCCTTAGATTATAAAATTCTTTTGCAATTTTTTTTGAAGAATATGCCATGTTTACACCAAATATAAAAGTAATATACTATTTATCAAACTTAATATATTAAAATTTATATTTAATTTTAATAATTAATAAATTTAATCTTTTAATAATTTCAATTAAGTATTATAATTAAATTAGAAAGTATTTATAAATGATTAAAATGTTTTTATAAAATTTTCACGACAATAATTTAATTTAACAACAGAAAATTAAATAAACAATACAATTTAATGTAAAGATTTAAATAAAAAGTTTTACATAATAATATAATAAACTATTACTAACGAACTAATTCAAAAAGGAAGTATTAAATATCTATGATAAATGATGCAGAAAGAAATAGTATTAAAAAATATTTTAAGGATAATTTAAACATAGATAATTTAGAATTTGAGATAATAAAAAATAATAAATTCATCAATTTGTATAGTGATGAAATTAATTTAAATGATGTACAACCAAGTATTGATGATTTAAGATTCATTGAAAAAACATTAAATGCTGAATTTCAAGGAATAAAAAATACTTCAGGCAAATTCTATTTTAATTTCAAATTTAAACAATAACTATTTTTCTATTTTTTCAAATTGTATATAATAAACGGAAGATTGTAATTAAAATCTTTAAAAAAAATATTATCCTTTTCTATTCTTTAAAACTAAAAATTTAATTTTAAAAATAATAATTTTATTTAAATCTAATTTTAAAAATTTTTTAAAAAAAAGTTTTATAGAATAAAATAATTGTTTTATTCTATAAATTATTTAATGCAGCTACAATAAGTTCAATTGTTTTCTCAACATCATCCATACTAGCTACACTAACAGGAGTATGAATATAACGTGTAGGTACACTTAAAACACCAGTTGGAATTCCTTCACGAGCTAAATGAATAGCAGTACCATCAGTAGTTCCCCCATCACTAACTTCTAATTGATAATCAATACATTCTTTATCACCTGCACCAATAAGCATATCACGAATAACTTTAGGTGTCATAATACCTCTACCAGAAGCATCAATTAAAACAATAGCAGGACCTTTACCCATTTTACAAGGAGCTTCTTCTGGTTTAATACCTGGATGATCTCCAGATAAAGTAGTGTCAAGTGCAAATGCATAATCTGGATTTAATTTAAAAGCTGCAACTTTAGCTCCTTTTAAACCAACTTCTTCTTGAACAGTTCCTACACCATAAACTGTTGCTTTAGTATCAACACGTTTAAGGACTTCCATCATAACATAACATCCTAAACGGTTATCTAAAGCTTTACCCATAACACAATTATTTGGGAATTCTTCAAACCAACTATTAAATGTTATAGGATCACCTATTGAAACCATTTTTAAAGCTTCTTTTTTATCTTTAGCTCCAATATCAATAAACATATCATCATATTTAACTACTTTGTTACGTTCAGAAGGTTTAGTAACATGAGGAGGTTTAGAACCAATTACACCTAAATGTTCACCATCATTAGAATGGATAGTTACAGTTTGATTCATTAACATTTGATCATTAATTCCACCAATAGTAGCAAAACGAATAAAACCATCATCATCAATAAATTTAACCATTAAACCAATTTCATCCATATGAGATGCTAACATTACAGTAGGGGCACTTTTTTTACCTTTTTTAGTGCAGATAACATTACCCATATCATCAGTTTCAATTTTATCAACGGAACCTTTTAATTCACGTCTAATGATATTTTCTATATTAGTTTCAAAACCAGAAATACCTGGAGTTGTACTTAATTCTTTAACTAAATCAATATTAGATTTCAAAATAATATCCTCCTAAAATTCTTTCTTATAATATTATAAAATATTTATTTATTAAGTTTTCTATTTTTTAAAGCTTTAAAACCTACAGGTACAGTTGAATATTTAGTACCACTTGCAGCTACAACATCTTGAATACGACCTGTAACAAAACTCTTAGGTTTCCATGCTTGATCTTCATCTTGACCCACTAAGAAAACTTCATCTACTAATTTATTCTCCAATAGATAAACTAGAATACTTGTAACTGCTCCTCCATCTTGACCTTCAATAGCTTCTGCAGTAACACTCATTATATCTATATAATTACCTAATGGTTTTTCATCCATATCTAATGGAACTACAGTATCACTTAAATAGGTTCTAGGGCAGGCATAATAACATGCATGACAATCTTCACGACATTTACCATATTTTTGTGGTTTCCTATCATTAATTTCTACAATGTCTTCAGGACAAACATATTCACATGCACCACAGAGAACACATCCACCAACACTTATAACATCAGCTTCTAAATTATTAAATTGGCATAAATCAGCTTCTTTTTCAAATTCTTCATCATCAATTACTCGTTGACTTAAAACTTGTCGACCTACACTTTCACGTTCTTCAACAATCTTTGAATTATCTTTAATTTTCTTATTAGATAATCGTGTTAATAGTTTTAATCCTTTTTCTGATAATGGTTTAGATTTAAGGTAACCATTTTCAATACAATCATCTATGATTTTTTTACCAGTTTCATTTCGAACAATAACTGTACTCCATCCGTCTTCAGAGCCTACGGAACCTACACTTATATCAGAATTGTTTGCTGTGAAATCTGTGCAAATATTACAATTTTTTCTAGTGAATGGTCTTGTTTTTATGATTGGTGTGGAAAATTCATCACCATATATGAGTTTAGCTTTAAATTGACCTTTATCTATACGAAATTCTTTCACTTCATTCATATCTATATCATTTTCTGCTAAAAATTCTTTTAAGTATGCATATGAAAAGTTTTCTGTACAAAATAAGCCTATTTTTACAGTGATTGGTGATCCACCAGTTTTATCAGAGTATTTATTTATTTTTGTTGCAGCTATTGCTTGACATGGTGTTCCAACCATTGCTATTTTTTCTTCAGGCATAGTAATTGTCACCTCTAAATTATTTTTAATTTTTTTAAATTTTTTTGATAAATATTTTATTTTTTAACCATTTTATAAAAAAAGATTCATTATAATATTATATTAAATTTTTTATATAATAAAGTTTATGAAGATTTTAATAATTGTCATAGACAGTTTTATATTCTTTTAAATGGTTTATATTTACAAGTTCTAAAGGATTATTCTCTTCTATGCCATAAAATTCATACCCATCTGCGAATATTTTACGCAATATTGGGTTTAGGTTATCATTCTCTGTTTTTAAGTATTTAATTAATTCTAACCTATTTGCTGCAAATGGCATCCCTAATCCTTCAGGTGAATTTAATTTACCTTTTTCCCTACGTCTTAATATAGAAATAGTATGTTTAGGGTCTTTAGATTGAAGAATATGATTTATAATGTTGTTATATGTTTTTGTTGTAACTGTAGGTTGGTCACCAGTTGTACATAAAACAATTTCAGAATTAGTATTTTTTAGACCATTAAGTAATGATACTGATAAACCCACATCATGTGGTTTGTTTTCTATAATTTTTAATCTATCATCAGCAATATCATTAATTGATTTTAGTATTTCATCACTATAATATCCAACTACTAAAATTATTTGGTCTACTTTACAGGATAATATATGGTTTAATGTTTCACTTATTACATTTGTTAATGTTCCATCATGTTTTTTTAGAGGAAGTGTTAACTTATTTTTTAAAGGAACATTAGATGATAACTGATCTGCTCTCATACGAGAATTTTTACCAGCAGCAGTAACAATAACTGAAACATTTACCATAACTATTAAAATCCTATAATTAAAATTTTATTTAAATAATTTTTTAACTTAATCTCCAGAAGTTTCAACAGAAATACTAGTTGAATTAGTATCATTAACAGTTACATTATTTGGAATAAGTTCTTGAGCGGAACAACAAATTTTCATATCAGTTCCATCCCCTTCAGTCCACATTGTAATTTTAATTGGATAATCTAAAGGATTTGTAACTTTAATACCTGTTGCTGGATTATAACCGAATAATACAGCATCTTCATCAGAAGCCATACCTACAGGTAACGGAGCCCCAATTGACATAACAGTAGAACGTAATGTTCTAGCTGGAGGACATACTCCATGTGTAGCTGTACCAGATTCAGCATCAGGTTCAACTACTGAACTAAAACTAACATCAGAACGACCAGAACCTTGTGAATTAGCCGGAATTATAGTATTATTCCAAGCTTTAACAAACTGTTTAGCATTTAATGCACGATTAGCATCATTATATTGAGGGTGACTACCAAGATAAGTGTAAGAATTAGTTACTTCATGATAAGTACTATTCGGAGTAGTATAAATCATTACAGTATCTCCACCACCATGAACATTTGAATAATTATATGCTGCAGGTATTTTTTTAACTTCTTCAGGAGTCATGAAAGCTCTTCCATCACTTAAATCCCCAACACCATACTCAAGATTATATTTAGCTCCAACTTTAGCATAACTATACCAAGATTTAATTTGATCAACACTACTAAAATCATGAGGTAAAGTATCATTACTCATATCATTTTCATTAACATGCTTAACTGTTTCACCAGTTAAATTATTAACAATATCCACACCATTATCAGTTTTTACAGCTTGAGTATAAGGCTCATTATATCCCCATACAAAATCATCAGGAGAATGAACAACAATAGAATTATTTTCAATAGCAACATACCCTGGACCATCAAAATCTGATACACTACCAGTATCAGTAACATTACCTTTAACTACATCTTCTGTAGGCATCGGAACAGTTCCTGAAGCAAAAGAATAAGCCGCTCCTAATAAATCTAAATTAATAATTCGATCAGTTAAATATTGGATATTAATAGCTACTGGATATCTATTAATATTATTCTCATCAATTATTGTATCTCCACTATAAACAGTAGATCCATTTTCAACTTTTAATAAATTACTAACATCACCAGTACTTAAAGAGTTTGTATGAGCAAAACTAAATGGTGTTAATATTAGACAGATAAGTAAAAGTCCTAAACATATCTTAAATGCATTCTTTTTCCAAAGTCTTTTTAAACTAATTTTATTCACTTCCTTATATTTTAATAATTATTTTAAATTAAAATGAATTATTTATTGATTCAATTATTTCCTCTAAACGTATTTGTATTTGTATTATTGCATCCTGACCATTTCCACCAATAAAGATAGCATCTTCAAAACTAAATTCCGCTACTAATGCTACAATTTCATCTAAATTATTTGCAATTTCAATTCTTCCATTATAATTTAAAGACTGTAATCTCATTTTAGCAAAATCTATTGTATCTTCTAATCCAGGGAATAATACTATAACTTCAGGATTATGATTAACTACTTCATTTAATATATCTAAACGATCCTCTTCATTAACTCTTGGTGTTCCAATAAATATAGCGTGAAAATCTTTTTCTTCCAATATACTATGTATTGCACTACTATTGTCAGATTTACCAATAAATATATCACAATCATTTAAATGTAATACTTTTAATCTTCCTTCTACAGGTTGAAAATTTTCCAAAGTATCTTTTATGATTGGTTCATCTATTCCTAATTTTCTAGATATTGCTGAAGCTAACCCAGCATCTAATTTATTGAAGTTACCAAATAATTGTAAAGGATATTCAGTTTCTTTAAAATAGTTAGTTTCACGAGCTGAAGATTCAAATTCATCTTTAAAATCTTGATATTTACTAATAAATACTTCTTTTCCTTTAAAAAAATTTTTAACAGTATTTTTATAATTTTCAATACTTTTATGCACATTCATATGGTCATTACCAATATTGGTTAAACCAACAATATCAAAGTCAAAACAGTAATTACAAAAATCTAATGTCATGTCACATACTTCTATTAACATCACATCATAATCCCCTTTTTCCGCCTCGAGAATTAAATCGTAATAACCTTCAAATCCACCACCACCATTTCCACCTATTAATACATTATATCCTGCTTTTTCAAGGATTTTACGTATCATAGTTACAGTTGTGGTTTTACCATTTGTTCCAGTTATTCCTATAGTGAATATTTCTCTATGTTTAGTCAATACATCACATAAGAGTTTTCCTTGTTTTTGATATTTGTTTGCTAGTTCTGTACCGAACATGCTTGGACTAATTGCTACAGCATCACAATTATCTATTTCTTCTTGATTAATAAATCCTAAATCTATCATCGCATTTTCTATTATAAAACTTAAACGTTTTTCTTTAGATAATAGGTTAATATCCGCAACAGGTAAGTTCATATTTTCTAAATTTAACTTTGTTGATAAATCAGATGCATAAACATTCCAATTATTACGTAATAATGATTCAAAGGCTTTTTTTCCTTCTACTCCTAAACCAATTACTGCAGCTCTCAAATTAATCCCTTTAATAATAATTTTATAATCTTTAATTCCTAATATTATGATACTAATATATTCTAAAAAAAAATCTATTTTAATTCTATATTTAAATTATTAATAACTTTATAAAATTAAATATTAATTTAGATTAATTTAAAATTAAATAGAATATTAAATATCACTACATAATTATATAAATTAAAATATATAAATTTAATCTCTATAAATATAGAAAATAATTTTCTAAATCTTATTTAGGATTAAAATATCAAAGGAAAAAAAATTTAAGGTAGTAAAAAAAATATGAAAACTAAAAAAGAAAAAGAAATATTTAAAAACACTTTTAAAATGAATGAAACTATATTTTTAATCAAAGAAATCCAAGAAGAACACCAAAACTACCTTAAAGAAGAAATAAATAAATATGAAATTAGTTATGAACAATTAAAATTATTACTTGCAATTAAAAATAATCCTAAAGTTAATCAAAAAGATTTATCTGAAATTTATAATATAAATGAATCAAGCATAACTAGATCAATAAGAAAATTAGAAAAAAACAAATACATAAACCGTATACCTAATCATGAGAATCAGAGAAAAAAAGATTTAATATTAACCCAAAAATCAGAAGAAACCTTAAATAGTCTAATTAAACATGAAAATAATTGGACAAATATATTAAAAAATATTTTAAACTCCAATGAAGAAAAACAATTAAATACATTATTGAAAAAATTTAATGAAGATAAAACAAAACAAATTAATAAACCAAAAATAAAAACTGAAAAAATTTTGAAAAAACCAGTAGAAAAAATATTTGGACAAGAATATAAAATAATAAAAAATTAAAAAAAGGAAGAGAATACTATTGAAAAACTTTTAATCTTTCTTTTTATCTTCCTCACTCTTTTGAAGTTTAGCTATTATATCCTCAGGATTAGAATCCTCATCAGAAATCAAATTTTGAATTTCTTTAAAAGCATCCTCTTTAGCTTTTTTAGATGATAATTCTTTATCATCAACTGTAATAAATTCTTTTTTAATGGATGATTCATCAATTTTTACATCATCTTTAACAGGACCAATAGATCCCTTAATTGGTTCTTTAATTAAAAGTTCAGAACCATCAATAGGATTTATAAGAACTTTACCTTCAGGTTTAATTTCATCCTCAGAAACATCATCATTCTCAACATCAGAACTAATAATAGTTCCCTTAGATTCGGGATAAACAACTTCTCCTTTAGGTTTAGGATGAATAACTTTACCTATAGGTTTTTTAACATTAACATTTTTATCTTGAGAATAATTAATACCTTGTTTTCTTAAGTTTTGAGTTTGTTTTATAGCAGAATCTTGTTTTTCAGCACTTTCTTTTAAATTCTTTTGACGTAAAACTTCTTTTTCCTTTAATATAGACATTTGATTTAACTCATCATTTGGATCAATATCACTGTTTAAAGCTCCTACATATTTAGTTTGTTTATAAACTAAACCAATAGCGCGACTAGCAAATAAAATTGTGTAAGGGAAAATAACTAAACATGCCACTAATAAGCCAACATAAGGAATAAGACCTAAAAGAATACGTATACAACCAAACATTATTAAATATAAAGATATAACAATGAACCAAGTAATATAAGTACCCCATCCAATAGTTTTCATAGTTTTAAGAACAGCACGGAAATTAAGAGCTTCTTTTAAACTTTCAGTATCAACCATTCTAGATAAACTCATTACAAAGAAAAATGAAAAAATTAAACCTAAAATGAATAGGATAATAAATGTCATAATGTAAGATGATTGAGTAATACCATTAATAAATCCACTAAATAAATCCCCAGTAGGGAAACCTAATACTGTAAAGTAAGGATTTGAAGCTTGAAGTAATTGAATTATAGCACTCTTACTACCAGAAGAAATTAACATTACATAGAAAAGAACAAATGGAATAATTGTATAAACAATCCCAAGAACTAAATATTTCAAACCATCAACAATATTTTCTACAAAAGAAAAACTAGGGATATCTTTCTTATGTCTAATAGCAGAAGCAATCACACTACAAATATAACCAAAAATAACAATTTCCAAAATTAAAACAATAAACATTACTAAAAGACTAATAGGTCTAATACTTGCAAATGTTTCAACATAACGCATAATAAATAAAAAAATACCTAAAATTAGATACTTTTTCCAATCTCTCAATGGATAATCTAAACTATCCACCAGTATATCTAAAACTCCCATAATATCCACTTCCAAATAAAATTTAACTTTAAATTAAACTTCCATATAAATCAATCCAATAGATCTAGCTAAAAACATTATCATATAAGGAACTATTAATAAAACAACAATTAATCCCCCAAAAAATAAAAATCTAAACAAATAAAAGCTTATAAAAATTAATAATAATGAAATTATTAAAACCAATACAAACCACATTAAATAAAACTTTGTTCCGATTCCATCAATTGTGTTAACAATAGTACCTAAATCAACTCCCTTAATAATATTATCCATACTTGCAAATCTAGCTAATCCAATATAAAATAATGAAAGAGCAAACAACATAACAATAAAACTAACAACTGCAGTTATTCCTAACCTAGAAATTGTATTAGCAATTAATTCATCAGGTAAAAGATTTGTATTAACTAATACAATAGTATTCTTCATTATAAAAGAACCTATTTGTAAAATATGATCCAATAATCCAGTAACAAATGCAACAAGGACTATTATTACAATAGGAATTAAGCAATACAAAAAGCTTAATAATACAAATCCCACACCATTTTGAAAATCTTTAACACAATTAAAATTAGGTGCATTATTATACCCATGAACTGTATGAGCTATCATACTAACATGAAACCCAACAATTAAAAAGGATAAAATAAAACCAACAATCAATGTTATAAGACTCAATATTAAATTACCATTACCATTTAACTCAGGAGATATAGCTATTAATGTTATTACTAAATTCAAAACACTTAAAACTAACATCTTTTTCCAATTAAATAATGGATAAGTTAATGCATCTTTAATAATATTAAAAGATTTATTTATTTTTATCACCAAATAATCTTAATCTATTAGATAATCTTAATTGTATAATTAATATTTGATTAAAATAAGTATATAAACTTTACTAATAATGAAATTAGATACCTAAAAAGATTACAAATCAAAAAAATAGCTTTAATATAAAAACTAATAAAAATTAATCCAAAAAAATAGTTTAAAAAAGGATAATTCTTAATCCTTTTATTAATTGTTATAATTATTTAAATATCTAAATATTTTCTTTGCTCATAATTGAATACTTGAACCCGATAATCATCCCACTCTGCATATTTAGCATCTAAAAATTTATTACCAATTTGAGGACCAAGAGCATTCATTAACAATTCTGAATTTTCAAGACTATGATAAGCTTCCCATAAACTAGCAGGTAAAGGATTAATACCATTAGATTCTAATTCTTCTTCAGATAACTCGAAAAGATTATAATTAACTGGTTCTCCAGGTTCTATCTTATTTTTAATTCCATCCATACCTGCAGCTAACATAGCAGTGAATGCAAGATAAGGGTTACAAGTTGGATCAGGTGAACGATATTCAATACGTGTAGATTCCCCAAATGCTGCAGGAACACGAATTAAAGCAGATCGATTTTTTAATCCATAACTAATATGTACTGGAGCTTCATAACCTGGAACAAGACGTTTATAACTGTTAACTGTAGGGTTAGTAATAGCAGTAAGAGGGAACGCATGTTTTAATAATCCTCCAATAAAGTATAATCCTTTGTCACTTAAACCATATTCTGCATCAGGATCAGCAAAAACATTTTTACCATTTTTAAATAAACTTTGATGACAATGCATACCAGAGCCTTCTACTCCATTGAAAGGTTTTGGCATGAATGTTACACTATATTTTTGATTATTAAATTCTGCAATATTATTAACTATTGCTTTTATAGCTTGTTTATAAGTTATTACTGCATCAGCTGTTATTAAAGCATCATCAAATTTGAATGAAATTTCATTTTGACCTGGACCGACTTCATGATGATTTGCTTCAATTTTAAAATTTAATTCTTCAAGGTTTAAAGACAATTCACGACGGAAATCAACACCTTTATCTGCAGGATCAACATCAAAATTACTTGCATTATCTGAAGGAATAGGATAACCTAAATTATCTTCATCAAGAATATAAAATTCGGGTTCAGGACCAATATTATAAGTATATCCTTTTTTATCTAAATCCTTTAAAGCATTTTTAAGTAAACTTCTAGGATCTCCAGGATAAGGATCACCATCAGAGGTGCAAATATCACAAATAAATCTACATGTAGCAGATTCTTCCGGTCTCCAACTGAGTGGACTGTATGTATTTATATCAGGTTTTAATAATAAATCACTACTAGATATATCTGCAAATCCTTCTATACTAGATCCATCAAATAATAAACCATCATGGAATAATGATTCCATTTCTTCTGGTTTAGATGGTAATGCTATACTTTTTGGTACTCCATGGATATCTACAAATTGTAATCGTACAAATTTGATATAATCATTTTGCATACGTTCTATCATTTCATCTATTTTTTCAGTCATAACTAAATCCTTCATTATATATTTTTTTTAATTTAATTTTATTAATGCTTCTGTAATTTTTTCAATATTTTTAGTGCTTAAACCGACGGTTACTTCATCATCCGCTAATTTTGCATATTTTCTACTTCCATTACATCCAAGTGTTATGTTTGCATTTCCTGTAGATGCTGGTTTTGAAACTGCATCTGCACATATACTTTGGATTCCTGCAAAGTCTGCTTTGACACGATCATCTAATTCATATATAATTGCTTGGGATATTTTCATTGCTTGAACTGGTTTTGCAAAGATCACTACAACATCAGGTGCAAATGTTGCTGTTTCTAAAGGCGCATATAACAAACCATAATTTCTAACTTTCATTGTTGGTAAAGCATTTAATGTGGCTTTAGCAGATTCAGTGTCTTTAAATCTTCCAAGATTTACATAAAATTCTCCACTTGCAATTTTTGGAGGTAAGTCTTCTAAACCTAATGCAGCTGATCCTCCTTTACATTTTTCTTCATCTTTGCTTGCATAGAAAGTTTTTCCTTTAGAAGCTAATTTAACCATTTCACAGTGACGGAGAGGTTCTTCAATTTTTTCAATATCATTTGGAACTTCTTCAGGTTTTAATACAAATTTTATTGCAACTGGTTCTGAATCTAAATTTAAAATATTTTTAAAGTTTTGTGCTATTTTTGTATTTTCTTTTTTATCATATTCCACCATATGTGATTGTCTCCTGAATCTAGTTTTTTTATACTTTAAATTGTTTTATTTATATATTTTAAGAAGTATTTAATATTTATTGTTTATAAGAGTAAATAAAAAAATCATTAATAAATGTTCATTTTAACAAACAATATTATAACAATTAAAGATTTTATATTAATAATTTTTATAAAAATTTTAATTTAATTAGTTAATAGTGGTGGAAAACACATTCCATTAAAAATTATTATTAAGTATTAAAAAATTTTTTTTAAATATTTTATTCTAAAAAAGCTAAAAAATTATGAAAAAAATATCAAATTTAAAAAAATATAAAAGTTCAAAAATACACGAATTGATTAAAATTTTATAATAATATTCATAAAATCATAATAATAAAAAGAAAAAAAATATATAAACATTAAAAAATATAATAATTAATATAAAATTAAAAACAGTACAAAGAGGATATAAATAAAAACAAAAGAGGCTGAATAAAAATGGAATTCACGATAATAACTGTAGAAACAGACATAAAACTGATAGAAACTCTCCTTAAAGGAGTTCAACCTAAAACAGTGATTTTCATCACACCCCATAAAAATGATGAAAAAGTAAAGGAAACATCCAATTTTATTGCAAATACCTTCGGAAGACAAATACAAATCAAAAAAACATTTATTGACAAAAATGATATTATTGAAAATAGTAAAACCATCACAGAAATAGTTGATAAAGAACACTCCTTAGGCAAGGAGGTAATAATGCACATAACCGAACACAGTGAATATAGTTTCTGCTTATCCTATGGTGCATATTCAAGATTTAAAATTGTTAAAAGAATTGTAGCAATAAATAGAAAAGGCGGAATAGTTGATTTACCCGTATTAAGATATCATTTAACCAAAAATAAAATAAAGATACTTGAACAGTTAACAAATGAAAATAAAACATTACAAACACTTTCAAATGAATTAAATTTATCTGAAGGAATGATATACCACCATATAAGAGAATTAAGAAATTTAAACTTAATTCAAAAAAATAAATTAAAAATTACAACAGCAGGTAAATTAGCAATATTGTAAAAAAATAATGAAAACATTTAATATACTTAAGTAACTTAACTAGTATAAGTATTAAAATATAAATATAAAATAATATGTTATTTATAATATAATTTAGGTAGATAAGAATGGTAAAAACTAAAATCATTTCATGGAACACAAATGGATTACGAACACGATTCAAAAACGGAGAATTAGAACCAATATATGCAGAAGAACCTGACATAATCTTATTCCAAGAAACAAGAGCACAATACAATCAATTAAATAAAAAATTAACAGAAAATAATGAATATACTATTAACTGCATACCTGGAGAAACTAACAGATCTGCCGGTTTAGCTATTTTCAGTAAATCTCAACCTAAAACTATTAAAAAATTCATTAACAAACCTAAAGATGTTACAAAAGGAAGATTTGCAAACATTAAATATCCAAATTTTACTATCATCCAAGTATACGGACCAACAGGTGCTGGAAACAAAGACAAAATGGATGAAAAAGTATCATTCTTTAAAGAGATCTTAACACTTGCAAAAAAATTAGAAAATGAAAATGTAATCATTATTGGCGATTTCAATATGGCACATAATGAAATAGACACAGCTAATACCAATAAAAAACCAGGATTTACAGATGAAGAACGTGAATTTTTCAATAAATTAGAATCCTACAATTACATCGACACTTACCGTAACTCTAACCCTGAAAAAACAGTATATACAAATTGGAAATCAGATAAAGCACGAGAAGAAAATAATGGTAGTAGATTTGATTACGCATATGTAAGTAAATCTTTAAAAGAAAAAGTGGATAAAAGTGAAATTTTAACTAATATCACTTCAACTAAAAATTCCCCTATAGTTTTAGAATTAGATTTATAAAAAAAATTTTTTTATTAATGGGAAAATTTTAAAAAAAATATCCCTAAATCTCTCTTTTTTAATTATTTATTGTTCATTACTTCTAATAATCTCATTTAAACTTATATCAGAATTAATGAATCTTTCATCATTTATTTCATTTTTAATATGAATAGCTCTTTTAGGACAATTATGAATACAAGACATACACCATTCACAGTAGTGAAAAAAATTTGGAATAGTATTTTCTAATTTTATATTTCCAACAGGGCAAACCTTAACACAAATTCCACAACCATTACATGAATCTAAGTCAATAGTATAATCTTCATCAATTTGATCCATGTGTAATTCATTTAAATTATATTCTGGAAGGTTATGATAATCTTTAATAGGTTCATCTATATTGAATTCTAGTTTATTATGAATATCCTCTTTAATCTTCGTGATTTCAGGTTCTAAAAGTTGATTGTTTTTTACTTTTTTTTCATAAATCATATCATAGCATGGGAGAAAATTATCAACCATAACAATCTTATTTAAATAATAATGAGTGAACCCTTTTTCTTTAAACAAATTTTCAATAATTGTCATTGCAGCCACAATACCTCCACCACCATTATTTAATATTAAAAATACATAATCTGCTTTTATATTAGCTTGTCGAATATATTTTTCCACTAAACGAGGTAAGGTATAATAGTAACATGGTACTACAAACCCAACTACATCATCTTCAATATTATAAGTTTTATCTTTTATTAATTGGGGAATACTAAACAATTCTCCACCAATTTGCTTTGCTAAATATAAACTATTCCCTGTTCCAGTAAAATATAAAGTTTTCATTGAAAAAAATCTCCTATTATATTAATTTTGGTTATTGCTCTGAATTAATTCTGAAAGTTTAACATTAGGATTTCTAAAATGTTCTGAATTTTTTTCTCGTTTATCATGAATAGCACCTTTTGGACAATTTTGAATACAAGCTAAACAATAAGCACAATTATCATTGAAAAATGGAATATTATCCTTTAATTCAATATTACCTTTAGGACAAATATTATAACATACTTTACATTGATTACATGATTCATAATCAAAATATAAATTAACTGCAAATCGTAAAAATACTTTATAAATTATCTTATAAACCAATTCCATGACTTTATCTCTAACTTTATTAATAGAAGGTTGATAATTTTTTCTAAGAAATATATCTTCTTTAATCTTATTGACTTCTAAAGCTATTGATTTATTATCATGCAACTCTTTTTGCTCTTTAATATCATATGAAGGTATAAAATTATCCACCATTAAAACATAATTAGAATAATTAATTCTTAATCCTTTTTTATTTAATACTTGTGTAACATCAGATAAAGAGTTAAAATGTGAGGATCCATAAGTCATTATTACAAATAAATAATCACAATTAATTTCAACTTGTGTTAAATATTCTTTTACAAGGTTAGGCATTGTCATACAATAAACCGGACAAATAATACCAACCAGGTCATCCACAATTTTATATTGATTATTTTTAATTAATTGTGGAATGCTTAATAGTTCTCCCCCAATTTTTTTACTTACATATAAACTATTTCCAGTCCCACTAAAATATAAAATTTTCATAGTATACTATAAGCTCTTTTATTCTTAAAAAATTTATTTAAAAAAAAGTTATTTGAAACAATAAAAAGAAAAAATATTTAAGGTATTGTCATTTCCTCAAGTTTATGTTTATCACAAAAAGTTTTAAAATCACATGCATTACAAGTTCTCTCATCTGCATCTGCTTTCCAAGATTGTTTAATATTTTTACCCGCTAATTCACAGATAGTACTATTTTCAATATCCTCCACTACTTCATCAAATTTTTCTAAAGCGAAATTAATAGATTTATCTTTAATAGGAATGATTCTAACACATCTATCCATCATAAACTTTTCAGACAGTTTTGGATATTTTTTACTTACATCCCATTGTTTAATTAAATTTTCATCCCTACTATGACCTGATACATCGGATAAATTATTTTTTAAATCTTCTTGAATAAGTTGTAAATCTTCATTAGAAGGTGCTAACTCATTTAAATAAAATATAATACCTGCAGCTACAGGTTTACTACCTTCTTGCATGCTTCTTAACCATGCATATGTTTGTATTTGCCAATTATGACGAAGCCAATTTTTGCTATTTAAAGGTGGTCTTTTCATTCCTTTATAATCTATAATAATTTCATATTTATCTGATGAAATTTTCTTTATATTATTTTGAAAATCTTCATCTTTAAATAAATATTCTAATATTATGTTTTTTTGTTTATACTCATCTAAGCTTTTTTGAGGTTTAATATTCTTCTCTATCTTTATACTGCTTAAAACATCAATAACCCCATTAATACTATAATAATTACTCCTACTGTACCCATCTTTATAATTAGGCATAGTCCTCATACCTTTAAGTAATATTTCAGCATTATCTATTAAGGGAAATAAATATGGTCCTAATTTATTTATTGCAGTTTCTGCACGAAAACTATATAATAATTTATGAGGATGTTGATTAGTACTACATTGAGCTTGATTATTATTAGGATGAGTAAAATGACAGTAATATTTTTCAGGGGGATATAAACCTCTAACTTGTAATCTTTTATCAATTAATTCCTCTAATGGCCTAATATCTTTTTTCCAATCCCATGGGAAACTTTTATGAGCATCATTATATTTTAAGTATGCTTCTTCCATTATCCCATGAATAAATTCACCAAACCATAATTGTACTGGTTTACTTGGAGGTAAAGTTGCCTTGTTTTGATAACGATATTGTAGGTTACATGTTAAAAAACTTAGCAAATCTCCTGTTAAATTATATTCCGGCATTATAAATGCTTGACTTCTTGATGATAACTTCATAAGTTAGTTCCCTCCATTAAATATCTTTATATTAAATATATTTCATTAAAACCAATGTATTCTTCATCTCGACTCCATCCTAAGGCAACATTTGGAATTGTTTTATGTGTACTTTTTGTCATGTACCCATCAATATTAGGATACAAACCAATAAGAATTAAAACATCTTCTGCACGAGAAAAAGCTACAAAATATAATCTTGTTAAATCATCAAAATTACGATCAACAACATTACGTTTAGATTCACCTATTGTACTAAAAGATCTGATTTTATCTTCTAAACTTTCATTTTTAGGTTGTTTTTTGGGAAATCTGAATTGACTAGTGCTTGCTTGATTTTTATTAAATCTAGATCCCACATCAACAATAACAAGTGGAAATTCTAATCCTTTTGATTGATGAATACTCATTATATTCAAACGATTTTCAGGTAATGTATATAATAAAGATTCATCAATACTTACCCCACCCATAGATATAGGTATAAAAATATTCCAAATTGCTTCATTAATACTTTTACTTTCAATTTCACCTTTAGCATCAAATATAATATGTGCATTATATTCATTGAAAAATCCTGTTTGAGTTATTGTTTTTGTTATAGCTTCTAAATAAACTAAACCTTCAACATCATCCTGTAAATCTGGTACCCAAGTAATTAATTTATATGCAAGATCTATCAAACTAGCCCTATCAGGCCAATTATCTAATTTAAATGGTATTCTTGCTTGCCAATGTGTTAAAAAATCATTTAAAGAAATAGGCTTATTTGGTTCAGGTGATTGATCAACATATTCTAGTGCAGCTTTCCTCCATTGTCGCATATTATGATTTGCTATAGTAGGAATTTTATGAATACTTTTTTGGACTTTGCCTGCAGGATCAATACATTCCAACATTAAACCACAGAAAATTTTTACACAGGGAATTCCCTGTAAATCTTGCCCTCTTGGATTATAAACTTCAATTGGATTTTTTAATTTTTCTAAGCGTTTTTTTAAATAGTAAGGGAAAAGATAACCATTACTATTTTTTTCTTTTGGAGAGTAAGTTAAAAGAGCAATATCTGAAGGAGAACCATTTTTAGGATCTAACTGTAATTTAATAGACTCTTTATCTTTTGCTAAATCCATACTTAATTTACGACTATTTAATGCAATATCTGCATCATCACTACTAATTCTTTCAGAATTTTTAGAGGTTAAAACCCTTTTAACTGGTAATTCTACTTCTTTTCCTTCTACTAAGTTTTTAATTAATTTACTTAAATCAGCTGCTAATTGCTCCCCATTATTTCTAAACATTCCTAAAACTGGGATATTTTTCATATCTTCTCTTGCAAATTTAATTTGGGGTTTTTCTTTTACTCTTGCTTCTTGATAATGTGAATCTAATTCCACAAAATCATTACATAAATTAACAATATCTTTACTACTACGATAATTATTTTTTAAATTTATTTCAATAATTTCAGTATTTAATGATTTAGCTGCTCTTTTTTTATAATCTGTGAACAAATCAACAGTTGCGCCCCTAAAACGATACAAAGATTGATCATCATCCCCAACTACTGTAATATTTCCATTATTTTTTATAGCATGATTACCTATTTTAAAATAAATTTTTTCCTGAAGCAAGTTTGTGTCTTGATATTCATCAACTAATAAAATCTTAACATTATTTAAAAAAATATTTAATTTATTATTTTTCAAGCGTTTTAAAAATCGATATTCTAACATTACAAAGTCTAACATGTTACGATTTTCTAATTCATTAACATAATTTCGTATACAGTTTAAAGCAACCTTTGAACCTTCTGAATTAACATCATGCTGTATTTTATCCCAATCAATCAAATCATAATATAATCTATCTTTAATACTTAAGAGAATTTCACTCATTTTAGAAGGATTTGTTAAAACATCTCTCCCTAGAAGACTAGCTAGATACTTTTGTAAATCTTTATTTTTATAACGTTCATTTTTAAATAAACCTACATTTAACATAACACTTCGAGTGATGAAATCTTCAATGACTACCGGCTGTTTTGTTCCAGGATCCCTATGGATTCTCATTAATTCTTCAGCAATACTATCTAATGTACCTGTTAATATTTGATTTAAGTCTAATCTAACTAATTTACGTAAAATATCATCATCAGCAATTAACATTTTATTTATGATAACATCTTTTATTGTTTGTCCCCAACTAAGAATACGAGAACTTAATTCATTAGCTGCTTTTTTAGTAAATGTTGTTGCAAGAATCTCTTCAGGTTTAACATCATCAACAAAAATGTATTTTAAAATTTTAAGAACAATAACTGTTGTTTTCCCACTACCCGGACCTGCAACTAAAAATAAAGAATCATTTAAATTAGAACTTATTGCCTTATTTTGTTCAATATTTGAATTAATATCTCTACTTAAATCTTCTACGACAATATTTTTAAATTGACTATAAGTTATCATAAAATTATAATTTCCCCTTTTAACTTAAATGAAATTTTTTTTTAATTGTTTTCATTTATGTATGTTTTTTTATTTAATAATTAATTATTAAGTAATTTAAATTATAAATAAATTTCCTAAGAGCCAAAAAAAAGTAATCATTTTAAAAATAAACAATACATCTATAAACCGAATAAGCATGGAATAATATTAATATAATAAAAAATATAGATATTACATTATTATAAAAGAATTAATATAAGTTTTAAAGTATTAAATAAGAAAATTATTTAGGGTTATTATGAAAAAAACTGCTGTAGATAAATTTAAAGAAGATATTCGTTTCAAAGATAAAATTGCCCATATTGAAACAATACCAGGAAAAAAAGCAGAATACATGAAAGTAGATAATTTAGACCTTAATTTTATTGAATACTTTGAAAGTAAAAATATTAAATTATATAAACATCAAGCAGAAAGTATAAAACACATTCGAAATAGTGAAAATATAATAATAACAACACCTACAGCATCTGGTAAAACTTTAGCTTTTAACATTCCTGTTTTAGAAAAATTATATAATGATAAAAATGCTACAGCTTTATACATATACCCTGCGAAAGCTTTAAGTTATGATCAATTAGATGTTCTTAAAAAACTAGAAAAAGGTTTAAAAATGGATTTTAAACCAGCAACATATGATGGAGATACACCTAAAAGTTCACGATATGGGATTAGACAAAAAGCTAGAATAGTTTTAACCAACCCATACCAATTACACCATATTCTTGCTTGGCACCATCAATGGAAACGTTTTTACAGTAACCTCAAATTTATTGTGATTGATGAATCTCATTATTATAAAGGAATATTTGGATCCAATGTTGCATTTCTTATTAGACGATTAAAAAGAATTTGTAATTTTTATGGAAGTAACCCGCAATTTATTTTAAGTAGTGCAACTCTAGCAAATCCTACAGAATTAGCTGAAAGATTAACTGGTGAAAAATTTACATTAATCAGTGAGGACACTTCACCAAGTGGTGATAAAGATTTTATCTTGTATAATCCTTACAAAAAAAGAAATGGGAAAAAAAATGATGATGCTCCCAGTATTCATCAAGAAACAGAATATATTTTTATTTTTTTATTATTAAAAAATGTTCAAACTTTATGTTTCACTATTTCTCGTAAAATTGCTGAATTAATTGCAATGTGGGCTAAAAATGATATGTTAACATATAAAAAGCAATTGACTAATAAGATTACAGCATATAGAGCAGGATATTTAGCTGAAGATAGAAGAGAAATAGAAGATGGTTTAAAATCTAGAAAATATTTAGGAGTAACATGCACTAATGCTTTAGAATTAGGAATAAATATTGGTTCATTAGATGCAGTTGTTATAAGTGGTTATCCTGGAACAATGATTAGCGTATGGCAACAAGGCGGACGTGCTGGTAGAGGAACAAATAAATCATTGGTCATATTAGTTGCATTTGAAAATCAATTAGATCAATATTTTATGAAAAACCCTGAATTTTTCTTTGATAAACCTCATGAAAATGTAGTTATAGATTTAAATAACCCTATGTTAATTAAATCTCATTTAATATGTGCAGCAAATGAATTACCATTTGATTTTAAAGAATCAGAAGAATATTTTAATGCAACAAAATCAATATTAAATGATTTAGTTAAAGAAAAAGAAATTACAGTTACTAATGGTTTATATACTTACCCTTATGATGATAGTCCAAGTTTTACTTGTTCACTTAATCAATTAAGTAATGATTCTTTTAAAGTTATGAATAATAATAAACTTTTAGAAGTAATGGAACGTTCTCAAATGTATAGAGAAGCACATCCCGGTGCAGTTTTAATAAATAAGGGTGAAACTTACATTGTAGATAATGTGAATCTTAAAAGTCATTATGTGAATGTAATAAAACATAAAGTTAATTATCATACTAGTGTTTTAAAAAGTGTGAATATTAATATTATAAGTAAAATTAAAAGAGAAGAATTTGGAGACTTAACAGTGCATTATGGTGAATTAGAAGTATCCGAAGATTATCATAGATACAAGAAAATTCAATTCAGCAAAACTGTAGGTTCTTATATTTTAGATTTACCCCCATTAAATTTTAGAACTAAAGGGTTATGGTTCACCATACCAGAAAGTATAAAAAATAAATTAGAAGATACATTTGATGATGAAGAAGTGTTTGCTGGAGGTTTACATGGAACAGAACATGCTTTAATTGGATTATTCCCTTTACATGTTATGTGTGATCGATTTGATATTGGAGGATTAAGTACTAATTATCATAAAGATACACAAGAAGCTACAATCTTCATATATGATGCTTATGAAGGCGGAATTGGGATTACTAAAAAAGCAATAGAAGTATTTAAAGATTTAGTTAAGAGTACAAAAGATTTATTAGATAATTGTGAATGTGAAGAAGGTTGTCCTTCTTGTATTTATTCACCTAAATGTGGAAATGATAACAAACCGTTGCATAAAAAAGCTACAAAAACAATCCTTAATTATATGTATCATGAAATGGGACAAAAAACTAAATCACATTTAAAAAAGACTAAAAAACAAACATCAGCAGATAAGAATGATTACAAATCAAAACTAGAAAAAATAAATTCAGATAAATCAAAGTATAATGAAGCATTAAACTTTTATAAAAGTAATAATTTAACTTATGCAAAAGAAATTTGTAATGATATATTGAATGAAGATAAAACAAACTCTAATGCTTTATATCTTATAGGTGCCATATTAAATAAACAAGATGATAAATATGGGGCTGTAAATTTTCTTAAAAAAGCTATAAAAAGCAACCCATCACATATGGAAGCTAATGAATTATTATTAAATATAACAAAATAGTTTGTAATTGCTAAAAATTGTTTTAAACTTATATTAAAATAGTAAATAAAAATAAACCTGTTCAAAAATCAAATATAAAATTATATATAAATTAAAAGTAATAACTAAACAAGATACATATAATAATAATTTAAGAGGCTATTAAAATGAAAAATGTAGTCATACACGATCCTGAAAATAATACTTTAAGTAAGAAGTATATTAAGCCTACAAATTTCATTCCAAACATGAAAGAAACAAAAAGGGAGAAAAAGGATTTAAGTGATTTAATAAATTTATTCAATTTCATGAATTATGATTTAGATATATTAGAATATGACGAAAAACTTGATGAATTTATCATACTTTACCCAACAAGTTTAAGTAAATTTTATGAAATATTTTCAGAAAATCCTAAGGATACAGATAATATATTTGAAAACTTAACAAATAAAGAAATAAGTCATATATTTGAAGATATGGAAGAAACTTATTATTATAAA
>ENA-UOOM01000760-UOOM01000760.1-fermentation-metagenome-genome-assembly--contig:-NODE-760-length-34186-cov-92.731446_pt1 | contig 34186 bp, 44 predicted proteins | sample MGYA00245781_ERZ724031 | MGnify/ENA primary metagenome ERZ724031 (study PRJEB28704, sample SAMN03018317) | fermentation metagenome | biome: anthropogenic terrestrial biome; feature: soil; material... | reverse complement strand
TTTGTCATCCTGAGCCTCTTTTGCGAAGGATCTTGTCAATCGGAACGGTAAGACCCTTATGAATTACATTTACGAAGTGCTTGTCCCGTTCCTGCGGAGCCATCCTTCCGTAGGGAACGTGGCTCGTCCCGTTCCGGCGAAGCCGTGTATTGAGGGGGTTGTAATATTGGTGTAACGGCGATATTTCTCCCTCTTGATCCGCTGTGCACATTGACCATACACAACGGCGGATTGGAGGCGCGATACACTCTTGTCAATGGAAATATCCGGCACCTCCAATACCTACTTCGTTGGTACAGACGTCACGCCCTACGGCGGTTCTCGGGACGGCGTGGCAGCCGTTCCCTACACCATAAAAATAACCAGATTTTTCCATATTGAGAATTGCTGGTGTTTGTCGGTCTATTGCAAGCAGAATCGCTTATACTTTAAGCATGGAAGTATTCGATTTTTACCAAACCCCGGTTCTCACCGTAACCGCTCTGAGCAGCTACCTGCGCGAGCTGCTTGAAACCGATGATGTGCTGCGCGATGTCTGGGTGCGCGGGGAAATATCAAATTTCACTCAGCCGCGCTCCGGGCATCTATATTTCACGCTTAAAGATGCCGATGCCCAGATCCGCTGTGTAATGTGGAAAAATGCAGCCTTTCGCCTGAATTTTTCCCCCAGGGATGGTCAGGGCGTGCAGGTGCACGGCAATATGAGTTTTTATGCCAACGCCGGGCAGGCACAGCTCTATGTTGACAGCATGCAGCCACTTGGCGAAGGTTTGCTCTACCAGGAATACCTGCGACTAAAAAACAAGCTTGAGAGCGAAGGGCTCTTTGATCCCGATCACAAAAAACCCATCCCTGAATTTTCACGCCACATTGGCATCGTTACTTCTGCAACCGGCGCCGCACTGCAGGACATGCTAAACACGCTAAACAGGCGCATGCCACTGGCTCGGGTGACGGTCGCTCCCAGCCTGGTCCAGGGCGCGGAAGCCCCAGCCAGCCTGGTGGATGCCCTGCTAACGCTAAACCGAATCCCTGATATCGACGTAATTCTGCTTGCGAGAGGGGGCGGTTCGATCGAAGACCTGTGGGCATTCAACAGCGAAGCGCTCGCCCAGGCTATTTACACCTCCCGGATACCGATAGTGACTGGGGTGGGACATGAGACCGATTTCACCATCGCCGATTTCGTAGCCGATCTGCGCGCCCCAACCCCCACAGCCGCAGCGGAGTTGGTTACCATGATTACCATCACCGACCTCGCAATCGGGCTGCAAAATGCGCGTGTCACCCTGGCAGATGCGATCGAAGAGATAATATCTACGCGCAGTCATCAGCTTGAGCTGCTTGACGCCGGGTTGCGCCGTCTTTCCCCCATACAGCGCGTTAATAACGCCATCCAAACCATGGATATCCTGCGGCAACGGCTCGACCGTACGATGCAAATCCACCTGCAAAAAATGAACATCCACCTGGAAAACCTGATCGCCCGTTTGGAAACGCTCAGCCCCAATGCCGTGCTCCGGCGCGGCTTCGCCATCATCAGCGATTCCACGAGTGGGCAGCTGGTCAGTCAGTCAAAACAGACCCAGGCAAATCAAGCCGTGAACGTCCGTTTTATCGATGGCAGCGTGCCCGCCAGGTTGAATCCAACATCCAAGGAGTAAAATGACTGGAACAGAATCCACCAGCTATGAAGCCACCTTTCTCGCTCTTCAGGAAATCATCACCAGGCTTGAAAACAACGAATTACCACTGGAAGAAGCCCTCAAGCTCTACGAAGAAGGTAAAAAGCTTTCTGACCAGTGTGCCAGACTGCTCGAAAAAGCCCAGTTACGTGTAAACATCCTCGGTCAGCCCACGCTTGATATGGAAATAGACCAAGAGTCTTAATGGGTAACCCGCTCGATTTCTTTAAGAGCCCAATCGCCATCTCAGCGATGCTGGGTTGGATTATCGCTCAGTTGATAAAAGTACCTGTTGGCTTCATGCGCACAAAAAGGTGGGACTGGGCACTGTTGATCAATGCCGGCGGCATGCCCTCTTCACACTCGGCGTTGATGAGTGCGGTCACTACTGCCATCGGGCTCGCCCTGGGCTGGGACAGCCCTCTGTTCATTCTCGCGATCTCATCCACAGGGATTGTGGTCTACGACGCGACCGGTGTGCGCCGGCAGGCTGGCTTTCATGCCGAACGAATTAATCACATTTTGCGAAATGTTGTCTCAGAGCATAAAATCGACGATGCGGAAATGAAGGAACTGCGCGAGATTATCGGTCATTCCCCGGCAGAAGCAGTCGTTGGTATGCTGCTCGGCATTGGGATTGCCATCGTTGTCTGGTTGCTGATGACTTAATGCGCTCATCTCGCTTTTTTCCGGTTGCAGAGATGGAGCAACCCTGAAAAAAGTCTCACGTCCATCCGACCTTCCTCAAATGGATGCCCGCCATTGCCTGCGCCAAATTGAATATTAAATTGGAACTTAAGGCTGGGTTTCGCACCAGCCACCATATTCCAACAATAAGGATGTAAATGGATATTACCTATACCAATCAAAAAGATTTCACTTCTCATCAGGTGCTCGATCTTTATACCAGTGTTGGCTGGAGTGCCTACACCAAAGATTTGCCCAAATTACTGCGCGCGATATCAAAAAGCAGCCTGGTGATCAGCGCCAGGCACGGGGATGAACTTGTAGGATTGATCCGCACACTCACTGATGGCGAGACAATTGCTTACATCCAGGATATTTTGGTCAAACCTGCTTTTCAGGGCAAGGGCATCGGCGATAAACTGATGTCAGGCATGCTCAAAAACCTGACCGGAATTCGCCAAATCGTGCTTATGACCGATGCCGGAGCAGAAAATGCCCGCCTGCACGCCTGGTATCAGATCCACGGCTTCAAACCCTATAATGACCTCGGTGTAGCCGGCTTCGTGATTTTCAATCTTTAAGCTGCATTTGAAAAATTTTTCTGTTTGAATTCTGATTTTTTTCCAACCAACTGGTTGGATCATTGACAATATCTTCAGCCTTTTCGAGCGAGCTTGCTCTTGATTCGCCAAAGGATCGACAGGAACTCCGGCACTTTCTGAAGCCAGAGCATGATTGTATAAGAGACCAAACCAATAATCACCCCCCCAACAAGCACGATATACTTGTTTCGTTCACCAAAATACGAGATCCATCCGAATAAAACCAGCCCCATAACGGCACTGCTGATCAATGCCTGCAAGGCGGTCCTTAATATCTGTTTGCCATCCAACCCCTTCAGGCGTTTCCGCAGAATCTGAAGTAAAACCAGGCATTCCACTGCTGTTGCCAGGCTGTTCGCTAAAGCCAGACCACCCAGGGGCAGCCAGCCAATCTCGCCAAATGCCCAGGCAAAAAGCAGCGAGAGCAGGATGTTCCCGGTCATCGCGACCACGCCCACAATCACCGGAGTTTTTGTGTCGTGCATGGCATAGTATGCCCGGCTGAGCACCTCAACCAGGCTGTGACCGGTGAGCCCGACCGCATACCAAAGCAGCGCCCAGGCAACCAACTGTGTGGAGGTCGCGTCGAAACTTCCCCGTTCATACAAAACCCGAACAATCGGCACACGCAATAAGGTTAAGCCTACAGTCGCGGGCAAAGCCAGCAGCAGCATAACCCGCATGATCCCCGATAGAGTTTGTTTGAACTGGTCGAATTCCCCCATTTCTACCTGAGCTGAAAGCGTGGGCAGCGATGCTGTGCCGGCAGACTGGGCGATGGCAGCCTGGGGCATAAGCATAATGGTAAACGCCCAGGTGAGCGCGCTGGCAGACCCGGCTCCCAAGGAGAGACCGATGATCGTGTTGGCGACAAAATTGAGTTGAACAATACCCGCGCCAAAGACACGGGGGAGCATCAGTTTCAAGACCTGGCGGACAGCCGCATCCTTAAAACCAGCCGCCCTCTCGTAAAATCGATTTGGCAAACGGAACAGGCTGGGCAATTGCAGCGCCAGATGCGCCAGAGCGCCGATCACGGCGCCAACTGCCAGGCGCTGCACGCCCATCGATTCCGGCAGGAACAAGGTGCCGGCAATCAGTCCTAACGAGTACATCGCAGGCGCCAGAGCAGGCCAAAGGAAGACCTGGTGAGCATTGAGCGTGCCCATCACCAGCCCGCTGATCCCGAAAATGATCACAGTCGGCAGCATGATACGTAAAAGCCTGACAGTCAACTCCAGCATTTCCGGATTCGCATTTTCGACCATCGAGAATAATATCTTGTCTACGATTACCGGCGCAAAAACCCACATCAACACTGTTACTGCAATCAATATCACCAGCAGCGCGTTAACCACACCGGATGCCAGCTTCCAGGCATCCTTGGTTTTTTTGCGCGTGAGCATACCGGTGAACATAGGGATAAAAGCCGAACCCAGGGCGCCCCCGGCTGTCAGGTTGAAAAGCAGCTCGGTGACGCGGTTGGCAGCGTTGTAAGCATCCAGCTCCATACTGGTTCCAAAAGCGTGGGAAATCACCATCCCCCGTAAAATACCGACCAACGTGCTAAAGACATAGGCAAGCATAACCGTGGTTGCCGCTCGGGCAATTTGCTGCCCGGCAGTTCGTGTATCAGTTTGGGGTGGGTTTGGGTTAGTGTCAATCATATCCATGGCTGTTCCGGTGAGGTGTATTTTATCATTGTATCTCCAGCAGGCAACGCAGCCATGATGCCAGAAATTCTCAATGCTGTGTAGGGGACGGCTGCCACGCCTTCCCGCGAAAGGATGGCTTCGCCGGAACGGGACAATCACTTCGTAAAGAATAATTCATATGGGTCTTACCTTTCCGATTGGCAAGATCCTTCGCACTCGAAGAGTACTGCGTAAAAGAGGCTCAGGATGACAAAACCCACTTCCTATTCCCTGTTCCCTGTTTCCTGGTCCCTGCTTGCGGCTGCCACGCCTTCCCGCGAAAGGATGGCTTCGCCGGAACGGGACAAGCATTTCTTAAATGTAATTCATAAGGACCTTGCCCTTCCAATCGACAAGATCCTTCGCAAAAGAGGCTCAGGATGACAAAACCAAGTTCCTGTTCCCTATTCCCTATTCCCTGTTCCCTGGTCCCTGCTCGTGGTTGCCACGCCGTCCTGAATGGGGCACGCCCATTCGCTGCATCAGTATCTACGATTTTTGATGTTTCGCTTCTTCCCAAAGGGCGTCAAGCTCTTCAAAGCTGAAATCTTCCACGTGCTTGCCTTGGTTTGCAGCCTGTTCTTCAATATAACCAAACCGTTTGCGAAAACGGGCGTTGGTTTCCCGCAGCGCCATCTCGGGGTCGATATCCAGCCAGCGCAGCAGGTTGACTACCGCAAACAAGACATCTCCGGCTTCAGATTGCTTTCTCTCCGGCGTTTCCGCTTCTTTGAGCTCCTGCAATTCCTCATGAATCTTGGCGATTACCGGCTCGATCGTCTTCCAGTCAAAGCCTACTCGTTTGGCGCGTTGTTGAATCTGGTCTGCCTGGGTCAGGGCAGGCAGCGCGATCGGGATGCCATCAAGCATGCCCTTGCGCTCTTCGCCTTTGGCTTTGCGTTCCTCGGCTTTGATTTGCTCCCAATTGTGCAAAACTCGGTCAACTGATTCGACCTCCACTTCGCTAAAAACATGCGGATGACGCCGCACGATCTTTTCGCTAACGGTTGCCAGCACATCGGTCATGTTAAAATCCCCTTCTTCGGTCGCGATTTGCGCGTGTAACACGATCTGCAGCAGCAAATCGCCCAATTCCTCCACCAGGTGATCAGGGTTTTCCTCGTCGAGCGCTTCCAACACTTCGTAGCTCTCCTGGAGCAGATATGGGCGCAAGCTGAGGTGGGTTTGCTCCCGGTCCCAGGGGCAGCCATCCGGGGCGCGCAGGCGGGCAATAATCTGTTGAAAATCTTCGAATCCGCGACCATTTTCGCGTGCAGGCAGGTAGAGTGTACTCATCAAACCCGTATGCAGACTTTGATCGAGCATGTAAAGCGGAATTTCTTCAACCAGTTCATCTGCCAAACCGGCATTATGAATCAATTTGACCGGGTATTCGTCTGGATAGTTGTTCATCAAGGTGAGTTTTAGGTCGCTTGCCTCCAATCCAGGCTTCAGGTTGGAGATGATCGCAGGTACTGATGCCGGGAAAAAGGGTATTTCGAGAGATGCGAGGTAAAGTGAATCGGTCAGAACCATTTTTGGATGCGGGTCAAGCCCCAGCGCGGAACAAACCGGCTCCAAAAAGCTCATCCCGTCGATTACACGCACCGGGATTTGGCTTCCTGCAACGCCTCGCATGATCAGTCGGACGGTTTCTTCGGAAATGAAGGGACTGCCAGGGACGGCGTAAGTGATCTTGCCTTGTTCCTGGGCAAAGCTAATGATTTTTTTGGCGATTTCGGTGCCAAAATCAAAAGAATTGTATTCATCTTCAGAGTCGAAGCTGTGAATGAGCAAATTCTCTTGCAATTCTGAGAGAACCGGATGATAACGGGTGCGCACCCAAATTTCGTCAAGCCGCGACAGCCAATTCCACGCCTCCCGGGTAAGGTTGTCTGCGTTGGCTGGTCCTAATCCAAGTATTACGATCCCTTTGTAGTCCATCTTCACCTTCAGTCACCATTTTCTCGTATATTTCAATCCGCAAGGAATGCCCGTTGGTCATTCGATTCTACATCTCCACGCAACGCGTGGTGCGCATTCCCTGCTTTGCATTTCTAAAACGCAAAGGCTGCCCCTGATAAAAGGACAGCCTTTTGATTGTAATTGATTCTTACCAAATCTCACACCAGGCAAGCGCTTTCCGGTATTAATTATCGGGGAGACAACAGGTGGTCACCCTAACAATTGTGTCTGTCAGAAAACTAACGCTTGGTGTAGGTCGGGGCTTTGCGGGCTCGTTTGAGACCGGGCTTTTTGCGTTCTTTCACGCGCGCATCCCGGGTGAGAAGACCTTGTTGGCGCATAATCACCCGCAGGCTCTCATCCATCGATACCAACGCACGAGCCAATCCAAGTCTAACCGCATCACGCTGACCGCTGATGCCGCCGCCTTCAACTTTGACGGTAACATCAAAGGAAGTCACCGGGCGTCCGCTGGCTTCCAACGCGCCTAAAATCGCCGGTGCGTCGCCAGTCCGCGGGAAATACTCGACTAATTCCTTGTCGTTAACAGTGAACACGCCAGTGCCTTCAAAAACGCGAACTCGCGCTGTGCTCTGTTTGCGTCGACCAGTTGCTTCAGTATATTGTGCCATGTTACCTCTTTACTACTCCAGATCCAATGGTTGAGGATCCTGCCCCTGGTGAGGGTGATCAGGACCAGCATAGACCTTGAGATTGCTTAAATAGCGCTCTGTCAATCGGTTTTTCGGGAGCATTCCCCGAACCGCGAATTGAATGATCCGTTCGGGATGTCTTTCGAGCTGACGGGTATAGCTAACCTCGTGCAAACCGCCCGGATATCCGGAGTGACGATAATATTTTTTCTCTGCCACACGCGTGGGGCTGACAGAAATTTTTTCTGCATTTACTACCACCACGTGATCACCCAGGACAACACCCGGGGTGAAATCAGGGCGATGTTTGCCGACCAGAAGCTCGGCGATTTTGGTCGCCAGGCGGCCAAGGGATTTACCGGTAGCGTCCACCAAGTACCACTCGCCGGCAACATTTCCTTTAGGATAATATGTTTTTTCCACTTTAACATTCCTCGTTTTCAAAATACATTCCCCGGCTCTTAAGCCTGGGCAAACTTTAATTTTTTAATCCTATGCATACTGCACCTCAACCATGGTCAAGCCCCTGGAAGGTGCGAGGGCTACGATACCTGTGTGCCCGCTTTGCAGTCCTGTCTTAATAATCCCGACAGGCGCTTCTTCCAGACCAACCTGAACCAAAACATAAACGATGCGGCGAACCATGTGGTACAAAAAAGCGTTTCCAGTAATCGAAAACTCGCTTTCGTCACCACTCGTCTGGGTCCACACTGCCTGTTCAATCCGCCTTGTTGTCGTGCCGCCTTCGCTGACTGCCCTGCCAAAAGCAATAAAGTCATGTTCACCCAAAAGGTGATTGGCAGCCTGGTTCATCAAAGCCACGTCCGGAGAGCGATCCAACCGCCAGGCAAACCGGTCACGCAAGGGGTCTCGTACCGGGCTGATATAGAGCTTGTAACGATATATGCGGGCAAGCGCGTCGTAACGGGGGTGGAATTCCGCGTTTACCTGCTCCAGTCTCTGAACCTGGATATCTGCAGGTAGGTTGGCGTTGAGTGCTTTGAGCAGTTTATGGTTTCCATGTTTCCAGTCAAACCGGAAGCTGACCACCTGCCCACTGGCATGAACGCCAGAATCCGTGCGACCGGCAGTCAGGATACTCCTGTCTTGCCAGCCCAGTGTTTTGAGGGCATCCTCAAAAACGCCCTGGACGCTGCTTTTGCCAACCTGCCTTTGAAAGCCGCTATATTGTGTGCCTTCGTATGCGAGGATAAGTTTGTAATGTGCCATGCCCTTCTGTCTTTCCTGAAAGGCTTCCTAAAACCAAAACCTACTCTGATACCAATTCGAGCACGACTATTTCAGCGTTGTCGCCCTGACGGGGACCGAGCTTGAGCAGCCGTGTGTAGCCGCCCTTGCGGGAGGTGAAACGCGGCGCGATATCATCAAATAATTTCTTAACAATTTCTGAGCTGGAGTTGCCAAGCTGGGCGGCAGCCTGGCGGCGTGCGTTCACCTGGTCAATCTCGCTGCCCTTAGTCGCGTATTTGGCAAGGGTAATCAGTTTTTCAGCATCAGGTTGAATTGCCTTTGCCTTTGCCAGCGTGGTTTTGATTTTTTCATGTTCAAATAATTGTTTAATCATCGTCCTGCGCATGGAATTACGATTGCCCATGCTGCGGTTGAGACGATATCCTTTAATCTGGTGCCGCATTATTCATTCTCCACTTCTTCATCCAAATAGCCTTTTTCAAACATCTTGGCTTTAAGCTCAGCCAGGCTCTTGTCACCGAAATTTCGGATAGAGAGCATCGCGCCTTCGCCCTTTTCCAAGAGTTCCAACACATCACCAACAGTAGTGATACCAGTGCGTTTGAGCGAATTAAACACACGCACGCCCAGGTCAAGCTGCTCGATTGGGGTGTCGATTTGATCTCGGCTTGCAGCTGGCTGTTCAACTTCAATCTTTTCCGCAGTTTTAGTCAGCATTTCTTCACTGGTATCGCTGATAATTGCCAATTGACGCATCAAAATATGTGATGATTCGACCAGGGCATCTTCAGGCGATAACGTGCCATCAGTCCAGATCTCGAGAGTAAGGCGGTCATAATCAGTACTGTGACCAACGCGCGCGCTGGTAACTTCCCAATTGACACGTCGGACAGGCGAAAATATCGCGTCGACAGGTAACACGCCGATCGCCAGGCGATCAGAGCGGTCGGTTGCGGGGATATACCCGCGACCGGCTTCGACGTTCATGTCCATCTCGACCCGGGCGTTAGGATCGTTGATGCTGAAAAGGTAAAGATCGGGATTAACAATCTCCACCTCGGGAGGGCAGATGATATCCGCGCCAGTAATCGTGCCGGCGCCTTTGACATCCAGATGAATACTGGCAGAATCGACATTATGAAGCTTGAAGCGCAATAATTTGATCTGCAGCATGACCTGAATCACATCCTCGCGTACGCCTTCGATCGTGCTGAACTCGTGCATAACATCAGTGATATGCACAGAGGTGACAGCGGCGCCTTCCAATGAAGACAGCAGCGTGCGGCGAAGAGCATTGCCCAGGGTAACACCATAACCGCGTTCCAGCGGGCTGATGGTGAATTTACCATAGTCACGTAACTGCTCTGTTCGCTCTACTTTTGGTGATACCAATTCCATAATTCTTGCCACGGTTTACCTCGGTTCAGTCTATCGGATAAGAAAGACTGTACTAATCATCTGATTATCTGGAATAATATTCAACGATCAACTGTTCGTTGAGATTCCCATCGACCTCAGAGCGTTCCGGCTCGCGCAACATGCGACCGGTCAGGTTGGTTAAATCACGAGCCAACCAGGTTGGAACCGTGCGACCTTCTGCTTCTTCGCGCAGGTGCTTGAAGTGAGCATTGGTCCTGGAGCTTTCTTTTACACTAATGACATCATCGACCGATATCCCGTAAGATGGGATGTCGGCACGTTGTCCGTTAACCAAAAAATGTCCGTGGGTTACTAAAATACGTGCCTGGGGACGGCTGGCTGCGAAGCCCAGCCGGTAAACAACGTTCGACAATCGGGTTTCGAGGATCGTCAACAGGTTGGGACCAGTCTGACCACGCATTGCCAGAGCCTGGCTATAGAAACGGCGGAATTGCCGTTCGTAAATTCCATAAACCCTGCGGGCTTTTTGTTTGGCACGCAGCTGCTTGCCATAATCAGATTGACGGCTCGGTCGGGCAGCATTCATCTTGCCATGCATGCCAGGAGCATAGGGTCTCTTCTCAAATGAGCACTTCGGGGTGTAACAGCGTTCTCCTTTAAGGAAAAGTTTTTCGCCTTCCCGACGACACAATCGACAAACTGGATCTGTATATCTTGCCATAATTACATCTTTCCTTTTCTTTTTACTACACGCGGCGTTTCTTTGGAGGTCTGCAGCCGTTGTGGGGCACAGGGGTCAGATCTGTGATTTTAATCACTTTCAAACCCAATCCCTGGACGGCACGAATGGCAGCTTCCCGACCGGGGCCAGGACCCTTTACGAACAATTCTACTTCCTGCAAACCCATTTGCTGGGCAGTTTTGATAGTCTGTTCGGTTGCCAAACGGGCAGCGAAAGGTGTGCTCTTGCGGGAGCCTTTAAAACCAGCTGAACCGGAACTGCCCCAGCAGATCGTATTGCCCTGGAGATCAGTCACAGTGACGATGGTGTTGTTAAAGGACGCAAAAACGTGTACCTGTCCTGTTGAAATCTGGCGCTTAACTCTGCGGGATCCAACTGTTCGTCGCGCTGTACGTGCTTGTTTAGCCATAATTCTTCCTCACTCAATCTTTCAACTCTGACCATCCGTTCACCAGGCTGCCGCTGGGGAGAAAGGGAACCCCAACCCGGTGGACAGAACTGTCAGTTTATTGCTCTTATTTCTTGGTTGCACCGCGACGGCGTCCACGACCGGCAACTGTCCGTTTCGGACCCTTGCGAGTGCGGGCGTTCGTGCGGGTATTCTGACCGCGCAGGGGCAGATTTCGGCGGTGGCGCAAGCCTCGATAGCAGCCGATTTCAACCAGGCGCTTGATGTTCATCTGAACTTCACGACGCAAGTCACCTTCGACAGTTAAGTTCTGACCGATATATTCGCGGAGTTTGGTTACTTCTTCTTCGGGCAGATCTTTAACACGAATGTCAGGATCCACGCCTGTGGCTTCCAATATCTGATCAGAAATTTTGGGTCCGATACCATAAATATATCGTAAACCTATCTGAATGCGCTTGTTGCGCGGGAGGTCAACACCTTCAATACGTGCCATTGTATTATTCCTTATCCTTGTCGCTGTTTGTGTCGTGGGTTGGTACAAATAACGTAAAGACGTCCTTCACGTTTTACGATCTTACACTTATTACAGCGTTTTTTAATTGAAGCTGATACTTTCATCAGTCAGTCTCCTTCTTCTATCCGCAAAGCTCTTATTATAGTACTTTCCCCTGCTATACGCAAGGTTAATTCTTTCGGTTCTCTCAAATCATCTACAAACTTGTCAACACCAGCGGTCCGTCTCTCATGACAGCAATGGTATCTTCCTGGTGGGCAGTTAGCCCGCCATTTCTTGATACTACTGTCCATCGGTCTGCCAAGACCCTGGTTTGCCTGGTTCCAACCAATACCATCGGTTCGATGGCGATGGTCATTCCCTCACGCAGTAAAAAGCCTGTTCCCGGCGTGCCGTAATTGGGCAGCTGAGGATCTTCATGCATTTCACGACCGACACCATGACCGGTGTACGTGTGGGTGCAGTACAAGCCTTCACTGGTAACATACTCTTCAATCGCTGCCCCGACATCACCACTGCGATTGCCAGGAACCATCAGCGCCGTCGCTATTTCGAGCGCTTTGGCGGTCACATCAATCAGGTGTTGTGCCTTCGCCGAAATTTCACCCACACCCACGGTAAATGCGGCATCACCAACAAAACCCTGGTAGACTGTGCCACAATCAACGGAGATAATGTCGCCTTCCTTCAGCTTAAGCTTCCCGGGAATGCCATGTACGAGGACATCATTAACGCTGGTGCAGATACTGCCCGGAAAGGGCACACCATTGCCCGGGTCATAATTTTTGAAAGGTGAATAAATGCCATGCTCTCGCTGGAAGCTTTCGGCAACTTCATTTAGCTCTCCGGTGGTAACACCTGGCGCAATCGCTGCTTTAACTGCTTCCAGTGTCTGGCGGTTCAAACGACCAGCTTCGCGCATAATGGCGATCTCCGAGGTCGATTTGATGTTTACTCTCGATTCAAAATCATACATGATCCCTGACCGCCTTTAGCAAATCTTCGGTGACTGCCTCGATTTTCTGGGTGCCATCGATTTCAACCAACGTTCCCGCCTGTTGATAATAATCTATCAACGGAGAGGTTTGCTGGAAATAAACATCGATGCGATGGGCAACCGTCCCGGGTTTATCATCTTCCCTTTGGTAAAGTTCAGTGCCATCCACATCATCCAGCCATTTAACTTTTGGCGGGTTGTGAAGGGCGTGATACACTCTGCCAGCCTTGCTCATCCAGCGTCCGCTGAGACGCTCGACAAGAGTTTCGGTTGGTACAGAGATAAAAGGTACCAGATCGACTTTGCCGCCAAGGCGTCCGAGTATTGCTTCGAATGCTTTAGCCTGCACTGGAGTGCGCGGGAACCCGTCCAAAATGGCTCCCCGGGCACTGTCTTCCCGGCGTAAACGCTCCTCTACCATTGCAATGGTGACGTCGTCTGGTACCAATTCACCTTTATTCATATAACTTGCGGCGAGCTTGCCAAGTTCAGTCTCTTTTGACAGGTTCTCACGGAAGAGGTCTCCCGTGGAAACATGGATCAATCCGAGTTCCCTGGCAATAATTTTGGCTTGAGTACCCTTGCCGGCTCCGGGGGGACCCAACATAACGATGTAAATAGCTCGCTCGTTCATTTCAAATCCAACAAAACCTAATTAATCAGACGATCGTCATAACCGTGCATGCGCAATTCGGTTTCAATCAATTCCACTGTCTCCCGGATGGTTCCAACCACGATTAACAGACCAGAAGCTTGCATCATTTGCAGACCAGCGCTGTTTTCGGGCAGGAAAAATGCCATGATATATGGAAGCACGGCAACCAATCCGAGGAAAAATGCTCCCGGAAGGGTGATACGCCGCTGCACGCGTGTCAGGTAATCCTGCGTGGGTTTACCTCTGACAACTCCAGGGATCTGTGCGCCTTGTTTCTTCAGGTTTTCGCCGTAATCTTGCTGGGCAAACAAAACATCGGTGTAGAAGTATGCGAAAGCAACAACAAGGAAGAAGAAGAGCAGCGGATACCACCAGGTGTCTCCTCCAAAGGCGCTGTAAGCCCAGTTCGCGAACGTATTTATCCACTTGATCTGGGAATTCAGGAAGAAGGAGGAAAGAATCGCCGGAAAAGTCAAAAAGCTTTGGGCAAAGATAATTGGAATCATGCCTGCCATGTTAACCATCAATGGAAGCTGAGAGCGAACAGGCATGGACATGCGGTTACCAATCCGGCGACCTGGGAAGAGCACGGGGATATTCCTGCGCCCGCCCTGAACATAAACGATTGCCAAAATCGTCAGAGCAAATACAAACAGGACAACCACAAAGACCCACCACGGTTCCGAGCCAGCGACCATTCTGGCAATTGCCACCGGGAACCGGGAGACGATACCAGCAAAGATGATCAGGGAAAGACCCTGATTGCGCAGACCGAATTCGGAGATCAGCTGTCCAATCCAGATACCAAACATCGTACCTGCGACCATCGAAATGATCGCCGTGATCGTTGGCATCAGGTTGGCGCCACTGAATCCCCAGTTCGAAATAATTGAGCTTCCTTCCAACATCTGGTTGAAGATATTGATCTGTCCAAATGCGGAGAGCAGCGCCATGGGGATGGTCAGAATAACCGTCCATTTTTCCATCCAGATACGCCCTTCGCGCGGATCATCCTTCATCTTGCGCTCAAGCGCCGGGATTACCGGTGTGAGCAGCTGCAGGATAATTTGCGCGGTAATGTATGGATAGACACCCATCGCGAGGATAGAGAAGTTTGAGACCGCTCCACCTGACAGAAGGTCAAGCAAGTTGACCAGGTTCCTACCCGCGCCTGTCATCTCGGAAAGACCCCTGACAGCTACGCGGTCAAGTCCGGGCACCGGGATGTTAGCTGCCAAACGATAAATGGCAAGCAGTAATAAGGATATCAACAGTTTATTGCGGATATCCTCAGATTTCCATAAAAAGCGCCAGGCTGATCGTTTCATGAAATGTTCTCCTGTTCCTATGAAAGCTCGAGGGTCTCGATGCTTCCTCCAGCTTGTTCAATCTTCTGGCGGGCACCTTCTGTTACCTTGTGGGCTTTCACTTTCAAGGCGACTTTTACTTCACCGCGCCCCATAATCTTGATCGGTAACATTTTTCCTTTTTTCAACAAGCCGGCTTCTTTGAGAATCTCAGGGGTGATCTCGCTGCCATCCTTGAAATCCTGCAGAGAATCCAGGTTGACCTCAGCATAACGGACGCGGTTGTGCGGTGTAAAACCGACACCACGCAGGAAGGGCAGCTTGCGATAGAACGGCAGGTTACCGCCCATATGGTAGAGACGAACGCCGCCGCTGGTGCGGGCGCCCTGACCCTTGGTACCACGTCCGGCTGTTTTGCCATGACCGCTGCTCATGCCACGACCTACGCGTTTGCGACTCTTTTTTGACCCTTCGTTGGGTTTAAGATCGTGTAACTGCATTTTTACTTCTCCTCATCGACTGTTTCGATTTCGACCAAATGGGAAACCTTATCCAGCATGCCTAACAGGGCGTCATTTTCCTTATGTTCGACGACATCGCCAACATTGCGGAAGCCCAGGGCTTTGAGTGTATTTTTAGTGCGGACGGTGTAACCAATTCCGCTCTTAACTTGCTTGACCCGAAGGATTTTGCCTTTTTTCTTAGCCATTTTTCCTCCGTTCCCAATAAGGGGTTACATCTTCAATCGCCTTACCGCGTTCCGCGGCAACAACCTGGGGCGATTTCAATTGTGAAAGCGCGTCAAAGGTCGCCTGGACGATATTGAGCATATTGGCGCTGCCCAATGACTTGGTCAGAATATCTTTAATACCCGCAGCTTCGCATACAGCGCGGACGCCACCTGCGGCAATCACGCCGGTACCAAGGGAAGCGGGTTTGAGCAGGACTTTTGCGCCGCTCTGGGTGCCGATCACCTCGTGGGCAATTGTTGTCCCCAAAAGGCTGACCTTGTGCATATTCTTATAGGCACGTTCGGTCGCTTTGCGCATAGCATCCGGCACAGCGCCTGCTTTTCCAATTCCCAAACCGACATTCCCGTTATTATCGCCAACGACAATCGTGACCCGGAATGAAAAGCGGCGACCGCCCTTCACAACTTTAGCCACGCGGGCAATATCAATTACTCGTTCGTCAAATTGTGGTTCTAATGATTGAAAGTCATCCATAATATCCTCTTTTAGAACTCCAGTCCACCCTTACGGGCGCCTTCAGCCAAAGACTTTACCCGACCGGTGTAAATGTAGCCGCCACGGTCCATCACCACTGAGGTGATGCCTTTCTCCCTGGCGCGTTTGGCGATTTCTTCACCAACCATCCGGGCTTGTTCCAGCCTGGTTTTTCCCTGGACTGCATCACGCAGCCCGGAATCGATGCTGGAAGCCGAGACGAGTGTAGTGCCGCTGTGGTCATCAATGATCTGTGCATAGATTTCAGTGATGCTGCGGAAAACGTTCAGTCGAGGACGTTCTGGAGTGCCAAAAATCTTCTTGCGCACACGCGCGTGGCGATGTAGTCGAGCTTGATTTCTTGATTTCTTAGCCATTGTCTACCTCTATTTACCGGTCTTTCCAGCTTTTCCAGCCTTGAGCTTAACTTCTTCGCCCAGATAGCGAATACCAGTGCCGTGATATCGTTCCGGCGGTCGCAATTTACGGATTTCGGACGCGATCAGCCCAACCTGGTGACGATTTCGACCCATCACCTTGATCGTGCGGGCTTTGGCATCTACTTCATAAGTGATCCCTTCGGGGGCTTCGACATTGATCGGGTGGGAATAACCCAGGTGCAGGACCATATCTTTCCCAGTTAACTCAGCACGATAGCCGACCCCTTTATATTCCAGCACCTTGGTGAAACCTTCGCTGCAGCCAACAACCATGTTATTGATCAAAGCACGGGTGGTACCATGCAAAGCTCTGATTCGCGGTTCGTCATTGGGACGGGTTACAGTAATGGCGCCGTCTTCAAGCATGAGCTTGATGTCTTGTGAAAAAGTATCTTCCAGTTCACCTTTGGGACCTTTTACTTTAACCGTATTCCCGTCAATTTTTACTTCCACACCCTGCGGCAGGATGATGGGCATTTTTCCTATACGCGACATTTCTTCCTCCTACCAAACCTTGCAGAGGATCTCACCGCCCACGCCGATTTTACGGGCGCGGTGACCGGTCATGATCCCTTTAGGGGTTGATAAAATCGCGATGCCAATCCCGGACAGAACCCAGGGAATTTCCTTCTTGGAAGTGTAAACGCGGCGACCAGGGCGGCTTACGCGTTGAATCCCTGTGATCAGAGAACGGCGTTGGCGTCTTTCGCCGATGTATTTTAGTTTAATCTGCAGGTTTTTGGTGCCTTCAGTTTTACCATCGACGATTTCATAGCTATCGACATAGCCTTCCTCAACCAAAATTCGGGCTAATTCGCTTTTCATTTTCGAATTCGGGATCGCGACCAGGCTCTTACCAGCCGAAGCGGCATTACGAATTCGGGTCAACATATCGGCAATTGGATCTGTAATAGTCATTCTTATACCTCCAGGTCAAATTACCAGGATGATTTGGTCACCCCAGGGATTTTGCCCTGGAGCGCTAATTCACGGAAGCAAATGCGGCACAAGCCGAACTTGCGCATGTAACCACGCGGTCTGCCGCAAACACGGCAGCGATTGACAACGCGACCCGCATATTTACGTCGCATTTCACGATAGATCATAGACTTTTTAGCCATTAATTATCCTTCCTGAAAGGCATGCCGAACTTTCGCAGAAGCTCGCGTGCTTGATCATCAGTATCAGCAGTTGTGACGATGCTGACTTCCATCCCACGGACTTTATCGATTTTGTCATACTGGATCTCAGTAAAAATCAATTGTTCGGTCAGACCGAGGGTATAGTTTCCACGACCATCGAAACTGTCCGCTGAAATACCGCGAAAGTCACGTACACGGGGCAGAGCAATATTGATCAGGCGATCCAAAAAAGCCCACATCTTTTCACCGCGCAGGGTTACTTTGACACCAATCTGGCGTCCCTCGCGTAGTTTGAAGTTGGAAATAGCTTTCTTGGCGGCGATGACAACAGGCTTCTGACCGGTTATGATGGTCAGATCGTTCACGGCAGCGTCCAATGCCTTGGGATTATCCAACGCTTCACCAACACCAATGTTGACCACAACCTTGGCGATGCGGGGGACCTGCATGACGTTTTTCAGCCCGAGCTCTTTATACAGAGCCGGAGCGATTTCGTTCTTATAATGTTCTTGTAGTCTGTTCATATCTGCTCACCTGCACTTATTTGCCTTTGTCATCCGATTTATCGCTGGCTTTTGGTTTCTCTTCTTTGCTTGAGCTGGTACTCTTGCGGCGAGGAGCTTTCTTTTCAGCTTTGGCTTCGTCGGTTACCCTGGCTTTGCGGCGGGTTCCTTTGGCTTCTTTTTCAGAGGCACGGTCAACCAGGGTTACGTTAGACAGATCGATTGGGGCTTCGAATTCACGAATACCTGCCGGGATCGTCTTGCCGCCCGATTGAGTCTGCTTCTGATGTTTTTTTACAAGGTTCACACCTTGAACCACAACACGGTTCTCTTTCGGTAAAACGCGAATAACTTCGCCGATTTTGTTTTTATCGGCTTCATCACCGCGCATCACGCGAACTCGATCACCTTTCCGGATCTTCATCTTCATTTAAACACTCCTGTCATTGACTACAATACTTCCGGAGCCAATGAAACAATTTTCATATAGCCTTTTTCACGCAATTCGCGCGCTACCGGTCCGAAGATACGTGTTCCGCGGGGGTTCACGCCATCGTTATCCAGGACGACAGCGGCATTATCGTCGAAACAAATGGTGGAACCATCAGGTCGGCGGTATGCTTTGGCAGTGCGAACGACTACGGCTTTGATGATTTCGCTCTTCTTAACAGAAGACTGCGGAGTTGCGCTTTTGACCGTACAGGTGACAATGTCACCAACAGCTGCGTAACGCCTGCGGGTACCACCAACAACCTGGATGACCAACAATTCGCGGGCACCCGTGTTATCAGCAACCACTAAACGAGTTTCCTTTTGAATCATTCCGCATCCTCTTCTTCGATTTCCACAACTTCAGCGAGCTCTTCGATAATTTCTTCTTCAAGTTCTTCTTCAAGTTCTTCTTCAAGTTGTTCGACAAGCTCTTCTTCAAGTTCATCAATCTCTTCGGCAAGTACTTCTTCAGCCTCGGCAACCAGAGCTTCAACTTCTTCGATGGCTGCTTCTGTGCTTTCGATACCTTCCTGCCGCAACTCAAGGCGGACGATCTTTTCGACTGCCCAGGTGACGGTTTTGGAGATCGGTTTGGATTCAACGATAACGACTTTATCGCCAACGTTGCAGCCAAGTTCATCATGAGCCTTATAATTCTTCGCACTGCGCACCACCTTCTGGTACAGAGGGTGCTGGTAGGTGCGGATTACTTCAACAATCACGGTCTTATCCATTTTGTTGGATTTGACGGTACCAGTCAGACGACGGCGTTTGTTCATTTCTTACCTTCCTTCTCACTGCGAACACGTTCGTTGAGGATGGTCTGAAGCCGGGCGATATCCCGACGGGCAACCTTGAAGCGGCTGGTGTCGGTCAATTGACCGGTGACAATCTGGAAGCGCAAGTTCATCAGCTCCTGCCGGGTGTTCATTAGTCTTGTTTTAATTTCTTCCGTAGAAAGTTCTCTTACTTCTTTGGCGTTCATGAACCTTCTCCTAATGTTTCTTTAGATACGATCTTGGTTTTAAAACCAAGTTTATAACGTGCCCTCTTCAGGGCGTTAGCCGCGGTTTCAGCATCGGTACCACCGACTTCGAACAAAATTCTGCCGGGGCGAATTACTGCCACCCAGTGGTCCACAGAACCCTTGCCTTTACCCATACGGGTTTCAGCAGCACGCTTGGTATAGGGCTTGTCCGGGAATACCCGGATCCACACCTTGCCGCGTCGTTTCATTTCGTGCACAATCGCACGGCGGGCGGATTCGATCTGGCGCGCGGTCATATAGCCGCAATCCAGGGCTTTCAATCCATATTCACCGAAATTGATGTCTGCGCCGCGATAGGATTTTCCCTTCATGCGACCGCGCATCTGCTTGCGGTATTTAACTCTCTTTGGCATCAACATAATCTGCTACCTCACTCGTTACGATAATTACTCGCTAATATAAACACCCTCGGTTGTTTCAACCTTTTCTTCGGGTTGATCCATGACGATGCCTTTATAAATCCAGACTTTGATACCAATTTGTCCAAAAGTGGTTGAGGCGGCTGCCTTGGCGAAGTCAATATCCGCACGCAGTGTCTGCAGCGGCACACGACCCTCACGCAGGGTGACCCTGCGTGCCATTTCGGCGCCAGACAAACGACCGGCGACCTGGATCTTGATACCTTCAGCGCCCTGGCGTAATGCCTGCTGGATCGCTCGTTTCATTGCCCGGCGGTAGCTGATGCGGCGCTCCAGTTGACCTGCAATGTTCTGGGCAACCAGGTAAGCGTCAGTATCAGCGGATTTGATCTCTTTGACTTCCAAATCGATCTTCTTTCCGGTCAGTGCTTCGAGCTTCTGTCTGATTTCTTTAACGTTTTCGCCTTTGCGACCGATCAGGATACCGGGTTTGGCAGTGTGCAGGGTGACTTTCACCTTGCCCGGATAGCGTTCGATTTCAACTGTCGAAACACCAGCACGTTCGGTCTCTTTCATAACCAAATCACGCAATGCCAAATCCTGGTGCAATTGTTCGGTATAATCTTTTCCTTCGGCATACCAACGCCCCAACCAGGGCTTGTTGATGCCAAGACGAAAACCAATTGGATGTACTTTTCGACCCATAACTTACTCCTTACCTTTACTCGACTTCGCGTAATATGACGGTCACGTGAGAACTGCGTCTCAACTCTGGCTTAAATCGACCGCGTGCACCAAACCGGCGCCACTTGCGGGTGCGGGCTTCGTCCGCGAAAATCTGGTAAACAACGAGGTCATCACGGCTCACGCCAAAATTCTCTTCAGCATTGGACATAGCCGAATAAATCAATTTGCGAACAGGCACTGCCGCCTTTTTAGGGGTCAGGCTCAAAATGTCCAGGGCTTCGGTAACCATCTTACCTCTCACCAGGTCAACAACAAGGCGGGTCTTTTGGGCTGATTCTCTAAAGTTAGAGAGTTTTGCAGTAATTTCTTGTGCCATAGTTCACCTTACCTTGAACCCTTTTCAGCCACATGACCGCGGAACCAACGTGTTGGGGCGAATTCGCCCAGGCGGTGTCCAACCATGTTTTCAGTAACATAGATCGGTACGTGCCGGCGTCCGTTGTGGACAGCGATTGTATGACCCACCATCTGGGGGAAGATGGTGCTGGCGCGGCTCCAGGTGCGAATGACCTTTTTCTCGCCTTTTTGGTTCATGTCTTCTATTCTTTGTAGTAATTTCGGGTCTACAAATGGCCCTTTTTTCAATGATCGCGACATTTCAAAATCCTTTTCTGTCTCTCAACCGCTATCTGCGCTTTGCCTTGGAGCGGTGGCGAACAATCATGTCATCAGAACGCTTGTTACGGCGTGTCTTGTAACCCAGTGCTGGCTTGCCCCAGGGGGTTTTGGGACCGGGCATACCGATGCCGGTTTTACCTTCACCACCACCATGCGGATGGTCTCTTGGGGACATCGCTGAACCGCGCACGGTCGGACGGCGACCCATGTGGCGTTTACGACCTGCTTTACCGAGTTTGATGTTGCTGTGTTCCACGTTGCCAACCTGACCAATCGAGGCGCTGCATTCCTGCAAAACCAGGCGTACTTCTCCGCTTGGCATGCGGACATGCGCATACTTGCCTTCTTTAGCCAGCAGTTGGGCTGATGTTCCAGCCGAGCGCACCATCTGGGCGCCTTTTCCGGGCTGCAGTTCGATTGCATGAATGGTGGTACCTATCGGGATATTTGCCAACGGCAAGTTGTTGCCGGGGCGAATTTCCGCTGTTGGTCCAGACATAAGCTTGTCGCCTACTTTGACACCAATCGGCGCGATAATGTATCGTTTTTCACCATCAACATAATTCAACAAAGCCAGGCGGGCTGTACGATTAGGGTCATACTCAATCGCGGCTACTCTGGCTGGGATGTTTGCCTTGTCTCGCTTGAAGTCCACCAGGCGAATCTGACGCCGGGCACCACCGCCGCGATGGCGAACAGTGATGCGACCCGCGGCGTTGCGTCCGGCATTCTGCTTGCGGATAACCGTCAGCTTGCGTTCTGGCTTCGTCTTGGTGATCTCTTCAAAGGTATAGCTGGTCTTATGGCGCTGACCAGGAGTCTTTGGTTTATATACTTTTACTGGCATTATTCCACTCCTTCAAACACAGGGATGCTGTCACCCGGCTTAAGGGTCACAATTGCCTTTTTGTAACCGCTGTTTCGCACGACCAAACGGCGGGTGCGGGAGTTGCGGTGTGCCTTCGCGGGCATATTAATGATATTTACGCGCACTACGTCTACGTCGAAAGCGGTTTCGACAGCGGTTTTGACCTGTTCACGGGTCACTTCGCTTCTTACCTCAAAAACATACTGACCCAACTTGCTTGCCAGGTAGTTTGATTTTTCGGTAACGACGGGGCGTCGCAGGATGTCAAATACTGAGATGCTCATTCTGCCATACCTTCCTATCCCAGGTAACCTTTGATCACATCAAGTGAAGCAAGCGGGATAATTACTTTTTCACAACTGAGCAAATCACGGATGTTCAGGTAATTAGCCTGCAGCAGCTTGGCGCCAGCCAGGTTGCGACCCGATTTGATCAGGTTTTCATTCTTTTCGCTTTTATCCGACACCAGGATCAAGGTACGCTTGTCACCAGCCAAAGCCTTGAGGGCTTTTGCCAGTTCAGAGCTCCTGGCTTCTTTCATTTCCATGTTGTCAACCATAACGATTTTTTCGTCATTGGCGACCACAGTCAGAGCAGAGCGCAGAGCCGCACGGCGCATTTTCAGGGGCATTGCCTGGGAGTAATCCCGTGGTTTGGGCGTATGGATGCGACCACCGCCAACCGACTGGGCGCTGTTCATGCTGCCGCGACGCGCGCGACCGGTGCCCTTTTGTTTCCAGGGTTTTGCACCGCCACCACGAACTTCACCGCGCCGCTTGGTGCTGTGGGTGCCCAGGCGGGCGTTTGCCATCTGGCGCTGATATGCCTGGTGCATCAGATCGACATTAACCTTGGCTGCGAAGATCTCTTCGGGCAGGTCGATGCTGTCTGTCTTTTCGCCTTTTAAGTTAAAAACGTCAACTTTCATTTTCACATTCTCCATTCATCACAAGCTACTGCTTGCGAGCCGCCTTGATCATGACGGTGCCGCCTTTAGCGCCAGGAACAGAGCCCTGCACACCAATCAGGTTGCGCTCGGAGTCCACCAAAGCCACACGGATGTGGGATGAGGTCACCCGTTCGTTGCCCATGCGTCCCGGGCGTTTCTTGCCCTTGAAAACGCGGCCTGGGGTCGTACCGGATCCGGAGGAACCCGGAGAGCGCTGGCGGTCTGACTGACCGTGAGTAATCGGTCCACCGCCGAAGCCCCATCGCTTCATCGCGCCGGCAAAACCTTTACCTTTTGAGGTGCCAATTACATCAACGAAATCACCCACTTCAAAGACTGAAGCGTCAATTTCATCACCGGCGTTGATACCGTCTAATTTATTGGTGCGAAACTCGCGCAGAGTGCGCACTGGGGGGAGTTTATTGGTCTTAAGATGACCAAGCTCAGCCTTGCTGAGCCGCTTGGGTTTCACCTCGTCAAAAGCCAGCTGCACGGCGTTGTAGCCATCGTTTGCAACCGTCTTTACCTGGGAAACAAAACATGGCCCAGCTTCGATTAACGTAATTGGGACGGCGCGGCCGTCTCCATCGAAGATCTGGGTCATTCCGATCTTTTTTCCTATAAGCCCTTTTAACATGCTATTCTCCTGTAGTTTTAATCTCGCGAGACTGTCAGCCTGGGCTAGCTGCATCATCTCCGCACAATTCAGTTAATGGTCCCTGTGAAGCGGTCTGCCCACACGGGAGGCATTCTTAAATTGTCACAATAAAGAGCTACCCGGTGGGTAGCCTGTCAACTATATCACAAGCCCTTTTTATGCGCAAGGGTTTTTTTTGGATAAATTGCGAATTGCTCGCTAGTTTGACTGGCTGATTATACACGATTATTCCCCTCAGTGATGAAGGGGACGGCTGCCATGCCGTCCCGCAAACATCTGTGTGGCGTGACGTCTGTACCAACCAAGTCGGCAAGGTTCTTATGGGCAAAGGTTCAGATTCTTACTTTGTATACTTCGAATCACTTCGTTCAGAATGACAAAACCAGTTCCTATTCCCTATTCCCTGTTCACGGTTGCCATGCCGTCCCGCGAATAGCCGTAGGGCGAGATTGGAGGTGCCGGTTATTTTGATTGGCGTGATCGTGTCGCACCTCCAATCCGCCGTTGCGTGTGGTCATTGGGTACGGCGGAACGGGACGAGCCGCATTCCCTACGAAAAGATAGCTTCGCCGGAACGGGACGAGCCGCTTTCCCTACGAAAAGGTTACTTCGCCGGAACAAACGTCTCTCTCTTCGATGTGATCCTTGTGAACAAGGAAGAGGTCTCGTTTCAGAATCCTCAATCATGTTATTAATCGAACTCAAAACAATCTTTCACAAAAGCGAAACCGGAATCATCCATTTGTTTTCGCTAATTGGCAGCAAATTTGGCGACATGCTCAAAACCCCACCAAAGCCGACTTCTGCGTTTAGCTTCTCGATTGCCGGGAAGTTTTTCATCGCATGGCTTGGTGACGTACTTTTTTTGATTTCAAAGGGCAAAATTTGCATATTGCGCGGAATAATCAAATCGATTTCCTTCAATAAGCGGTCGCGATAGTAAGTGAACTGTGGCTTTTTCCCGTTGTACCACCAGCTCTTCAAAATTTCCGAAACCACCCAGGTCTCAAATATCGCTCCACTATATGCACTGCTTTGAAGTGCTCTAACATCGCTCCAACCCGTCAGATAGCAAGCCAAGCCGGTATCCATGAAGAAAATTTTCGGGCGTTTAATCAGCCGGTCGCTCAGATTTCCAGAATATGCCGGCATCTCAACAACCAATCCTGTCGCAATCAATATATCAAGCCAGTTGCGGCAGGTATTTGCCGATACAGACAGTTCCCTTGCCAGAGCAGTCAGGTTCAACTCCTGAGCGGTTCTTGCGGCAATCAATCTGATGAAGCGCAGGAACTGAACCTCATCACTGATATTAGTGATTAATTTTACATCTCTTGTGAGGTATGTCTGCGTATATGAGATATAAAAGCTATCTAAATCGATTTCACTTTCTGTGAAGACTCTCGGCATTGAGCCTTGCCAAATAATCTCAAAAATCTCAGCAGTAGTTTTCATTGGCATATTTTTGTAGGCTTCGATAAGTTCTTCTAAAGGGGGTGGAAAAGCGGAAACTTTGCGATTTTCTTTTTCAGCTTGCGAGAAACCATAGAGATTCAGCAAGCTGACTCTGCCAGCCAAACTTTCCTGAACATTCCACATCATTTCAAACAGTTGCGATCCGGTCATCCAAAACAGCCCGTTTTCATTCCGCTCATCGATTATCATCTTAATATATGGGAACAATTGCGGTGCATATTGCACTTCATCCAAAACCATCGGAGGTTTGAATTGTTGAAAAAACAATTCTGGTGCTGTTTTCGCAACATCCCTGACAGCAGGGTCATCCAGAGTAACGTAGATTCTGTTATCTTCAGCCAAATGGTGCAATAGTGTGCTTTTCCCTGATTGTCTGGGACCAGTCAACAAAAGTGCAGGGAAAGTCCGTGAGCTTCTGAGGATCACCTCTTCTAATTGTCTTTGAATATACATTGTTCACTCCTGCTAATCCTAAGTGATATTTCGGATTAGCATAAATAGTATATCATATTAGCAGAAATTAGTCTTCACCAGCAGATACAAATTAAAAACAGTCGCCTTAGACCAATCAAGTGTAAAATTGGCGCATGAGTTATAAACCTAACCTCGATATTGCTAAAATGTACGCAAGCTTCGCCTCCCCTATCTGTGAAATCGATTGCGGTGAGCAGTGCCGCCAATTCAACCCATCCGGCAACCCCTTTTGCTGCGATATTTGTGTGGCGGTGCCTGTTGCCCTGAAGGAAGAGTGGACCTGGCTCAAAACCAAAACCCAACTTTGGCACAAATTGCGCGGCGACGAATGCCCTACTGACCCGATAGACAAAGAAAAGATGAAAAGCGAGACGCCAAATTACATGCATTTGATGGCATGTAAAGGACCTGCTTTTTGTGAGCGTGACTATCGCACACTCAGCTGCCGGCAATTTCCATTCTCACCTTACATTACCACCGACGACCGCCTGATCGGGTTGACCTATAACTGGGATTTTGAAGAGGTTTGCTGGGTGATCAGCAATCTTGACAGGGTGCGCGAAGAGTATCGTAAAGAGTTTTTGGATATATATGACAATTTGCTTTTCGAATACCCCAAAGAGTATGACAGCTACTACTGGCTCTCTGAAGACATGCGTGAGCATTTTAGCAATGCACAACGTTCCATTCCCATATTGCATCGTGATGGCAATTTTTACTTATTAGATCCAAACACTGATGAGATAACTTCTGCAAATCCCTCCTCATTTCCAAAATTTGGTCCCTATCGTTAAAACAAAACGACGATCACCCGATCGCCGTTCAAACAGGAAAACGAAAATGCGAGTCCCTCACGGGTACTCGGAATTTTCTAAGTTGTAAAGATTCCTCTACTCTTGTTTCCCAACAAAGCAGAGCAACCGGTAAAACCCTTGCTTAAATCTTAATTTCGATATCAACACCGGCTGGCAGGCTAAGGCGCATGAGCATATCAATGGTCTTGGAATCGGGTTCCAGCACATCGATCAGGCGATTATGGGTGCGGATTTCAAAATGTTCGTGCGAGTCCTTATCAATAAAGGTTGAGCGGCGAACAGTGTATTTTTCGATTTTTGTGGGCAGCGGTACGGGTCCGACGACGCGAGCGCCAGAGCGTTCTGCGGTTTCAACGATACGTTTTGCCGACTGATCCAAAATACGATGATCATAAGCTTTCAAACGGATTCTTATTTTTTGTTTTGCCATTGTTTTCCTGTTCTTTGTTTCTTATTTCAACCGGCTTTCGCCGAATGAGTCTATTCTGCTCTCAGCCTTAAAGCCGACCGAGGATTTTTTTCATATAGGAGTCTGACACCCGGTCATAGTGCTTAAATTCCATGCTGAAAACCCCTCTTCCCTGGGTGGCGGAACGCAATTCGGTGGCATAGCCAAACATTTCTGACAGCGGAACCGTTGCGTGGATGGCTTTTGCGTTTCCGAACCGGTCTTCCATACCAACCACGCTGCCGACGCGCGCGTTGATCTGACCGATTACATCCCCGGTATATTCTTCGGGAATGGTCACTTCAACCTGCATGATCGGCTCCAGGATAACCGGGTCGGCTTTTTCTGCCGCGTCCCGAATGCCAAAGATGGTTGCCATGCGAAACGCCATCTCGCTGGAATCGACTTCATGATAGCTTCCATCCACCAGGGTGAACTTCACATCGGTCATCGGGAACCCAGCCAGGGGTCCGCTTTCGCAAGCTTCGTAAAAGCCTTTTTCGATTGAGGGGATATATTCTTTCGGGATGGTTCCACCGCGGATCTTGTTCTCGAACTGCAGACCTGTACCGCTTTCCAGTGGTTCGAGGTCAAAAACAACATGCCCATACTGACCATGCCCGCCAGTCTGTTTGACGTAACGATAGTCGAAGTTCATGATCGGTTTGGTAATAGCTTCACGATAAGCAACCCGCGGTTTTCCAACGTTTGCCTTCACTTTGAATTCGCGAACAAGTCTTGTCACCAACACATCCAGGTGCAGTTCGCCCATACCAGAAATAACAGTCTGTCCGGTGGTTTCGTCCTGCCGAACGCGGAAAGTGGGGTCTTCTTCTGCCAGTTTTACCAATGATTCTGACATTCGATCCTGGTCAGCTTTGGTTTTAGGTTCGATGGCGATCGAAATAACCGGTTCAGGGAAGTTAATGGTTTCCAACACCACCGGGTTCGTGGGGTCTGAAAGTGTATCGCCAGTGAAACTGAATTTCAAGCCCAAAATCGCGCCGATATCCCCCGCACCTAATTCTTCAATGTCTTCACGTCGGTCTGCATACATGCGCAGCAGCCTGCCGATGCGTTCTTTTTTACCTTTGGAAGAGTTGTTGACGGTCGAATTTTGTTTGACCTTCCCGGAATAAACACGAATATACGCCAGGCGTCCCATATAAGCATCGGAAACAATCTTAAATACCAATGCAGACATGGGTTCGCTGTCATCAGCCTTACGAAGCACTTCGCTGCCATCGCGGACTAAATGAGCAGTTACCGGAGGGATGTCCAGCGGGGAGGGTAAATAGTCGATCACAGCGTCCAAAATCAACTGCACGCCCTTGTTTTTCAGGCTGCTTCCGCAGAAGACGGGGGTTGCCAGGTTGGCTATTACAGCTTTGCGTAAGGCTGCCTTAAGTTCACTTGAGCTGATTTCTTCCCCTTCAAGAAACTTTTCAGTCAGACCATCATCCAGCTCCGCAATGCGTTCCACCAGGGTCTCACGCAGATCGGCAGCTTGTTGTTGGTATTCTACCGGAATTGGAATCAGTTCCGGCGTGGAACCGGTATCATCACTATACCTGAGCGCGTTCATTTCGAGCAGGTTGATCATGCCCGAAAATGCGGATTCTTCTCCGATGGGGATTTGCATCTGCAGGGGGTTTGCACCCAGGCGTTCTCTGATGCTCTCAATTGTGCGTTCGTAGGAAGCCCCGGTCCGGTCCATTTTGTTCGCAAAACAAATGCGCGGCACGGCGAATTTATCTGCCTGCCGCCAAACGGTTTCGGATTGTGGTTCAACCCCTTGCACAGAATCGAAGACGACCACACCGCCATCCAGGACACGCAACGAGCGCTGCACTTCGGCAGTAAAGTCGATATGACCGGGAGTGTCGATAATATTGATGCGGTGGTCTTTCCATTCAGCCGTAACTGCAGCCGAAACAATCGTTATCCCCCGCTCACGCTCTTCCGGCATCCAGTCGGTAACAGTGGTGCCGTCATCAACATTGCCGAGGCGGTAAGTTTTACCGGTATAAAACAAAATCCGCTCGGTAGTGGTAGTTTTACCGGCATCGATATGGGCGATAATGCCAATATTTCGATAGCGCTCGAGCGGAAAGTTAGTCATGATGTGACCTGGGTTATTAAGGTGCCGGAATTACATGCGGAAGTGAGAGAACGCGCGGTTGGCTTCTGCCATCTTATGCGTTTCCTCACGGCGGCGAATTGAAGCTCCCTGATTTTCAGCAGCGTCCATCAATTCTGCAGCCAGCTTCTCGGAATAGGATTTTCCTGCTCGCGCGCGAGAAGCGGTGATGATCCAGCGCATGGCAAGGGTAACCCGGCGTTCTGGTGCAACTTCGCTCGGCACTTGGTAGGTCGCGCCGCCGATACGTCGGGGGCGAACTTCCATCATAGGGCTGACATTTTTCAAGGCAGTTTCAAAAACCTCGATACCATCTTTGCCAGTTTTCTCGCTGATCATATCGATCGCGTTGTAAACATGACGGGTAACGGTGCTTTTCTTGCCATTGAGCATGATGCGGTTAATCATCATCTGAAGGTGCACATTGTTGAAGCGCACGTCAGGCTTGGTTTCCCGCTTTTCTGGTTTAATTCTTCTTGACATAATTGCTCCTCAAATTTCGCCGACCTGCGTTTTTGCCAGGTGACTACATTCCAAATTATTTCTCAGCGCGTTTGGCGCCGTATTTGGAACGGGCGCGCTTGCGATCAGCCACACCAGTGCTATCAAGGGTCCCGCGAACGATGTGATAACGCACACCGGGCAGGTCTTTAACTCTGCCTCCGCGAACCAAAACAACACTATGCTCCTGCAGCTGGTGACCCTCACCGGGGATGTACGCGGTGACTTCGATACCATTTGACAGGCGAACACGAGCAATTTTGCGCAGGGCTGAGTTCGGTTTTTTAGGGGTCATGGTACGAACGATCGTACAAACACCACGTTTTTGAGGTGCACCCTTGGGCTGGCGCGTGCGGCGCTGCTTTTCCGAATTCAGCGTATATTGCAACGCTGGTGAATTACTTTTCTGTCTTTTGGTCGTGCGACCTTTTCTAACCAGTTGGTTTATTGTTGGCACCTTTTTGCCTCCATACTACTAATAAAAATTCATTTATTCAATAATCAAGGCCATCAAAAATACGGATGGCCTTAGCTTCCGACACAATTGACAGGCACAGATACATAATCCCAGCCTGCCAGGAATGAGCAGTTATTCTATCACGCCTCATTCCGAAACGTCAAGCAATAAATCCGGCAAATCTTACACTCCGAGATTTTTTAAAGAGCTAAATACGTCAGCACCCTGGTCCAGCAATCCGGTTGGGAAGCGGCTGCGGCTTGAACGTTCTTCATCCTTGCCAAATTTAACAATTTCACCGTCTTCCATGATCGCTTCCACAGCCAGGCTAAGAGATTGCAGCTCTTTTACCAGCACGCGGAAAGCCGCAGGGATGCCAGGCGCTTCGATTGGCTTATTCTGGACGATGGATTCGTAAGTCGCAGTCCTGCCAGCAACATCATCCGACTTCACGGTGAGCATTTCCTGCAAGGTATAGGCGGCGCCATAAGCTTCCAATGCCCAAACCTCCATTTCACCGAAGCGCTGACCACCGAATTGCGCCTTACCGCCCAGCGGCTGCTGGGTTACCAGGCTGTACGGTCCGGTTGAGCGGGCATGGACCTTGTCTTCAACCAGGTGATGCAGTTTGAGCATGGTCATAACACCAATAGTTACCGGCTGGTCATACAAATCTCCAGTGCGACCATCACGCAATAATTGTTTGCCAAGCGTCGGCATCGGTTTACCGGTTTCAGCCATAATCATCGATGCAGCGGCTTCAATTTCCGAGCGGTCGAAATCACGATCGATCACCGGACGCTTTTTACGGTCGTCAATGTCATTGATGTGTTTCTCCGACCAAATGATCAGCCCGGCTCTCACAGCGGCATCATCGCGGATTTTACGCTCTGGCACTGTAACCTTTTCCTCGGGGAATGAGGTGATCGTTAGCGGATCAAAGCCTTCAGATTTGAGCCATTCAGTCATTGCCACTCGGCGAGCCAGAATTTCATTTTCCTTGATCGCGAACAAGTCCACATCCTGGTCTGCCAGGATTTCTTCCAGGTACAACAAGCGCACTTCATTATCATCCTGGATCATTTCAGGGTCATGCTCGATACCTTGCAGCCATTCCCATCCTTTGACGGCGGTAACGCGCCAGGCTTCGTCGATCATCCAGGCTCGCACGAGTTCAGCTTCAATTTCCGATTCGGTCGCGCCGTCAAAAACAGGTGTGACCGCGCGGAAACCCAAACTGCGGGCAGCCCAGCCAAGCTCAGCTTCGAGCACCTGACCAATGTTCATGCGCCCGGGAATGCCGAGAGGATTGAGAATGATGTCGATCGGGGTGCCATCTTCCAGGAAAGGCATGTCTTCAACCGGCAAAACCATCGATACACAGCCCTTGTTTCCGTGTCGCCCTGCCATTTTGTCACCAGCAGTGATCTTCCGGCGCTGGGCAACCGAAACGCGAACCATCTTATCAACCCCAGCGCTGAGGTCGGTGTTTTCTTCACGCGTAAACACCTTAACGTCTACCACAATACCACGCTCGCCGTGGGGCATGCGCAGGGAAGTGTCTTTGACATCGCGGGATTTTTCACCAAAAATCGCACGCAGCAATCGCTCTTCAGGAGTTAGCTCTTTTTCACCCTTCGGAGTAATCTTGCCAACCAAAATCTCGTTTGGTCCGACTTCAGCTCCGATGCGAATGATGCCGCTTTCGTCAAGATCGCGGATGGTGTCTTCACCGACATTGGGAATTTCACGGGTAATCTCTTCGGGACCCAGCTTGGTATCACGAGCCTCGACCTCATATTTTTCAATATGGATGCTGGTGTAGCGGTCGTCCTCAACAAGGCGTTCTGAAATCAGAATCGCGTCTTCAAAGTTAAAACCTTCCCAGGGCAGGAAAGCGATCAAAACATTTTGACCTAATGCCAGCTTGCCATCCTGGGTTGAAGAGGAATCAACAATTACATCACCCTTATGCACCAGCTGACCCTGGACAACCGCCGGGCGCTGGTCAATACAGGTGCTCTGGTTTGAGCGTTGGTATTTGCGCAGATTGTGAGTCTTAACACTGCCATCTGGCAATTTAATCCTCAGAGAGTCACCCGTGACCGTGAGAACTTCGCCATCTTCTTCTGCAATCACAACCTGACCCGAGTCTGCAACAGCAACCTCTTCCATGCCAGTTGAAACCCTCGGTACTTCGGGGCGCAGCAGCGGGACAGCTTGCGTCTGCATGTTCGAGCCCATCAGGGCGCGGCTGGCGTCGTCGTGCTCCAGGAATGGAATCAGCGCTGCCGAAATGCCGACGACCTGGTTGGGGGCGACATCAATGTAATCGATGTATTCATAATCATAAATTGCGAACTGGTTATGGTATCGGCAGCTGTTTCGACGAACAAATTCGTTATACTCGTTTACCGGCGCGTTTGCCTGGGCAATAACAAACTTATCTTCGGCATCCGCGCTCATGGAAACGTAATCGTCGCTTACGAAGGGACGAACCAACACATCTTCAATGCCGAAGGACTTAATTTTCTTAGCCATCTCTTTGGTAACCCGGGTCTCTGCCTCATAAACAACTTCGCCAGTGTCCGGGTCGACAATATTTTGACGCAGAAGGTGATTAACCAGGTTGGGGTCGTTGCCTTTCATCGATCGATATACCTTGCGGTAAGGTGTTTCGATAAAGCCAAACTCGTTGACGGAGGCAAAGCTCGCCAGGCGTCCGATCAGACCGATGTTTGGACCTTCAGGGGTTTCGATCGGGCAGATGCGACCATAGTGTGAGAAATGAACGTCACGAACGTCAAAACCGGCACGTTCGCGGCGCAAACCACCAGGACCCAGGGCTGAAACTGTGCGTTTGTGGCGCAGTTCAGATAGCGGGTTGGTCTCTTCCATAAATTGTGAGAGCTGGCTGGAACCGAAGAATTCCCGCAGCGATGCCACCAGGGGGCGGATGTTCACCAGGCTCACAGGCGACACCGACGTGCCCTGGTCGCGGATGGACATGCGTTCTTTAATCACTCGCTCCATGCGGCGTAAGCCGACACGGATCTTATTTTGGATTAACTCACCAACAGTCTTCACACGGCGATTGCCGAGATGATCGATATCATCGGGAGGAACAACGCCGTTATTGATCTGGATCATGCGCCGGATCAGACGGATAATGTCATGCTTGGTGATCATCCGGTGTTCCCCATCTACCACATCTTCCAGATCCAGTTTTTGGTTCAATTTATAGCGACCCACTCTTTCAAGATCGTAATGGCGGGGGTCAAATATCTGTTCAACTACATACGCGCGGGCGTTATCCAACTGGGGAGGCTCGCCGGGGCGTAAGCGTTTGTAAAACTCGATCAGGGCAGCTTCAGATTTGGTATACACATTCAGGTCGTATTCCGGTTCCTGCCCAAACGAAGAATCAATGTAAAGATGCTCTTCGTTGGTATCGACATCGGCAAAAAGCGCCATGATTTCTTCGTCAGAACCGGTCTTGAGCGGGTTATCTTCCAGCCCGTCATCCACAGCTGCCAACGCGCGCAGGAAAACCGTGATCGGAACAGTGCGTTTGCGGTTGAATTTCAGGATAATGAAATCGTTCTTGCGGGTCTCAAACTCCATCCAGGCACCGCGGTCAGGGATCAGCTTGGCAGTTGACATCATACGACCGGTGGCACGATCCAGCTCGGCTTCAAAATAGACACCTGGAGAGCGGATAAGTTGGGAAACAACCACTCGCTCGGTACCGTTAATAATGAAGGTGCCTTTGGGGGTCATCTCCGGGAAATCGCCCAGAAACAGGTCATGCTTGATTTTGTCACTGCTCTCGGCTCCATCCAGCAGAACAGAAACGTACAATGGGCAGGCATAGGTAAGATCACGCTCAAGGCATTCCTCGATCGTGTTTTTTGGTTCTTCGAAGCGGTATTGCAAGTCAAATTCTTTAGCTATCGGCGTATTGCTGGGGAAATGTAACCTCAGGTCGCCACCATATGAAACTATGGGAGAGATTTCGTTGAATAAACTACCCAAACCCTCGGATTTAAGGCGTTGGAAAGAATCCAGTTGAACCTGGATCAGTTGCGGCAACTCGAGCCCGACAGGGATACGTGCGTAATTTTTGGGTGTCATCAGGTCAGCCATTCATGTCTCCTAACGTGATAAAAGCGTGGTGCAAGCTGCGATCCACGCATTCAGTACTTTTTTAAGCGCAATATTTTAGTATACGACACTTCAGTAGAATAGTCAATACTTTTATATCTTTTGTATGCGTTTCAAAAGTCCGTAGTCAAGGAAAAAAAGAGGAAGTCCCTTTAC
>ENA-UOOM01000758-UOOM01000758.1-fermentation-metagenome-genome-assembly--contig:-NODE-758-length-34265-cov-7.027682_pt1 | contig 34265 bp, 28 predicted proteins | sample MGYA00245781_ERZ724031 | MGnify/ENA primary metagenome ERZ724031 (study PRJEB28704, sample SAMN03018317) | fermentation metagenome | biome: anthropogenic terrestrial biome; feature: soil; material... | reverse complement strand
GTGCTTGAATGGGGTTCAAGAGGCCGGAGGTTCGAATCCTCTCACCCAGACCAGAGCAAAAAGCCCTGACAACTCTCGAAAAAGAGGATTTTCAGGGCTTTTTGCTTTATCTTGGTGTTGCGCATAAGCAGCTTCCAACTTGCACAAAGCGTAAATGGCACGCAGGGTGCAAGTGAATGGTAGTCTGTCTCTTCCTTCTTTCAATCCTCCCCTTTTCATGGCCTTCACATCCCTGTCTGATTGGCCGGCTGAAAGAACAGTTGCGAAACATTATGCATCCCATAAAACCTTCAATGCGCAATATTGCACAGGGTTTTCGGGTTGACATGAATAGCATTGGCCGCTATATTAGTTAAATAGTCAAACCCACAACTCCTTTCCCGGTGGGTTCTTTCCTTTAACAGATCCGTCACAAGGAGGCAGGCTGCGTGTACCGGTATATCCTCAAACGCTTGTTGCTTATGGTGCCAGTGCTGCTAGGCGTCACTTTTATTGTCTTTTTCATCCTTGCTCTGACTCCTGGAGATCCCGCCCTGAATGTACTGGGTGAAGGCGCAACACCCGAAGCCATCGCACAAACCCGTATAGAGATGGGCCTTGATCAACCCATTATCATCCGCTATTTCCGCTATCTGGGGGGGCTGCTCCGCGGGGATATGGGGGTTTCCTACCGCAACAAAATCGACGTGGCCAGTATGGTGATTGAACGCTTCCCAGCTACGGCGGTTTTGGCGGTCGCGGGTATCTTCATCGCCCTGCTGATAGGCATCCCCACCGGCATTATTTCTGCCACCAGGCAGTATTCCGGCCTTGACTATGCCTCCACCGTTCTTTCACTCATTGGTGTTGCCATGCCCAACTTCTGGTTTGGGCTTTTGATGGTGCTCATTTTCTCTCTGAACCTGGGTTGGCTGCCTTCCCAGGGCATGGGAGAGGGATTTGTCCCATTGCTGCGTTCCCTTGTGCTGCCAGCGCTAACCCTGGGAACTGGCTCAGCAGCCACGATTGTGCGCATGACGCGCTCCTCCATGCTTGAGGTGATCCGGCAGGACTACATCAGCACGGCGCGCAGCAAGGGGATCGCGGAGGGGCAGGTGATTTCCCGGCACATGATGCGCAACGCCCTCATCCCGATTATTACGGCGGTGGGCTTGCAGTTTGGGCATCTGCTGGGTGGCGCCATGCTGACGGAGACAGTTTTCTCATGGCCTGGCCTTGGACGGCTGATGGTGGACTCCATCAAATCCAAGGACATCCCCTTGGTGCTGGGCTCGGTGGTGTTTCTGGCCGTGATGTTCTCTGTGGTAAACCTGCTGGTTGATATCATTTATGCCTTTGTGGATCCCCGCATCAAATCTCAGTTTCAGAGGAAGTAAGGAGGCGTTGCCCATGAAAATGCATATGAATCATCTCCCCCAAACGCAGACACGCAAGCAACGCTCACTCTGGCAGGATGCCTGGCGGCGGTTCAAAAAGAACAAGCTGGCAGTTATCAGCGCATTGTTTATCCTGTTGCTATCCTTGATTGCAATTTCCACCATCGTCATTGATCTGACCACGGGCAACTCATTTTACCGGCAATATGTCATCAAGCAAAACCTCCGCGGGAAGCTGGACGCGCCCAGTGCCGCGCATCTGTTTGGCCAGGATGAGTTTGGCCGGGATGTTCTGCTTCGCATGATCTGGGGCGTGCGATATTCCCTGTTTATGGGCATCCTCGCCATCGTGTTTTCCACGCTGGTGGGCGGGTTCATTGGGGCCATCTCCGGTTATTACGCCAAGTTGGACAATGTGTTGATGCGCTTTATGGACATTCTGCTGGCCATCCCCTCCATGCTGCTGGCCACAGCCATCGTGGCGGCGCTGGGACCAGGGCTGGTGAATGTGCTGGTTGCCATAGGCATCGCTTATATCCCCACCTTTGCCCGCACCCTGAGGGCTTCGGTGCTGACGGTCAAAGAGCAGGAATATATCGAAGCCGCCCGTGCGGTGGGCGCTGATGACTTCCGCATCATCACCAAATATATTCTGCCCAACGCCATGGCTCCCCTGATTGTGCAGAGTACCCTGGGGGTGGCCGGGGCGCTGTTGTCCATCGCCGGTCTTTCTTTTCTGGGCCTGGGCATACAGCCACCTACCCCGGAATGGGGCTCCATGCTTTCCAACGCCCGCACCTATATCCGGGATGCCTGGCATATCACGGTCATACCCGGGCTAGGCATCATGCTGACAATCCTAGCGCTCAACCTGGTCGGCGATGGCCTCCGGGACGCGCTTGACCCGAAATTGAAGAGCTGACATATGAAAAACAACGTGTTGCTGGAAGTGAAGGACCTGGTGGTTCGCTATGAAACCGATGACGGCGTTGTTCAGGCGCTCAATTCCGTCAGTTTAAGCCTGCAGCAAGGTCGTATCCTGGGCGTGGTAGGCGAGACCGGCGCCGGGAAAACCACCCTGGCCAAGGCTATTATGCAGCTTATTCCCACGCCGCCCGGCGTGATTGCTTCCGGGAGTGTGTTCTTTGACGGGCAGGATCTGCTGACTTTCTCAAAGCAGCATATGCGCTCGGTGCGCGGCCAACAGATCTCCATGATCTTCCAGGATCCCATGACCTCCCTTAATCCGGTGATGTTTGTGGGAGAGCAGATCATGGAAGTCATCCGGAGCCACAACCCCGAGATGAAAAAATCTGAAGCCCGCGCCAAAGCCGGAGAAATGCTGGAGATGGTTGGAATTCCAGCGGAGCGCGCGGTGGAATACCCACACCAGTTTTCTGGCGGCATGAAGCAGCGCGTGATCATCGCGATTGCGCTGGCCTGCAATCCCAAGCTGCTGATCGCCGATGAGCCCACCACAGCGCTGGATGTGACCATTCAGGCGCAGGTGCTTGACATGATCCGAGAGCTGAAACAAAAGCTCGACACCTCCATCATCCTCATCACCCATGACCTGGGGGTGGTGGCGCAGAACTGTGACGATGTGGCCATCCTGTATGCAGGGGAGATCATTGAGCATGGCAGCCTGCGCGATATCTTCAAGGCTCATCAGCACCCGTATACAGAAGGCCTGTTCAAGTCGATTCCCAGTTTGGCAAGCAAAGCGCAGCGTCTTGAGCCGATCAAAGGCCTGATGCCTGACCCCACCAACCTGCCCTCAGGCTGCAAGTTCTCTGACCGCTGCCAGCATACCAAGCCTGAATGCCGTGATCAGATGCCGCCATTTGTGGATGTTGGCGGCGGACACTGGGTGCGCTGTGTGCTGGCCGGGAAAGGAGGCGTAGGATGAGTGAGCCGTTGATCCGGGTTTCCGGGCTTAAAAAGTACTTCAACACCCCCAGCGGTTTCCTGCATGCGGTGGAAGATGTCAGTTTTTCCCTGGATCCTCAGAAAACGCTGGGTGTGGTTGGGGAATCCGGCTGCGGCAAATCCACCCTGGGCCGCGCCATTTTGCGGCTGCAGGAACCCACCGCCGGGGAAGTATGGTTTGAAGGCGAGAATATCCTGTCCTATGACGCAGCGCGGTTAAAGCAGCTGCGCTGCCGGATGCAGATCATCTTTCAAGATCCATTTGCTTCGTTGAACCCACGCATGTCGGTGTTTGAAACCATTGCAGAGCCTCTGCTCATACAGGGCGTATTCTCTAAAAAAGATAGAACCGGGCTGACCCGGGCTGTCAGAGAAATGATGGACCAGGTGGGGCTGGCAGAACGGCTGATTAACTCATATCCCCATGAATTGGACGGCGGACGCCGCCAACGCATCGGAGTGGCCAGGGCCTTGGTGCTCAACCCCCGGTTTCTGGTGTGCGATGAGCCAGTCAGCGCGCTGGATGTCTCCATACAGGCTCAGATTCTCAACCTCATGCAAGAACTACAACAGCAACTGGGGTTAACCTATCTGTTTATCACCCACGATCTGTCCGTGGTCAAGCATATTTCTGATGACATCATGGTGATGTACCTGGGGCAGGTGGTGGAAAAGGCGCCAGCGGAACGCATCTTTGAGAACCCTCTTCACCCCTATACGCAAGCCTTGCTCTCAGCTATCCCCATTCCTGATCCGGATTATAAGCAGGAGCGGGTGCTGCTCAAGGGTGAGGTGACCTCTCCCATCAACCCCGAGCCAGGCTGCCGCTTCGCCAAACGCTGCCCCCAGGTGACAACGGCATGTCTCAAGGCTAATCTCCCCCTCATTGAGGTGGAGGATAACCACTATGTGGCCTGCACCCTCTTTGGGAGTGCTGGCGCACAGCACCATGCAGTAAGGGGCTAATGCCCTTTGCAACCAAAATTAAAGGAGGACCCGAAATGAAGAAGCTTCTGGTGATTGCAATGGGCATCATGATGGTGTTATCCATGCTCGTGCCCGCTCATGCTGCCAAAGACACCCTGGTTTTTGCCCAAGGTGCCGATGTGACCAGCATGGACCCCCATATCGGGAAGGAAACGCCCGCGATTATGGTCACCAACCAGTTTTTTGATACCCTGATGACAACTGAAGGCGGTGAAGTGGAGGGGCAGATTGCCGAATCCTGGGAGTTCCTAAGCGACACTGAGATTCAGTTCAACCTCCGCAAGGACATCACCTTCCATGACGGCAGCAAGCTGACAGCGGAAGATGTGAAATTCTCCCTGGATCGCGCCATCGCCTCCACGGCAGTGGCATATATTGTCAACTTCATCTCCGAAGTAGAGCTAGTGGATGAGTATACTGTCATCGTCCGCACCGCGAAACCCTATGCTGCGGCGCTTCGTAACCTGGCCCACCCCTCTTCCGCCATTGTGCCCAAGGCGTATGTAGAAAAGGATGAGGAGTTTTTCCGCCTCAACCCAGTAGGCAGCGGCCCTTATAAATTCCTTGAGTGGAAGCAGGGCGATTCCGTGAAAATGGTAGCTTTTGATGCCTACTACGCCGGCGCCCCCAAAACCAAGTTTGTGACCATGAAAGTGGTGCCGGAAGCTGCGCAGCGCACCATCGCGCTTGAGACCGGGGAGATCGATCTGTCCACCGATATCCTCGCCAATGATGTGGCCAGGGTCAAGGGTAATGACAAGCTTCAATTCTTTGAAGTTCCTGGTCTCTCCTGCTGGTACATCTCCATGAACACCACAAAAGCGCCTTTTGACAACAAGCTGGTGCGCCAGGCTATCCGCTATGCGATTGATGCGCCCACCATCATCGATGCCATCATGTATGGAGCAGGGCAGCCTGCAGGCGACTTGATCGCACCTGATGTGTTTGGCTATGCCGGGGATGAGCCCTACCCCTACGACGTTGAAAAGGCCAAGGAGCTGCTGAAAGAGGCCGGTTATGAGAATGGCTTTACCTGCAAGCTCTGGGTGAATGACAACCAGATCCGGGTGGAGGTCTGCCAGGCCATTCAGGGAATGCTCATGGATGTGGGCATCGATGCCTCCATTGATGTGATGGAGTTTGGCAGTTTCATCGAGCGCACCTCCAAGGGCGAACACGACATGGCTTACTTTGGCTGGACCACCTCCACCGCAGATGCCGACTACACCTACTATCCCCTCACCCACTCCTCCCAGAAGGGAGCGCCGGGAAACCGCAGCTTCATCGCAATGCCCGAGGTGGACAAACTGCTGGAAGAGGCCCGCAGCAGCACCGATGAGGCTGTGCGAAAGGCCGCTTATGCTGCACTGGAAGACATCCTTCAGGATGAAAGCCCCAACGCACCTTTATTCTACAGCACCCTCAACGCCGCTGCCAGCAAAGGCTTGTCAGGATTCGTGATGGATCCGGCTGGCTATCACAAGCTTGAGAATGTGGTGGTTGAGTAAGCGCGGTCAATGAGCTGACCCTTCAACAGTAATTCTGCCCTGGGGATTTGGTGCGTTGCCGCCCAGCGCCCCGGGGCTCTTTCATGCCCCATATTGATTTGGGAATTCAACTGGAATAGGAGGACCATCCATGCGTTTGAGCGACATTACCTGGCCTGCTGCTGAAGCTTATTTCAAGCATCATGATACTGTCCTGTTGCCCGTAGGCTCTATTGAATGCCATGGGCGGCATCTGCCGCTGGGCACAGACACACTGATTCCGGAGCATCTGATCGGCCTGATGGAGGAGCGCACCGATGTGCTGATCGCCCCTCCTGTTGCCTACGGGGCATGCGACTCTTTGTCAGATTTTCCGGGCACCATCAACCTGGGAACAGCGCTGCTGTACCAGCTGCTTAAACAGATCACAAGCGAGCTGTATCGTCATGGTGCCAGGCGCTTTATTATCCTCAATGGGCATGGCGGCAACTGCCGCACCATTGAGCAGGTAGGCCTGGAACTGCACCGGCGGGGTGCCTTGCTGGCTGAACTCAATTGGTGGTTGATGGCCTGGGACTTAAACCCCCAGTGGAAGGGTGGCCATGGCGGCGGAGAAGAAACTGCAGCGATTATGGGAATAGACCCCGCCCTAGTGGATGCGCGTGAGATGGAAGGCCCTATGGTGCTTAAAGATGTTTCTCCCCTTATCCGCGCAACTGGTTTTAACACTGTGGATTATAAGGGGGTTAGCGTGGTTATCCCGCGCATGGTGACTTCCATCACCGATAATGGCTGGATTGGCCCAGATCATCCCCAGACTGCCAGCGAAGCCTGGGGCAAGGAAATGCTGGCTGCAACGGCCGACTACATCATCGATTTCATTGAGGCATTTAAGCAGGTGCCGCTGAAAGCCTGAATAAAACACTTCAACAAATCCGCTGTTTTCATCGTTCAGCGGATTTGTTGCTTTTCCAAGGCCCCAGATTATTTATCATACCGTGGTCTGATCAGGAGAATTTTACCGCCTGTTGAAAAAGGGCGAGATGCCGTTGTTGAGCAGCTTGCTCACCAGGCTGGCCAGTTGGGCCGGGGTTTCGTGGAAATCGCTGGTAATCCAGCGCTCCATGATGCCGATGTTGGTAAAAGCAGCGAAGGTATGCAGGTAGCCTAGGGTGGTCTCATCCATATTTTTGGCCAGGCGGCGCCATTCGCGCAGCATGTGATCCCGGTGGATGTTGCCCACCTTCCTGAGGAAGGTCTTGTCGCCAAACTCGCCAAAAATGACGCGGCAGATGTCCCGGTTTTTATAGATGATTTCGTAGATGCGCTGGAGCATCTCCTCGCTGGGAAGAACCTGGGACGCTCCTTCCACCGCTTGGGAGATCTGCTCATACAGCCCGGTTTCTATTTGATCCAGCAGATCATAGGCATCCTTGTAGTAAAGGTAAAAGGTGCTGCGGTTGACATCCGCCTGCTCGCAGATGCGCGACACAGTGATCTTGTTCAAGGGATATTCCTGCAGCAGGGACAGCAGACTCTCCCGCAGGGCCATCCGGGTGTAGCGAACACGCCGGTTTTCCTTGCGCTGATCAGTTTTGGTCAGAGTGTTTTTTGTCATCCCTTTTACCTCCAAGGCGTTTGTTTTTTATCAATTCAAGTGCATCTGATGATTGCACAATAGTATGCAGCATTATAGAATACACTTAAATATCTGTCAATTGCGTTGTTGGGTTGGAAGGAAGTGATCATTCCATGGCGCGAATTAACCTAGTGACCGGTGCAGCCGGTTTTCTGGGCAGCCACATCGTTTCCCAGCTGCTAGCCACTGGCGAGCGGGTGCGGGGGCTGGTGCTGCCTGGCGATCCGTTGGTGCAGCACCTGCCAGAGGGCTTGGAGCTGGTTTCCGGTGATATCACCGATGAAGCTGACCTGGACCGTTTTTTTATGCTTGACCCTGGTGACGAGGCTTATGTGTTCCATTGTGCCAGCATCATCACCATGAGCATCACGCCAGTTCCCCTGGTTCACCGGGTGAATGTGGAGGGTGCCTTGGCGGTGGCCAGGCGCTGCCTCCACCCACAGGTAAAGAGGATGCTGTATGTAGCCTCTGTCCACGCCATCACAGAGGCGCCGGCGGGCCAGGTAATGGCTGAGCCGGAGCGGCTTGACCCGGCCCTAGTCCACGGAGATTATGCCAAGACCAAGGCGGAAACTGTCGCGGCACTCCTTGGGATGCGGAAGGAAAAACATCTTGAGCTGAATGTCCTCTATCCCGCCGGCATGAGCGGCCCCGGGGACTATGCCAAAGGCAACTTCACCCAGCTGTATATCGACTATGCTGCGGGCCGCATCCCCATGGCTGTCAAGGGCGGCTACAACTTTGTGGATGTGCGGGATGTGGCTGCGGCGGCCATCACCATCTCCCGCCAGGACCTGGCAGGAGAGGACTATGTGCTGGCCGGGGAATACATCTCCATCAAAGAGATCCTTGAGAGTTTCGCCCGGATGATGGGGCGCAAACCCATCAGGCTGGTGGCCCCGCTGTGGCTGGCCAGGCTGGCGCTGCCCTTTTTCACGCTGTATTATAAAATCAAGAAAAGAAAGCCGGTTTTTAGTCGCTACTCCCTGTATACCATCAATGTCAACAGCAGCTTTTCCTCCGGCAAAGCCCGGCGCGACTTCGGCTTCAGCCCACGGCCCTTTCAGCAGACCATGGCAGATACAGCCGCATGGCTCAAAAATCAGGGGATGCTGAGGGAATAACCCCGGTGCATTCATCTTTACAAGGATTTTATCCCGGCGGCCTTGTGGCCGCCGGTTTTGCATGTTATAATTCATTTCGTATAAAAACGAACATAGCAGTAAATGGAGACATGGCATGAAAAAACATGTGGCGAGAGGGATATTCTGCGCGGCTTCGGTTTTATTTATATTCATTTTTCTGACAGGATCGGCCGCAGCCAGCAGCGCGCTGCGATGCAACCAATCTCCGGATGTTGATTACACAAACAACTCATGCGCCATCAGCTTTACATTGGACTTGCAAAGGGCCGCGGAAGCGACCTGGACGATGGATGTGCCGGGTGGCTTAACATACGCAGGAGCCGGAAGAATAGACCATCTCGGCGGCAATCAGTTCAGCATGAGCTTTCCCCGGGGCTCAATTTCATTTGTTTTCGACCCGGGGCTTTCCCACAATCCCACTGTCACTTTATCCAACATTCAGGTTAAATACCATAACGGGGAAAGTGAATCCCCATTCTCCAAAGCCATCACCATGCGGCTGGTTGCTTCCCACGAACATGATTATGTCTTTGTGTCTACGGCAGAAGAAGCGACCTGCCTCAACAAGGGGCGTGAACTGTGGCGCTGTGATTGCGGGGATGAGCAAATACGGGACAGCGCTGAATTGGGCCCCCATGCTCCTGAGGCGGAATGGACCACGGTGCGGGCAGCCACCTGCACGGAGGATGGCGCATCGGTGCTGAAATGCGCAGTATGCGAAGCAGCGCTGGAGACAGGAACCATCAAGGCCAGAGGAGAACACAGGGCGCCTGAGAAATGGACAATCGTCCGACAGTCTAACTGTGCTAATGTGGGGCTCCAGGTAAAAAACTGCCTGGACTGCGGCCAGCACCTGGCACGCGAGGAGCTCCCGCTCACCGACCAGCACACACCGGCAGCGTCCTGGCAGGTAAAGACAGCGCCAGCCTGCGGGCAGCCAGGCCTTGAGGAGAAGCGCTGCGAGGATTGTGATGGGGTGCTTGAAACGCGGGTGATCACCGCACTGGAGCATGAAGGCAAGTGGACGGAAATCACGCCACCAGACTGCATGAACAAAGGCCAGGCGGAGTGGCTCTGCATTCACTGCGGGAATCGGCAGACGCGGTCCATTGATCCCCTGGGCCATAACCTCATCATGATTCAGGAGGGGCAGGGCTTTTGCACCCAGGACCGCGAGGCAGTGTGGGCCTGCGCGCGCGGAGGCTGTGGGTACCAGGAGATCCAGGTTGTTGAAGCCCTGGCTGCCCACAACATGAGCCCCTGGCAAGACGCCGCCGCCACCTGTGAGCAGCCCGGGACAAGATCGCGCCGGTGCCTGGTGTGCGTCTATCAGGAACAGGAGACCACCCAGGAGCCGCTTGATCATGTATACAGGGTCTGGCTGGTTGAAACCCCTGCAACATGCAGTGAAAAGGGGGTTTCCATACACCGCTGCACGCGGGATGCCTGCGGCAAAACGCAGCGGCGGGAGAGTCCGGCGCTGGGGCATCATTTCGGATACCCGCTGATCTGGCGACAGGATCAAACCTGCCGTCAGCAGGGATTGTATTATCAAAAGTGCAATAATGAGAACTGCGATGAGACAAGGGAAACCACCCTGCCGATGCTGGATCACTTCGTAGGCGTTGACTGGCCCAAAGTCCCCTGCGGCACTGGAGGGGTCTGCGTGAGACAGTGCGCCACCTGCGATAAGACAGAGGAGAAGGTCATTGCGCCCGGGCACATTTTTCCGGAGAAGTGGCATGTGGTGTCACCCGCCAGCTGCACAGAAGAGGGCATCAAGGTGCGGACCTGTGAAAGCTGTCAGTTCCAAGAGCGAAAGCCCGTTGATGTCTTGCCCCATCCCTATGGCAAGCCCGTGCTGATCCCGGCAGGCAAATGCGGGGAAGCAAACAAAGAGCGCTATACCTGTTTGGATTGTGGCGCGTTTTATGATGTAATCAATGAAGAAAAGCCCCATGAGTATGGCGATTGGATGGCTGAAACCGGGTTTAGCTGCGAAACCGGCGGGGTGCACACCCGGGAGTGCCGGGACTGCGGCCATGTGGATGAGAGGGTCACTGGCGCAGGCCAGCATGCCTATGGCGAGTGGCATACCACGGTGCTATCCGCATGCAATCAAGCAGGCGTGATGGAGCGCAGCTGTGCTCACTGCTCCGTCACACAGCAAAAGCCAGCGGACAAGCCAGACCACCGCTTTGATCATGGCGTATTGACCGTCAAACCCACCTGCATACAGGATGGTGAGATCACCTATACCTGCTTTGACTGCGGCACCACCAGGCAGCTGGCCACGCAGAAGGGGAGCCATGCCTATGGCAGCTGGCTGACCACGGGGCAGGCAAGCTGCGGGCTGGACGGCGGCAGAAAGCGCGTCTGCAGCCTCTGCGGACTGGAAGACCGGGAGGTATTCCCGGCTTTGCGCCACGACTATGAAACGGTTGATTATGCAGCCCCGGGCTGTGAAAAGCCGGGGAAGCATACAGAAATCTGCAAAAATTGCCAGGACACCCGGGAAACGGTTCTTGACGCACGTGAACATGCCTATGGCAAGTGGACCGTGGAGGTGACGCCGGTGTGCGGGCGGGATGGCCGGGAGGTGCGAACCTGCGCGCACTGCCAGCATGTCCAAGCCCGGATCGCGCCCCGGCTGCCCCATGTCTTTGTGGCCTGGCAGGAAAGCAAAGCGGCCAGCTGCAGTGCCGAGGGGCTTGAAACATCCACCTGTTACCTCTGCGGCGCCGAGAAAAGCCGCGCTGTTGCCACGCTCAAACACACATTTGGCTCCTGGCGTGCCGGCAAATCGCCTGACTGCGTGCGCGGAGGAACCCGGGTGCGCATTTGTACAGCCTGCGATGCGCAGGAGGAGGAAGCCACACCGCCAGGGCAGCATGTTTACGGCAAGTGGGAAATGCAGCAGCCCTCCACCTGCCATGAGGCGGGTGAACGCCTGCGCGCCTGCAAGCGCTGCGGGCTGAGCCAGGCAGAGGCGCTTCCACTGAAAAAGCACGATCCGGGCCCCTGGGTGAACCAGCCCAGAGCGGATTGCACGCAGGCAGGGCTGCGTGTTCGCGCTTGCAAAAGCTGTGGCATGGAGGAACAAGAGGCATCCGCGCCGGGAAACCATGTGATGGGCAGATGGGAGGCCGGGGAGGCCGCAAGCTGCGGCCTGCCTGGAACTGAGCATCGTGCCTGCAAAGCCTGCGGCCAAAGGGAAACGCGGCAGGTTGCCGCCACAGCTCATCGCTTTTCCGCCTGGGAGGTGTCCCGCGCTTCCTCCTGCCATGAGGCAGGAAAGCGCGGGCGCAGCTGCAAACGCTGTGGGCTGAGCCAGGTGGAAGAGCTGCCCTTTGCCAAGCACCGCTTTGGCCCCTGGGAAAACCAGCCCCGGTCTGACTGTTCTGAAGAAGGGGTTCGCCAGAGGGCATGTACCAGCTGTGGTCATCTGAACAAGGAGGCCTTAAAGCCCCGGAACCACGCCTACCACCGATGGGAGACCATCCGCACAGCCACCTGCGTCCAGGCAGGCCTGCGGGAGCGGAATTGCAAGCACTGCGACTACCGGGAACGCCAGGAGCTGCCCCTGCGCAAACACACAGCCGGCAAATGGCAGGTGCTGAGCAAAGCAGCCCTGGAAAAGCCTGGCATCCAGGTGAAAGCCTGCAAAAAATGCGGTGCTGAGATGCAGCGGCGCAGCTATTATCCTGGGAAGCATCATTTTGCCGTTGATTTTTGCGTGGGCGGCATCCCGCTTCGGGAAGTGTGGCCCGAAGTCGCCCAAGGGCACCTGACCGCGCTGCCCATCCCCCTTGGCAGGGACGGCACCTATCGCCTGCCACTCATCGCCGGCGGCACCCATCAGGTGGGCGAGGTGAGGATCGCGGTGGAACAAGGGCATCTGAATGTCGCCTACACGCTGTCCAGCAAAAAAACAGAGATTCTCAAAGAGCGCTTGCAGGTTTTCATTCCCGGACAAGCCATCACCAGCGCAAGACTCCAGAGCACCCGCCAGGGGCTGAAGCTGAACAAGCCCATCAGCATCCCCAAAACCCTGAAAAACGCTGAAATCGCACTGGTTTTCCTGCGCATGGATGGCATCTTCTATCTGGGCGAGCCGGAAAACCTTCCCTTGCAGGACGCGCCAGCTCAAATGTTCTCTGCGCAGGATGTATTCGCCATGCCCTATGAAGCTTTGATTCCCTTGATCAGGGAACTATTTGAATATGAATGAACTCGTAAAACCGGCCTAAAGGTTTGACAGCCCTATGCTTGATTGATATAATTCTGGCTGTCACAGGTTATTCATGTTTCCTGCGGCGATGAGGAAAGAAAGAACGAAGCGATGGCAAATGCTGAGATACTCCATATGCTTACCCAAATCGTTGTCAGGGAAGTGAAGCAATTTAAACGCAACGAGGCTCTTCCTGAAGATCTGACCACGCTTGGGATACGCGGCGGGAGGTTTTAACGGTGAGCGCAAAAGATAATTTTTTTAAAGGCAAGTCCCGTCTGGTGCTTTTGCTTTTGATTGACATCGTTTGTCTGACCATATCCTATTGGTTCTTCTTATACCGTTTCCACGGCTTCAGCCCTGCGGCTCAGATCGGGGATCTTGCCGTCATTTATTTGATCATGCTGGTCAGCGTGCTGGTAAGCCGGCTGTTTTTTCGCGTATATCTGCAGATGTGGCGCTATGCGACCTCTGATGTATACCTGCGCATCGTGCTGGCAGATTTTATTGGCGGCATCCTGTATTTTGCGGTTGACCGGGTGATTTTCCCGGTTCATCTGCCTTTCCAGTATGCCGTGGCGGCGGTGAGCGTGGGGCTTCTGACCACCCTCAGCTCCCGTTTTATCTACCAGTTTGTCAGGCGCCGCCCGGACATTCTGCGTTTTACCAACAACCGCCTGCCAGCCCCCCAGAAAAACAAGATCAATGTGGCCATTGTGGGCGCCGGCGAGATGGGCGTGCTGCTGGCCAGCGAGCTTCTGATGAACCGCAACTCCCGCTATCAGCCCATCTTCTTCATTGACAATGACCAGCGCAAGATCGGTACCCGGATAGAGGGGGTGCCGGTGATCGGCCCGGATCATGAGGTGATTCAGGATATCGCCAAACTGCCCATCCAGGAGATCATCATCGCCCTGCCGGGCGTGGACATGTTAAAGCGCGAGCAGGTGTTTGACCAGTATATGAACACTGGCTGCAAGGTGATGATCTATGACTATCCGGTGGACAGGCTGCACGCCGAGCAGAAACAGGAAAAACGCCTGATCCGGGATATCAACATCGAGGACCTGCTGTTCCGGGATTCGGTGATGCTGGATGATCCCAACACCAAAGCCTATTACCGCGGGAAGCGGATTCTGGTGACCGGGGCTGGCGGCTCCATCGGCAGCGAGATCTGCAGGCAGCTGGCGCGGTGCGAGCCGGCAGAGCTTGTGCTGCTGGATGTATACGAAAACGGCGTCTATGATCTGGAGCAGGACCTGAAGCGCCGTTACGGCACCAGCCTCAACAGCAGCACGATCATCGCCAATGTCTGCGACCTGAACCGCCTGATGAAGGTTTTTGAGTCAAAGCGCCCCCAGGTGGTGTTCCACGCGGCCGCCCATAAACATGTGCCCCTGATGGAAAACAACTGTGATGAGGCCATCCTCAACAACGTCTTTGGCACCTATAACACGGCGCTGGCAGCCGAGAAGAACGAGGCCGACCGCTTTGTGATGATCTCCACCGACAAGGCCGTGAACCCCACCAACATCATGGGGGCGACCAAGCGGCTGTGTGAGATGATCATCCAAAGCCGCCAGGACAGCCCGACGGACTTTGTGGCCGTGCGCTTTGGCAATGTCCTGGGGTCCAACGGCTCCGTGGTGCCCCTGTTCAGGCGGCAGATTGCAGAGGGCGGGCCGGTGACCATCACCGACAAGCGCGTCATCCGCTATTTCATGACCATTCCCGAGGCCTCCCAGCTGGTGTTGCGCACAGGCACCCGGGCAGGGCGCTCGGATATCTATGTGCTGGACATGGGCAAGCCCATCAAAATCCTGGACCTGGCGAAAAAGCTGATCTCCCTGTCAGGTTTTGAGCCGGACAAGGACATCCTTATCAAGGAAATTGGCTTAAGGCCCGGCGAAAAGCTCTATGAGGAATTGCTGGTCAAAACCGAAACCTGCCGGAAGACCGAGGACGCGCGCATCTTTATTGAGCGTTTGCCCCCGCCGCCCCGGGAGGAGGTGGACCGGATGCTGCGGGCACTTCGTCAGGCGCTGGATATGAAGGCGGATGACGAACTCTTAAAGGAGCTGATGATGCGCATCGTGCCCAGCTACCGCAGTGCGCTTGAGGTCAATGCCAGGGCCTCTTTCACCGCTGAGTTCAAAGCCGCCGGCATCAGAAGCAGTGAATTGCCCGAGATCATCCTGGAGCCTCTGGGCATTCCCATATAAGTGTGGAAGGAATAAGAAGCAAATGAAAAAGTTACTGTCCCTCGCCCTGGTTGTCATCACCCTGGTCTCCCTGTCCATGGGAGGGCTGGCCAGTGAGCCTGAGTTCACTCAGGAGCAATTGGATGCGCTCAATGCCACGCTGATAGATGACAACTCTGAGCTGACGATCGGAGAAGAGTTCAGGGTGCAGGTGTCGCCTGATGATCTGTCGGTGACATCAGGCCTTGACCCGGCCTGGTTCAATGTTTTGCTGCTGGGGACAGATACCGGCGGCAAGGTGCTCAACTACGGGCGCACGGACACCATGATGGTGCTGTCGATCAACAAGACGACCGGCGAAATGCGCCTGTCCTCCCTCGTCAGGGACATGTATGTCAATCTCCCCCACCTGAAGATCCCCAATCGCATCAACACCGCCAATGCCTTTGGAGGCCCGCTTTACGCCATCAAAGTGGTGAATGAAACGCTGGGGCTGAACATCAAGGATTATTTCTCTGTGAACTTCCAGGGCTTCAAAAGCATCATTGACTATCTGGGCGGCGTGACCATGAGCCTGAGCCTGGCTGAGGCCCGCATTGCGGGCGCCGCACTGACCACAGAGCCGCAGCTTTTAAACGGCGAACAGGCCCTTGCCTATGTGCGCATCCGGGAGCTGGATAACAACTTCGGCCGCAACACCCGCCAGCGCAAGCTGCTGGACGCCATGCTCAAGCAGCTTCTCAGCAGCAGCGACTTGAACCAGATCATGACCGCGCTGACTGAGTCGCTGAAGTATCTGAGCACCAATATGACCATCAGCGAGCTGCTGCAGCTGGTGCCGCCCGTGCTTAGAAACAAAATCGAGATGGAAATGGTCGGCTTCCCCATCACGGGAGACTGGCACAATGAGATGATCGGCGGGGTGATGAGCGTGGTCATCTTCGACCATGAAAAGACCAAAGAAAAGCTGCACCACTTCATTTATGAAGGCATCATGCCCTGACCTGGGCTTACCATGACACGACCCAAACCCATCTAAGGAGGACCCATGAAGAGAATTCTCGTACTGATTCTGGCACTGGCATTGCTGCTGCCCATCTTCGCGATGGCTGAGATCACCATTGATCCCAACGCCAACCGCGGCATCAACCCCCAGCGTGACCTGCCCAACAACCCGGCCATCCCCGGGGAGAGCATGACCACGGGCCTGCCCACGGACCTGCCCTATATCCCCATCCTGGTCAACATCGATAACGTATCAGGTGCCTGGCCGCAGTGGGGCATCGGTGAGGCGGACATCATCTACGAAATGCCCATCCATGGCCTGAGCCTGACCCGCCTGATGGCGCTGTTTGGCTACAATCACCCCACCTCTGCAGGCCCTGTCCGCTCAGGCCGGGTGCTACACGCGGAGATGCGGGAGGAGTGGGACGCCGGCTGGGCCTTTGTGGGCGTTCAGACCAAAGCGGGCACCAACGTCAATGATGTTATCCGCGAGCTCGGCCTGCGGAAAAAGTCCGCCCCCTTGCTGATGAACCGTCTGCACATGGGCGATGTCAGCCACCATTATGGGCCGCACAACCACAGCATCAACCTGCAAAAAGCCGCTGCCACCATCACAGATTATGATTTCCCCCAGCGCCCCTTCCTGTTCACCGATGCGCTGCCCGAAGCGGGTGACCCCGCCACCTCCATCCGGCTGCTTTATGGCGGCGGGAATGAGAGCAGCTATACCAACTCCTCCTACACCTATGATGCCGCCACAAACCTCTATACCCGCCTGCGCAATAAGCAGCCCTTTGTGGATATGAACGCGGCAGACCCCAATGCCTCCCTCACCTTCAGCAATGTCATCGTCCAGTGGACCGACCTCCGGTTTAACGGCGCCGCCAATGCCCCCATCCTCAAGGAAGTGGGCGAGGGCAACGCGGACATCTTCACCGGCGGCAAGCACATCGCCGGCTACTGGGTGCGCAAGGACCTGGAATCCAGAACCATCTTCTATGATCAGGACGGCCAGGAAATCCAGCTCCAGCGCGGCAAAACCTGGATCAACATCACCACTGACCGCTCCACCACCGTGCGTTACGAGTAACCTTTCTCCTATCCAAACAAAGCCTGTGCCGCTGCGCACAGGCTTTTTCATGCCCAACAAACGGGCGGGCCCACCGCTGGGGCGGGGGCTTTTACGGCGCCAAGCCCAATAAAAAAGAAGCCTTGAGGCTTCGGATGTGCATGGTAGCGGCGGTCGGACTCGAACCAACGACACTCCGGGTATGAACCGAATGCTCTAGCCAACTGAGCTACGCCGCCAAAAAAATGGTTGCGGGGGAGGGACTTGAACCCTCGACCTCCGGGTTATGAGCCCGACGAGCTACCGAACTGCTCTACCCCGCGACATACGCCTTGCGACGCAAAAATAATTATAAGTCATGACCCGTGTTCTGTCAAGCCCTATTTTTCAACCCTTTCTTGGGAGCGTCTGAACGCCTCCTATTCCTTGCCTTTAACAGCCAGAGACATCTTGTACAGCCGGTAGGTGCGGTGGTGGCGGCCGCCGGCCATGCGGGTGTTGTTGACGGATACCTGGTGGGTTTCATCCACCGGTGAACCTTCCACGCGCCGGATGCCCAGCTGCTTAGCCCCTTTGACCGCCTCCGCCAGCATCAGGGCGTTCACCGCCATGTTCTGATAGTCCGGCACCACAAACTGCATCGGGCATCTGGAGGTGGCGGTGCGCCCGGTCTTGATGACCCGCCTCAACCAGTTCCAGGGTGTCCGCCTGCCATCTGTGCCGATCAGCGCGGGGGATGAATCCAGAAAGCCGATCACACAGCCGATGGGGCGCTCGCCCGCGTAGGCCAGCACCGCGGTCTCCCGCCTGAGGTAGGGCCGGATGCGCTTGAACAGGTACAGCAGGTCATCGGGCGTGGGCAACATCACACCGGTCTCCTCAGGCATCGCCTCGCAGATGACGGTGGAGATATCCTGGGCCACCCGGGCCAGGTTGCCCCGGGCAAAGTCCACATGCTCAATCACAAAGCCAAAGCGCTTGCGGATGCGGTCCCCCATGTCCATGATGCGCTCCACCGGGATCTCCTCGATGGGGATGTCATAGGCCAGATAATCCCGCGCTTTTGTAAAGCCATACCGCTCCAGCATCTGGGGCAGGTAGGGCTGGTTGTAGGGGCTCTCCAGCACCGGGGGGCCCTCAAAGCCCTGCACCAGAACGCCGGCTGAGAGCAGGTCAAAACGCGGCGGCAGGGGGCCTGCCACCTCCTTTACCCCGTGATCACGCAAAAAGCCCATGGCCGCATCCAGCACCGCCCGGGCATATTCAAAATCGTCATAGGAGTCAAACAGGCTGATGTAGCCCAGCGGATCGCCTGAGGGCCCATGCTGCCTGAGGGCAATGCCCGCCAGCACACGGGCCACCGGGCGCTCATTGTCATAGGCCAGGAAAAAACGCTGAATGCCCTGGGCGAAAAACTCATTGTCCTTCCCGGTCAGCGTGCGCATCAGCTCATGGCGCAGTGGCGGCACCCAGTTGGGGTCATCCTTGTAAATATCAAAGGGCAGCTGGACGAAGGGCCTCAAATCTTTCACGTTGGGCTTTATGATATCAACATGAATCATCCCATCTACCTCCGCTCATCCATTTACAGGAATTATACCATCAAGGACAACTCTTTACAATTATGGGGTTTTTGTCTAAGAATCCAGCCGCTTCTCAATCGCCTGGATCAACGCCTCACGGCCCTCCCCGGTCTGGGAGGAATAGGCGATGATCTCCCAGGGCTGCACCGCCAGCGCCCGGGCGATGGGCATCAGGTGCCGCTGCCGCTGGGCGCGGGAGAGCTTGTCCGCCTTGGTCGCCACCACCTGGAAGGGCAACCCGGTCTGGTATAAAAACGCGTTCATCTCCCGGTCCTGGGCGCTTGGCTCATGGCGGATGTCCACCAGGTGCAGCGCCAGCCTGAGGGTTTCCGCTTGGCTGAAATAGTCATTCATCATCTTGCCCCAGCTCTCCTGCTCGCGCTTTGACACCTTGGCATAGCCATAGCCGGGCAGGTCGATGAGGTGGAAGGCATTGTCAATCAGAAACACGTTGATCAGCCGGGTTTTTCCGGGTGTGCCGCTGGTTTTGGCCAGGCCATGCTTCCGGCAGAGGTTATTGATCAGGCTGCTTTTGCCCACATTGCTGCGCCCGCACACCGCCAATTGCGGCAGCCCCCGGCCCGGGAAATCCCCGTATCGCGGCAGGCTGGTAATGAACCTGGCATCCTTAAACACGCCGGCTACTCCTTTTCCTCAAGGGTCAGCCTGATGACTTCATTGATGTCATTCACATAGTGAATCTCAAACGCATCCCGGATGTACTCCGGCAGCTCCGCCACATCCTTGCGGTTCTCCCGGGGCAGGGCCAGGCGCTTGATCTTGCCGCGATAGGCAGCCAGCAGCTTCTCCTTGATGCCGCCAATGGGCAGCACACGCCCGCCCAGGGTGATCTCCCCGGTCATGGCGATATCCTGCAGCGCCTTGCGCCCACTTAAGGCAGACACCAGGGCCACGGTCATGGTGACACCGGCGGACGGCCCATCCTTGGGCACAGCACCCTCCGGCACATGGATATGGACATCCTGATGCTTGTGAAAATCCTGCTCAATGCCGTATTTCTCCGCATGGGCGCGCACCCAGGAGAGGGCGGCCTGCCCGCTTTCCTTCATCACGTCACCCAGATGCCCCGTAAGGGCCAGCTTGCCCGTGCCGGGCATCACCGCACACTCCACCTTGAGCATCTCACCCCCCACCTCGGTATAGGCTAAGCCATTGACCACGCCCACCAGGGGGGTCTGCTCGGGCTTATCCCGCAGGAATCTGGGCGGCCCCAGATACTTTTCCAGATTCGCAGCGGTGATCGCCAGCTTCTTCTCCCCGGTCTCCAGCATCTCCACCACCGCCTTGCGCACGGCTTTGGCCAGGGTGCGGGAGAGGGTGCGCACACCGGCCTCCCGGGTATAGCCCTCAATGGCCATGCGGATGGCCGCCTGGGTCATGGTGACGCTGTTCTTGTCCAGTCCGTTTTCAGCAATCTGCTGGCGCAGGAGATGGCGCTTGGCGATCTGCAGCTTCTCCTCCTCCGTATAGCTGGACACCTCGATCACTTCCATGCGGTCAAGCAAGGGCGCGGGGATCGATTCCCTCGTGTTGGCGGTGGTGATGAACAGCACCCGGGACAGGTCAAAGGGCACATCCAGGTAATGATCCCGGAAGGCAGCGTTCTGCGCCGGGTCAAGCACCTCAAGCATCGCGCTTGCCGGGTCACCCCGGTAGTCGTTGCCCATCTTGTCAATCTCATCAAACAGAAACACCGGGTTCATGGTGCCGGCCCGCTTGATGCCAGAGATAATGTGGCCCGGAATGGCGCCGATATAGGTGCGGCGATGCCCGTAAATCTCGGCCTCATCCCGCACGCCGCCCAGGGACAGCTTCACAAACTTGCGGCCCATGGCCTGGGCAATGGCCTGGACGATGGAGGTTTTGCCCACGCCCGGAGGCCCCACAAAGCAAAGGATTGGCCCCTTGGGCGTCACGCTGGCGTCCTTGGCCCGGCGCATGGAAAGCACCGCCAGGTATTCGATGATGCGCTCCTTCACCGGCTCCATGCCATAGTGGTCCTGATCCAGAACCCTGCGGGCGCGCTTTAAGGACAGCAGATCCTTGGTGTATTTCCCCCAGGGAAGCTCCGACAGCCAGTCCAGATAGTTTTCAGACACCGTGGACTCTGGGCTACCGGCCATCATGCGGGCCAGCTTTTCCAGCTCCTTGTCCGCTTTTTCCCGGGCTTCCTCGTTGAGCGGGATGTTCTTCAGCTTCTCCCGCATCTCATCCACATCATCAAAGTCGCCCTCACCCAGCTCGTCCTGAATGGCTTTTATCTGCTCCCTCAGGTAATAATCCCGCTGGGACTTGTCCACCTGCATGCGGATGCGCTGGTGCACCTCCCGGTCAATGTTGGCGTTGCGCACCTCCCGGGCCAGATAGACGCACAGCTGTTCCAGCCGGTCGGCCGGTTTCTCCAGCGCCAGCAAGGCATAGCGCTCCTCCACCTGAGGGATGAGGTTGGCGGCGATCACATCCACCAGCTCATGGGGATCCTCAATGCGCTTGAAGGTCTTGATCAGCTCTTCTGACAGGCGATTGCCAGCCTCGGCAAAGCCATCCAGGCTCTCCTTGGCCAGGCGCTTGAGGGCCTGCAGCTCCAGCGTGTCATCAGCCTTGTCAAAGGGCGGGATCACCCGGACCGCCGCGGTCCACACCGCGCTGTCATCCAGAATCCCCTTGATGACCGCCCGCTCCTCGCCCTCGATCAGCACGCGCATGTTGTTGCCCGGCAGGTGCAGCACCTGCTTGACCCGGGCGATGGTGCCGGCCTTGTACAGGTCCTTGAGCTCCGGCTCCTCGTTTTCCAGGTCCTTTTGCATCACCAAAAAGATGCGCTGGTCCCCCATCATGGCCTGGTTGATAGCGGCCACGCTCTTGCCGCGGCCCACATCCACATGCAGCACCATGTGCGGGAACACCAGGGTGCCCCGCAGCGGCAGAAAGGGAATGGTTAATATCGAAACAGATTTCTTGGGCATGGTTCTCCTTAAAATGCCTCCCCCCATCTGACTGGGAGGAGGCTTGGCTAAATTCCCTTTAGGAAGCGTCGCTCTCCAGAGGAAGGGCTTGCTTGGTTGCCGTCTTGGCGGTTGGTTTGATTGGTTTGGGTTGGCGCAGCGGCACCAGGGCCGCCCCCTCCTCCACCGTGTCCCGGGTCACCACGCACTTGAGCGGTTCAGTGGCGCCGGGCAGGTCAAACATGGTGTCAAGCAGCAGGTTTTCAATGATGGCGCGCAGCCCCCGGGCACCGGTTTTCCGGGCCACGGCCTGCCTGGCAATCGCCAGCAGCGCGTCCTCTTCAAAAGCCAGCTCCGCCCCGTCCAGCTCAAACAGATGCTGATACTGCTTGACCAGCGCGTTTTTGGGCTCGGTCAGGATGCGCACCAGGGCGTCTTCATCCAGTGTGTCAAGGGCCAGGGTCACCGGCAAGCGGCCCACCAATTCCGGAATCAAACCGAATTTCACCAGATCTTCCGGCTGAAGCGCTGAGAGCGTGCGGCTCGACCGTTCCGCCGGGCTGCCTTCCTGCTTGGCGCCAAAGCCCATCATCCTGCCCCCCATGCGGGTGGCGATGATGGATTCAAGCCCGTCAAAGGCGCCGCCGCAGATGAAGAGGATGTTGGTGGTATCGATGGGGATGGTCTCCTGTTGGGGATGCTTGCGCCCGCCCTGGGGCGGCACATGGGCCACCGTCCCCTCCAGGATCTTGAGCAGCGCCTGCTGCACGCCCTCGCCAGAGACATCCCGGGTGATGGACACGTTCTCGCTCTTGCGGCCGATTTTGTCCACCTCGTCCAGATAGATGATGCCCTGCTGGGCTGCCGTGACATCGCCGTCCGCCGCCTGGATGAGGCGCAGCAGGATGTTCTCCACGTCCTCCCCCACGTAGCCGGCCTCAGTCAGCGAGGTGGCGTCCGCGATGGCAAAGGGCACATTCAGCACCCGAGCCAGGGTCTGGGCCAGGTAGGTCTTGCCGGTGCCGGTCTGCCCCACCAGAAGGATGTTGGCCTTCTGCAGCTCCACCTCGTTTTTCTTGTTGTTGTTGGATAAAATGCGCTTATAGTGGTTGTACACCGCCACAGACAGCGCCCGCTTCACCCGTTCCTGGCCGATGACATAGTCATCCAGCGCCTGCTTGATCTCCCGGGGTTTTAACAGCTTGGGCGCCTTTTTGCTGCCCACGCCGGCTTTTTGGTCCAGCTCTGACACCATATCGGTGCACAGCGCCACGCATTCATCGCAGATGAAGGCATTTGGCCCTGCGATCAGCCGCCTGACCTCACTCTGGGATTTTCCGCAAAAGCCGCAGCGGGTCGCGCGCTTGGTGTCGGTTTCCTTAGGCATTTTTCTCCTCATCCTTGCGCGGGGCATAGATCTCGTCCACGATGCCGTAGGCCTTGGCCTCTTCGGCTGACATGAAGTAGTCCCGCTCCACATCACCCGCGATCTTTTCCTCCGGCTGTCCGGTCATCTCTGCCATCATGCGGTTCATCTTCTTCTTGGTCTTCAGCAGCCATTCAGCCCGGATGGTCACATCGGTGGCCTGGCCTTCAGCGCCGCCTGAGGGCTGGTGGATCATCACCTCGCTGTTGGGCAGCGCCATGCGCTTGCCCTTGGTGCCCGCCATCAGCAGGAAGGCGCCCATGGAGGCCGCCATGCCCACGCACACGGTGCGCACCGGGGCTTTGATGTGCTGCATGGTGTCAAAAATCGCCATGCCAGCGGTCACCGAGCCGCCCGGGGAATTGATGTACAGGGAAATATCCGCATTGGGGTTGTCCATGTCAAGGAACAGCAGCTGGGCGACCACGGTGTTGGCCAGCCCGTCAGTCACCGGGCCTGACAAGAAGACGATGCGGTCTTTCAGCAAACGGGAATAGATATCAAAGGAACGCTCGGAGTTGCCTGAACGCTCAATGACATATGGGATCAAATACTCTGCCATGTTTCCTCCTGGGGTAGGTTACCCGGTAAAAATTATTGGTCGGAAGCGTCCTGTTCGGTGTCGCTGTCCTTCTTCTTGGCCGCGCGCTTGGCGGGGGCCTTCTTCGCTTTGGGTTTCTCTTCGGCCTCAGCCTCCTGGGCATCGGCTTTCTTGGCCTTTTTGGCCTTGGGTGCGGGCTTCTCCTCCGCCTCCCCGTCATCCTGGGCCGCTTCTTCAAGGGCCTGGGTGGCCTGGGCGATGTCCTCCACCGTCAGCTCTTCATGGGCCTCCGTATGGTCGGTCACCTGGGCGTTTTCCTTGAGCAGGTTCACCACCTTGCGGTTGACGGCGATGTCCTTGAAGTTCTCAAGCTGGTTGTCATTCAGGCTGGCCTTGTAGCCCTCAAGCTCGCGCCCGGTCTCCTCTGCGTGGCGGCGGATCTCGCTGTCCACCTCGTCCTCGCTGGCCTCCAGGCCCTCCTGCTTGCGGATGGCATCCAGCACCAGGTCGGTTTTCACGTTGTTCTGGGCATCCTGGCGGAAGTTCTCCCGCAGCTGCTCCTGTGTGGTGTTGGTATATCTCATATAGTCTTCCATCCGCAGGCCCTGATACATCATGCGGATGCGCATGTTCTGCAGCAGATAATCCATCTGGCGCTGGATCATGGCCTCGGGGATGTCGCAGTCAGACTGGTCTACTGCCTGCTGCACCAGGTCATTTTCCAGATGGGTTTCGGCGTGCTGGTCCCGCTGCTTTGTCAGCTCTTCCTCAATCGCCGTCCGGTAGGCCTCGTATGTGCTGTGCTCAGACACGTCCTGGGCGAATTCGTCGTCCAGCTCCGGCTTCACCTCCCGGGTGGCAGCGTTGACCTTCACGTGGAAGACCGCCTCCTTGCCGGCCAGGTTTTCAGCATGATACTCCGCGGGGAAGGTCACGGTGATGTCCCTCTCCTCCCCTGCCTTCATGCCCACCACCTGCTCCTCAAAACCGGGGATAAAGGTGTTGGAGCCCAGGCGCAGCTTGTGCCCCTTGTCCTCGCCCCCCTCAAAAGGGGTGCCCTCCAGGGTGCCCAGATAGTCGATGTCAGCGGTGTCGCCCTCCTTAAGGGCCTCCTCGCCGATATCCTCTTGCGTTGTCACCTTCTCCATGTCCCGGGCGATGCGGGCATCGATCTGCTCCTGGGTGATGGGGTGCAGGTGCCGGGTGGCCGTCAGGCTCTTGTAATCGCCCAGGGTCACCTCCGGGCGCACAAACACCGTGGCGGTGAATTTCAGGTCCTTGCCTGCGCCGATCTCTTCCAGATCGATCTCCGGCTGATCCACGGGGAAAAGGTCTTCAGCCTCCACCGCTTCCTTATAGGCATCCGGGAAAACCAGGTCAAAGGCATCATCATAAAACACGCCTTCGCCATACATGTTCTCTATCAATTTCCGCGGGGCTTTGCCTTTTCTGAAGCCGGGGACGTTGATGCGCCCGCGGGTTTTCAGGTATGCTTTCTGCATCGCCTCATCAAATGCGGCTGCGGGAATCTCGAAGCTAATCTTCTGCTGGTTGCTGCTGACCCTTTCCACCTGGTAACTCATGCTTTTCCTCCTCTGTTTAGCGTATGGTTTCCCAAATACGCTATCATTTAGAATATCATATATACCCTTAAATCGCAACCGTCTGCGGGGGAAATTGCCCCATGGCACAGCCGCATCAAAAAGGGTATAATACATACAGCAATCAAAGATACTGTTTGGAGGAAAACATGAAGAAGGTAAAGGACAAGTATATCCTGGTTGGCGCTGACTTTGCTGGCTATCCGCTCAAGGAAGCGGTGGTGGATCACCTGAAGAAAAAGGGATGGCAGGTCACCGACATTGGCGTCAAATCCCCGGATGACAATGACCCGGACAACATGTTTCACCGCGTGGGGCTCAGGGCCGGCGCCAAAATCGCCGAAGGTGAGTTTGAGCGGGCACTGCTGTTTTGCGGCACCGGCATGGGCATCCACATCGCTGCCAGCAGGCTCCCCCGGGTGCATGCCGGCGTGGTGGAGAGCGTGCCCGCAGCGCTCAGGGCCATCACCGGAAACGGGGTCAACGTGCTGGCCATGGGCGCCTTCTATGTGGCGCCGCAGATGGGCATTGACATCGCCGAGGCCTATCTGAACGCGGAATTGGGCACCGGGTATGAGTGGTGGGAGAATTTTTATGAGTTCCACAAGCTGGCCATGGATGAGCTGGACGCCTTTGACTTTGAGGCGTATCAGGCCAATGGCCACAAACTTCAGCACCTGGGCGAGGTGCCGCTGAAGCTGGAGACCAAGCCGGAATAAGCGATGGCCCATCGATGATGTACAAAAATAACCCATTCCCTGCATGGACACAATGTGGAATTGATGTTATTTTGAAATCTATGCATGCAACAGCCATCCAATAGCGCATCATAGATGATTGGTAGATATCTCCGTGAATCGGAGTATCAATATATGGAGGTACAGTATGAAAAAAATCCTGTCTCTGATTCTGATATCTGTCCTGCTGCTCTCCCTGGCTGGCGGCGCCATTGCCCAGGAAAAAGACTGGGAAATCGTCGTCGTCCCCAAGGACGCTTCCAACCCCTGGTTTGTGCGCATGAAGGTGGGCGTGGATGAGTATGCCAAAGAAACCGGCCTGAACGCTTACCAGAAAGGCACCGCCGAGATCGATGCCACCCTGCAGGCCCAGCTGGTGCAGGACCTGATCGCCCAGGGCGTGGACGCCATCTGCGTGGTGCCGGTCAACCCCGAGTCCCTGGAGCCCGTGCTCAAGCAGGCCATGGACGCCGGCATCGTGGTCATCGCCCATGAGGGTGCCAGCCTGCAAAACGTCAACTATGACATCGAAGCCTTCTCCAACACCGGATATGGCGCTTTCATCATGGATAACCTGGCCGAGGCCATGGGCGAGGAAGGCCTGTATACCACCATGGTGGCCCATGTGACCAACGCTTCCCACAACGAGTGGGCGGATGCGGGCGTGGCGCACCAGAAAGAAAAATATCCCAACATGACCCTGCTGGCCGAGGAACCCCGCGTTGAGTCCGAGGACAACGGAGACGTGGCCTACAACAAAGCCAAGGAGCTGTTCAAAAAGTATCCTGAACTCAAGGGCATCATGGGCACCTCCTCCTACGACGCCCCCGGCGTGGCCCGCGCGATTGACGAGCTGGGCCTGGTGGGCAAGGTCTTCACCTCCGGCACCGGCATGCCCGCTGACAACAAGGCGCTGCTGGAGAGCGGATCTGTGAAATCCCTCACCCTGTGGGATCCCGCCCTTGCCGGCAAGGCCATGATCGCCCTGGCGGTCAAGGTACTAAACGGCGAAACCATCCAATCCCCCGTTGACCTGGGCGTTGACGGCTACGGCGCGCTCACCTTCAAGGAAGGCAGCGACAAGGTTCTGGAAGGCCAGGGCTGGATTGTGATCAACAAGGACAACGTTGACAGCTTTGGATTCTGATTCTCACTGACCCCTGCCGGTCACCGCCGGGCCCCCGGCGGTGACCGTATCCGTTTAAGCACATCGGAGGTTAATATGTCTGGCAGTTTGCTGCGGGCGGTGGACATCCACAAGTCCTTCGCCGGCGTCCACGCCCTCAAGGGAGTCAGCCTTGACATCGCCCCAGGAGAGATTCACTGCCTGGCCGGTGAAAACGGCTGCGGCAAGTCAACGCTGATCAAAATCATCTCCGGCGTTTACCAGCCGGATGCCGGGTACATCGAGTTTGACGGCAAAAAGCTTGAAAAAATCTCGCCCATTGACGCCATTCTCCTGGGCATTCAGGTGATATACCAGGATTTTTCTGTTTTCCCCAACCTCACTGTGATGGAAAACCTGGCCCTCAACAGCGAGCTGTCTGACAAGCGCAAGCTGGTGAACTGGCAGCGCATGCGCAAAATCGCCGAGGAAGCGGTGTCCAAAATCAACTTCCAGGTGGACCTGGACGCCCAGGTGGGATCGCTGAGCGTTGCGCAAAAGCAGATGGTGGCCATCAGCCGGGCGCTGATGACAGGCGCCCGCCTCATCATCATGGACGAGCCCACCACCGCCCTCACCCGCAAGGAGGTGCAGGCGCTGTTCAAGGTGATCATGCAGCTGAAGGCCCAGGGGATCGCCATTCTCTTTGTCAGCCACAAGCTCAATGAGGTTTTTGAGATATCAGACCGTTTCACCATTTTCAGAAACGGCGAGCTGGTGGTCACCGGCAACACCCGGGATCTGGACTCGGCCAAGTTCACCTATTACATGACCGGGCGCGAGTTCACCGATGATCAGTTCGCGGCTGAAAACCTGAGTGAAAATCCCCTGCTTGAGGTGAGGGATTTGGGGCTTACCGGTGCCTTTGAAAGCATCAGCTTCAAGCTCCACGGCGGCGAAATCCTGGGCATCACCGGGCTGCTGGACTCGGGGCGGAGTGAACTGGCCCTGGCGCTTTTTGGCATCAGAGAGGCGGACAGCGGGGAGATTCTCATCAAAGGCGAGAAGGTGAGGATCGCAAGCCCCCAGGACGCCATCGCCCATGGCCTGGGGTTGGTGCCGGAGGACCGGCTCTCTGAGGGGCTGTTTTTGCCCCGAAGCATCGCCGACAACCTGATCATCTCGGAGGTTGACCGCCTGGCCGGCCCCTTCAAGGTGTTTGATCGCAAAAAGCGGGAGGCGGAGGTGGAGCGCCTGGTCAGGGAGTTTGCCATTGCCACCCCCAACCCGCGCAACGCCGCCCAGACCCTCTCCGGCGGCAACCAGCAGCGGGTGGTGCTGGGCAAGTGGCTGGCCTGCGGCTTGGATGTGCTGGTTTTAAACGGCCCCACGGTGGGCGTTGACATCGGCTCCAAGCACGATATCCACACCATCCTTCAGGGCCTGGCCCGGGAGGGGATGGGCATCATCATCATCTCCGATGACCTGCCCGAGGTGATCCAGAACTGCTCCCGGGTGATCGTGCTCAAGGCCGGGCGCATCGTGCAGGAAATGGACGCGGCGGAGGCCACCGAGCAGGCCATCCTGTCGCAGATGATGTGAGGTGCGCACCATGCAAAAAAGCTTGAGAAAACTCACAAAAAGAAATGAACCCTACATCTTCCTGGTGGTGCTGGCACTGTGCCTCTTGATTGAGGTGCGCTCCGGCCAGTTTTTCACCGCCAACAACCTGGTGGACATCGCCAGCGCCATGGTGGTGCCGGGCCTGTTCGCCGTGGGGGCTTTTATGGTCATCGTGTCAGGGGGCATCGACGTGTCCTTTCCCGCGCTGGCCTCCCTCACCGCCTACACCACCACCAAGGTATTGCTGGACGCCGGGTACACCGGCGGTATCTGGCTGCCAATCCTGATTTCCCTGGCATTGGGCGCCCTGCTGGGTGCGTTCAACGGGGTGTTTATCGGTTTCCTGGGCCTGCCGGCCATGATCGTCACCCTGGGCTCTTCCAGCGTATTTAAAGGGATCATGCAGGGCGCTCTGGGCTCGGTGCAGCTGGCGGTCATCCCGCCGGGCATGCAGGAGTTTGGCACATCCGCTCTTTTCACCGCCACAAACCCGGTTTCGGGCCTCTCCTCACGGATGCCGGTCACCTTTCTGGTCTTTGCGGCGGTTCTGATCCTGGCCTTTTTCATCATGCGTTTCACCTTCTTCGGCCGGGGCATCTATGCCATCGGCGGCAACGAGGCAAGCGCCCACCGCGCGGGCTTCCACACCCGGCGCACCAAATTCATGCTCTATGTCTTTGTGGGCATGACCGCCAGCCTCGCCGGCCTCATGCGCACCTGCATGATGCAGCAAAATCACCCCACCAACATGCTGGGGATGGAGATGAACATCATCGCGGGCGTAGTGCTGGGCGGCACTGCCATCACCGGCGGTGCCGGCTCCCTCACCGGCTGCATGCTGGGAACGCTGCTGATCGTGATAGTGGAAAACTCCATGATTTTAATCGGCATCCCCACCATCTGGAAGAGCGTGTTTGTGGGCGCGCTCATCATCATCGGTACCGGGGTGAGCGCCTATCAGGTGGTCAGAGCAAACCGCGTCGGCGCCAGCCGCAGGTTTTTGAGGGAGGTGAAATCATGACCGCAAAATCAGTGCCAGGCAAGTCTGGCTTTCTGGGCAGGGTAGACAAGCACGTGATGCGCCTGCTCCTTGTCATGGCGGTTTGGATGGCCTTCATGGCGCTCACCAAGCCCACCAAGTTTTATACCCCCATCAACTTCCAGACCATGGCCTCCCAGTTCCCGGAATTTGGCCTGATGTCCCTGGGCGTCATGCTGTGCATGATCACCGGCGGCATCGACCTGTCCACCGTTGGGGTTGCCAACCTCGTGTCCATCGTGATGGCCTTTCTCCTCAAAGCGTTGACCCCGCCTGAGGGCGGGCTGCCAGGCTATGCGATCCCCCTGGTTTTTGTGCTGGGCGCTGCCCTGGGCGGCTTTTTGGGCGCTGTCAACGGGATTCTGGTCTCCAAGGTGCGCATCCCCCCCATCCTGGCCACCCTGGGGATGAGTGAGCTGCTCACCGGCGTTTCCATCGTGCTCACCGGCGGCGCCGCCGTCAGCAAGCTGCCGGTGGAATATGCCCTCACCATCAACAACAAAATCGCAGGGCTCATCCCTGTGCAGCTGGTGATCTTCGCCCTCATGTCGTTTATCGTCTGGTTCCTCCTCAACCGCACCACCTTTGGCACCAAGCTTTATATGCTGGGCACCAATGCCCAGGCTGCCAGATACAGCGGGCTGAAAAACGACCGGCTTCTCATCACCACCTATATGATCTCCGGCATCGCGGCAGCCCTGGGCGGGCTGATCATGCTGGCCAACTACAACTCCGCACGCGCCAACTATGGCTCCGTCTATGTCCTCCAGTGCATCCTGGTGGTGGTTCTGGGCGGTGTCAGCCCCACCGGCGGCCGCGGCAAAATCTCAGGCGTGGTGCTGGCCATCTTCCTGCTGCGTATGCTGGAAACCGGCATCAACCGCTTCCCGCAAATCAGCAGCTACTACATCTCCCTCATCTGGGGCGGCGTGCTGCTGCTGGTCATGGTGCTTGACTATTTCAGCGCCTATCGCGGACCGGGACGACGGCGCAGGGAAACATAAGAAGAACGTTTGGGGATTCCCTTCGGGCTTCAGCATTTGCACTTGTAAGCGCTTATCAAAAAATGAAACGGAATTGATGAAAAAACATGGGAAACTCTGTTGAAAAGGTTTCCCATGTCTCTATTGCGCTAGATGGTGTGAACACGAGTTTACGCCAGTAAATTTGTCCACAGGGCGATGCACCTGATTTGCACAGCGGCGACAATGGAGGAGGTGTTCTTTGCATAACGAGTAGCCATAATCCTATCTCCAGTCCTTTGTTGATACAATCACTATCTCAGAAACACTGCCTCGTGTTCACGCTAGCTAGTCTACCGCAGCTTCACCCGCGTCCAGGCGCCACCCTTGACCCGGAGGGCCAGGAGGTAATTGCGCAGCACCGCGTCCACCAAAAAGGCAAACCAGGGGCCAGTGGCGCTCAGCTGAAAGCTGGGAAACACATCCGACAGCGGAAAACAGAACAGCCAGGTGAGCAGCGGCCTCAGGATGCCCACGCCGATCAGTGATGTTGCCGCCACATACCGCACATCGCCCGCTCCCCTCAGACAGCCTGCATAGACCACCCGCCCGTTTTGCGGCATGATGGACAGCATCACAACCAGAAAACCCACGGAGGCCGCCGCGATCACCGCCGGATCCCCGGTGAACAGGCCCGCGAGCCCACGCCGCGCGATGGCGATCACCACCATCAGCGCAAAGGACAGCCACACCGACAGCCGCCTAGCCACATAGACAGAGCGCCTCGCTTTGGCGGTATCCTCTGCCCCCAGGCTCATCCCCACCATGGCCACGCCGGCTGACGCTACCCCATCCCCCAGCGTGAAGGACAGGGCGCTCACCTGGCTCACGATGTGATAGGCAGCCAGCGCCAGCGTTCCCAGGCTCGCAATGATCTTGTTGGTGATGAGGAAGCCAATCCTCAAAAAGCCGGACTCCATCGCCGCTGAGCCGCCCACCTTGAAAAGCCCTGACATCGTGTCCCGGTCAAATCGCGGCTTACGCAGTCGGTAGCCGAAGCCTGTCTCATGATCCACAGCAAACCAGATCGCCAGGATGCCCCCGGCGATGCTGCCCAGCACAGTGGCAATGGCAGCGCCGTTTACCTCAAGTCTGGGGAAACCCAGCCGGCCGCCGATCAGCAGGAAGTTAAACGCCACGTTGACCAGGTTTGCCAGCAGATGGGTATACATGGTAACCCTGGTTTTCCCCAGCCCTCTAAAGGCTGCACACACACACAGGTGCAGGCTCACAGGGATGAATCCCAAGGAAATAATGCGGAAATAGCTGGCCGCCAGCTGCAGCGTCTCGTCGTTGGCGCCGGCAAAGCGCATCAAGGGCTCCGCCAGGAAATACCCCGCCAGGGTGATCAGGATGCCGGTGAAAGCGCTCAAATACATCGCCTGGTCAAGGCAGGCGCGAACGCCTTTTTTGTTGCCCGCTCCCCGGCGCCTGGCCACCAAGGCGGTGGTGCCGATATTGAGCGCCTGGGAAAGAATCAGCAGGATCATGCGCGGTTGAGAGGTCAGCCCCACAGCAGCGATGGCGGCAGGGCTGATGGCGCCGACCATCATCATGTCAACTGCGCTGATGATGCTCACCAGCAGCCCTTCCAGCGCCGCCGGCCAGGCAATGCGGATGGCCTCGCGATAAAGCGCATTCAGCTCCGGCCCCGCTCCCAGGCCCGTGACTGCCACCATCCGATCCAGTAATTGCCTCACCTTCATGCGCAATGAAATCCTCCTGTATCCTAAGAAAATAATTGAGGCGCCCCTTCTGTCTGAGGCGCCGAAAAATCCGCCAAGCCAGAGACTTAGCGAATCACTCTGATCTGGTCCAGGGGCAGCACCACAAGGCTGGCGTGACCCACAATCATATCCCGGGTGATCGGCCCCACATCCCGGGCACGGCTGTCGTGGCTGGAGGCGCGGTTATCCCCCATCACCATGTATTCATCCTCCCCCAGCACCTGGCGCGGATAATCCGCCCAGCTGGGGTAGTCCACATAGTCTTCGTCCACCAGTGCGTCATTCACATACAACAGCCCATCCTGAACCGCCACCGCGTCTCCCGGCAGCGCCACCAGGCGTTTGACAAACAGCGTGCTGCCCACCGTTTCAATGTCCAGCACCGCGCCCAGTTTGATGGTCGTGCTTTTGCTGCGCCCTGGAAAGCGGCAGATCACCACATCACCCCGATTGAGATGCCCCAGCAGCACACCGGGCTTGGTCATGATGACCACTTCCCCATCCTGGAGGGTGTTGCACATGCTCTGCCCATCCACCTTGATGGGCTCAAATAGATAGGCACGCACCGGCAGCGCAATCACCACCGCCATCACCAAAAGGCTCAGCCAGCTTAATACCTCGCGGCTCAGGCTCTTTTTCGGTTTCTCTTTTTGCGTCATCCAGCGCTGCCCTTCTTGTGTCGCATTGATTATGTCAGCGGATGGGGCGCATGCGGTTGAGCGGGAAGAGCACATAGGCCGCATGGCCCACGATCATGTCTTTGGTGATGGGCCCCACATCCCGGGAGCGGCTGTCGTGGCTGGAGGCGCGGTTGTCCCCCATGACCATGTATTCATTCTCCCCCAGCGTGCGCCTGGGATAGTCAGCCCGGCTGGGAAAGTCAACATAGTCTTCCTCCACCAGGGCATCATTCACATACAGCTGACCGGACAGGATGGCCACGCTGTCACCGGGCAGCGCCACCAGGCGCTTCACAAACAGCTCATGCCCCACGATGCTCACATCCAGAGGCGCGCCCAGCCTGAAGGTCCTGACATTGTTGCGGCCAGGGAAGCGGCAGATCACCACATCCCCCCGCTTGAGCTTGTTCATCAGCACATCAGGCTTGGTCACCAGCACGATCTCCCCGTTTTGCAGAGTGTTGATCATGCTCTCTCCATCCACCTTGATCGGCTCAAACAGCAGGGCGCGGATGGTCATGGCGATGATAACGGCGAGCAGCAAGGTGCCCACCCAGCTCAAAATCTCCTGTCCCACTGTCTTTTTCTTTTTTTCTTTCTTTTTCTTTCCGGTTTTGGGGTCTATTTCCCCAGCCTTGGCTTCCTCTGATTCTCCCTGTTCAAGGCCGGCTTCAATCTCCTCAGGGGCGCTGTTTACCTGGTTGGTTTTCAAGTCCTTGTCGTGGTCAGTCATGGTCCTTCTCCTTTACAAGCCCTAAGGTAACTTCTGGCGCCACAGGCCCCGGTGTCAGCACCTTCTTGCGGCGGCGCAGAAACTCCGGCCGGTCAAGCATCACCACCCGGCCGCAACCGCTGCACTTCATCTTGATATCAGCGCCTATGCGCGTCACCGTCCAGACAAAGGAGCCGCAGGGATGCTTCTTGCGCATCTCCACCACGTCATGCAACCGGATTTCTTCTGACACCAGCGTCACCTCACCGCGCCATTATAGTCTAAAGGAACAACAGTATCAAGCAAAGATGGAAAAAACCAGCCTGCTGAGCCTGTTTTTCCAATACGAAAACCCCACCGGCTTTCGCAGCAGCGGGGTTTTGTTGGGAACCGGCGGCGACCTACTCTTCCGGGCCGTTTCCAGCCAAGTACCA
>ENA-UOOM01000756-UOOM01000756.1-fermentation-metagenome-genome-assembly--contig:-NODE-756-length-34423-cov-64.800192_pt1 | contig 34423 bp, 26 predicted proteins | sample MGYA00245781_ERZ724031 | MGnify/ENA primary metagenome ERZ724031 (study PRJEB28704, sample SAMN03018317) | fermentation metagenome | biome: anthropogenic terrestrial biome; feature: soil; material... | reverse complement strand
CCAAAAGCCACATCAACTGGGGAGGTGCGCATGGAAGTCAGATCGAGCGCCTGCTGGAAAGCAGCATCGGGGTACCGGGGATGATCCTTCTCGTACTTTTGTTCATCCTTATCATCGTGATTGCCTTCCGACAAAGCTCAATGCACAAGATCCAGGAGACACTTATCAACAGCAAACCCACGTTTAACGGAAACAAAGAGAGCGAAACACCTATTAAGCTAGAGTTTGACGAAAAAAAAGAACCGGAAGAGGAAGCAAAGCCGGGTATCTTGAAAAAACTCTTCTCCTTCAAAAAAACGAATAAGCCGGAAACAGAGACCGAACCGGAAGATATACTGCAAAACAGGGAACAAACACCTCTTCCCGTTACGCAGAACACAGTCCCGCCCATCCGAAAAAAAGAGCCGGCGAACGACGTTTTCGAGGTCTTTGTTCCGAAAGACGAAATACAGGTTGCCGAAAACAAAACCGAAGAGAAGGCTTCACCGCTGGCTGAGTCGGATACAAACGAGGAAACGGATCCGGATGTGGAAATTCTGGAAGACTACGACCCTAAAAAGGACTTGTCCTCATTTGCATTCCCTACCATGGACCTGCTCAAGGTATACAATACCGGCAACAGACAGGTGGACATGCAGGAGCAAAACGAGAATAAAGACAAAATTATCCGCACCCTCCGTAACTACGGGATAGAGATCACCTCCATAAAAGCGACTGTCGGTCCAACGATCACACTCTACGAAATTGTGCCGCAGGCAGGAGTCCGGATCTCACGAATTCGAAACCTGGAAGACGATATTGCCTTGAGCCTTTCGGCGCTGGGTATTCGTATTATCGCCCCAATGCCCGGTAAAGGGACAATCGGTATAGAAGTACCCAACAAAGAGCCACAGATTGTATCCATGCAATCGGTTATCGCTTCCGTCAAATTTCAGGAATGCACCTATGATTTGCCGGTAGCGCTGGGAAAAACCATCACCAACGAGGTGTTTATTTTTGACCTGGCCAAAATGCCGCACCTGCTGGTCGCCGGAGCAACCGGACAGGGAAAGTCGGTGGGCTTGAATGCGATCATCACATCTCTGCTGTACAAAAAGCATCCGTCGGAAATGAAGATGGTGCTTATCGACCCAAAAATGGTGGAATTCAACATCTACTCCACCATTGAAAAACATTACCTGGCAAAGCTTCCCGATGAGGAGAAAGCCATCATTACCGATGTAACCAAGGTAACCCAAACACTCAACTCGCTCACCAAAGAGATGGACGACCGGTACGAACTGCTGATGCGCGCCCACGTCCGTGCCATTAAGGAATACAACGAGAAGTTCATCAAACGGAAGCTCAATCCCAAAAACGGACACAGGTACCTGCCGTATATCGTGGTGGTGATCGATGAGTTTGGCGACCTGATCATGACTGCCGGAAAAGAAATTGAGATGCCCATCGCACGTATCGCACAAAAGGCACGCGCTGTGGGTATGCACATGGTGATCGCCACACAACGCCCCACAACCAACATCATTACCGGAACCATCAAGGCCAACTTCCCCGCCCGGATGGCTTTTCGTGTAACCTCACAGATCGACTCAAGAACCATTCTCGATGCTACCGGTGCCAACCAGTTGATTGGGCGGGGTGACATGCTTTTCTCGCAGGGGAGCAACCTGATTCGTATCCAGTGCGCCTTTGTAGATACGCCCGAGATAGAGGATATTTCCCAATACATAGGTAAACAACGGGGTTATGAATCCGCATTTGCCTTGCCCGAAGTGGTATCGGCGGATAGCGAGGATAAACCCGGCGCAGTAGACCTGAACGAGCGGGATACACTCTTCGATGAAGCCGCCCGGCTTATTGTAATTCACCAGCAAGGCTCCACGTCACTGATCCAACGGAAATTTTCCATCGGGTACAACCGGGCAGGTAGGCTTATGGACCAACTGGAAACCGCCGGAATCGTAGGCCCTGCACAAGGAAGCAAGCCTCGCGATGTATATATTTCGGATGAATATTCGCTGGAAAAATTACTGGATTCCTTGAGGTAAAATCCGGAAACCGGAAACCCGGATCGCAAAATAAACCAAACACCCTCTTTTTAGTCCAACCCATCAGAAAACCCGTTAAAAGGAGAACAATATGAAAAAATATATACTCGCCATTGCCGCATTATTAACCGTATCTACTGGATTCGCACAACCTGCCGCAAACGCCCGGAATATCTTAGATAAAGCATACAGCACCTATGAAAATTCCAACGGCATCAAAATGACGTTTAACATTACCACCACCGACGAAAACGGAACGGCATACCAACCCCAGAAGGGGACGGCACGGGTAAAAGGCAATAAGTTTAAAATCGAAATGCCAACCATCGATACCTGGTTCGATGGAAAAACCCAATGGGTTTTGATGAAAGACCTCAACGAAGTAAATATCAGCCATCCATCAAACGAAGAGATTGCCTCCATCAGCCCACTGGCGTTGCTGAGCATGTACAAAACCGGGTTCACGCTAGACACCCCTGCATCGGGAATCATCAATGGGAAGAATGCATTCGTTATAAACATGTCTCCAACGGCAAGCAAAAGTGATTTCAAAAAAATATCCGTGGGTATTGATAAAAAAACCAACTCCGTTTTACAAGTGGATATCACCCTGAAAAACGGGATGAGAAACAAAATTGATATCAACGATTACAACACCAATTATAATTTCACCGATACTGAATTTATCTTCAACAAAGACCAACACAAAGGAGTTGAAGTTGTGGATTTGAGATAAATGGACGATAGAAATTTACTATATCCATTTCACGTATAGAAGAATAATTGTACCTTTGAGCCAATTATTAACAGTACTGCCTTCTCTCAAACAAAGGGAAGGTTTTTTAAACATATTACGACTATGAGGAATAAAGTAAGATGCCTGATCATCGGGTCGGGACCCGCGGGATACACAGCAGCTATCTATGCTTCGCGTGCCAACCTGGAACCTGTCTTATTTGAAGGACTACAGCCCGGTGGGCAGCTGACAACCACAACCGAAGTGGAAAATTTCCCAGGCTATCCCGAAGGGATCACCGGGCCAGAACTGATGGAAGACCTGAAAAAGCAAGCTCTGCGATACGGAACCGAGATTTTTCCGGGAAGGGCCACCTCCGTGGATTTTTCGGTACGCCCGTTTAAGGTAACGATCGACAACGAGCACATGATTGAAGCCGACACCGTAATTATTTCTACCGGTGCAACCGCCAAGTACCTGGGTCTGCCCGATGAAACCAAATACGCCGGACAAGGTGTTTCGGCCTGCGCTACCTGCGACGGTTTTTTCTACCGCAAAAAAAAGGTGGCCGTGGTAGGAGGCGGAGATACCGCCTGTGAAGAAGCTACCTATTTGTCGGGACTGGCAGACAAGGTCTACCTGGTTGTGCGTAAGCCTTACCTGCGCGCATCCCAGATCATGCAGGAGAGGGTAATGAACAATCCAAAAATCGAAATTCTTTTCGAACACAATGCCGTAGGGCTGTACGGAGAAAAAGGCGTGGAAGGAGTACATCTGGTAAAACGCATGGGCGAACCCGATGAAGAGAAAATTGATCTCGCCATCGACGGATTTTTCCTGGCTATCGGACACACACCCAATACCGACATCTTTAAAAACTTTTTGGAACTCGACGAGGTGGGATACATCAAGATAGACAATCCAACATCAAAAACCAACATCGAAGGTGTTTTTGCCGCAGGTGACGTAGCCGACCCGAATTACCGCCAGGCCATTACGGCTGCCGGAATGGGATGCCGCGCCGCCATGGATGCCGAGAGGTACCTGTCGGAAAAAGGATTGTGATTCTCTTCAGCAGTTAAAGCGGCCTTTCTAATTAATTATTTTTAAGAACAAAGGCTCGATAGTGAATAGTTGTTTAATTTTAAACAACTATTTTTTTGTTAAAATATTTCTATAATAAAGCAAAATAACCTATCTTTGCGAGCATTTTGAAATATTTTAGCTTCTTTTTGTCAATTATAACAAGAAACCGTCCTATCAAACAAAAGCCACAACAACAAAAAGACAAAAAAATATTTTAAAACGCACGCTAAAAATCTGGATAACTTATTAAATCAATTTAAAAACTAGAGGGAATGAAAAGTAAAAATCTTTTTTCGACAAAAGGCTTTTTTACACTCCTGTTGAGTGTATTTGCCTTTTCTATTTCTGCTCAAAACGTAACCGTAAGTGGTACTGTAACGGACGACACGGGGCTTGAAGTCATCGGCGCAACAGTAATTGTCGCTGGCGATGCAAGTCGTGGAACCGTAACGGATTTCGACGGCAAGTATACATTAAACAATGTGCCATCCAACGGTTCGTTGCAGATCAGCTATGTGGGAATGGTCACTCAAACCATTCCGGTTAATGGGCGTACAACCATTGACGTAGTACTCACATCCGACAGTGAATTACTGGACGAAGTAGTCGTGACGGCGTTGGGGATCAAAAGAGATAAAAAAGCTCTCGGCTACGCTATTCAAGAGGTAAAAGGGGATGACATTATCGCTGCTCGTGAAGTAAACGTAGCAAACGCATTATCCGGAAAAGTATCCGGGTTGCAGGTAATACGCTCCGGTAACGGACCCGGCGGTTCTTCTAAAATTGTAATTCGAGGTAATAATTCCGTTACTAATCTCAATCAACCGTTAATTGTAGTTGACGGCGTTCCCATGGATAACTTCACAGGAGCAAAGAATAACGACTATTGGAATCCAAGCGCAGATATGGGTAACGGTTTATCGGATATTAACCCCGAGGATATAGAAAGCATGTCTGTACTGAAAGGCGCATCCGCTGCTGCCTTATATGGTTCAAGAGCCGGAAACGGAGTCATCTTGATTACCACAAAAACCGGACGTAAAAACGACGGATTGGGAATTACCGTTTCATCTTCGGTCTCTGCGGAAACCATTTTTATGAATCCCAAACTGCAAAGCACATACGGACAAGGCTCTGATGGAGCTTACGATGCGTTGTCTTCTAGCAGCTGGGGACCGGAGATTACCGGACAGGAATACACAAAATGGAACGGGGAGAAAGCCAGAATGACGGTTTACGACAACTTAAACGCTTACTTCAACAAACCGGGGATTAACCTTACAGACAACATTGCCTTTTCACAGCAGTACAATAATGTCTCTGTTTACACTTCGTTAGGCAGGACCGATGATTGGAGCAAGATACCTGGGGCTGATCTAAGCAGGACCAATATGACCGCTCGCGCAACAACAAAATTCGGAGCGAACGACAAATGGAGTACCGACACTAAGGTTCAGTACGTCAAAACGAATGCTCAGAACCGCCCGGTCGGAGGAAGAAATGCATCGAATCCGTTCTTTACCATGTACGCTTTCCCTCGTTCATTGGATATCCTAGACTTCAGTAATCCCGTAGATGATGCCGGAAAAATGGTTTGGTACCAAAAAACCAGTCCGCAGATAAATCCCTACTGGTTGAGTAAATACAGGCTCAGCAACGATGTCAGGGAGCGTTTTCTAATGTCGGGGACGCTTAAGTATCAGTTTACAGAATGGCTGACCGGAGAGATCAGAGGGGGTACAGATATGTATTTCACCCAATACGATAACAAAACATACGGAGGAAGCCCTCTAACCGATACCGGACGATACAGTTTCGGACAGGATAAATTCTTCGAGAACAACTATACGGCATTATTCACGGCTCAAAAAGACAATGTATTCGGCAATTGGGGATTAGGCGGTTCTTTGGGGGGCAACCTCATGCATAGGAAAAAAACCGGCATCAGCGGTGGTCCCGATGAACTGCTCGTTCGAGATCTTTTCACGTTTGGAAATGCAAAAAACAACGTCAATGCCGAAAGGGAATACAATGAAAAGAAAATCAACTCCGTTTTCGGAACGGCACAGTTGAATTACGGCGGCTATTTCTTCCTGGACGGTACATTCCGCAACGACTGGTCTTCAACCTTACACCCTGATAATAGATCATTTTTTTACCCATCGATCAGTACATCACTCGTAATCAGCGACATGATCAATACTCAAGGAAAAGGAATGCCGTCTTGGTTTACGTACGCAAAAGTACGAGCTTCGTTTGCTCAGGTTGGTAACGATCTTGATCCTTATCAACTTTATAATACCTACTGGATTGGTAAAGACCCTGAAAATAATGCAACGGCGGGTACCAATAACACATTATTTGACCCGGGCGTTCGTAGTGAGCTTATCTCTTCATGGGAAGCAGGTACAGAACTACGTTTTTTCAATAACCGCCTGGGATTTGATTTTGCCTGGTACAAATCAAATGCTCGTCGTCAATTGCTGAATTTACCCATGGACCCGTTAAGTGGATACGGTTCAAGGAAAATCAATGCAGGAAACATTCAGAACCAAGGTATCGAGTTGATGATCAATGCTCGTCCCGTTGAAACAAAAGATTTCGCATGGAACATGCAAGCCAACATTTCAACCAACAGAAATACCATCGTAGAACTAACCGATGATGTTAAACTTTATTCTTTAGGCGGATATGACAACTTGCAGGTCTATGCAACCGCAGGAGGCAATTACGGCGAAATCTACGGTTCAAAATTCAAACGGGTAACCGATAAAAACAGTCCGCATTATGGTAAACTCATCGTTGATGCTAACGGACTCCCGAATGGAACCCCTGAAAAAGAAAAAGTTGGGGATCAACAAGCCGACATGTTAATTGGTGTCACAAACTCATTCCAATACAAAGGGCTCTCCTTCAGCTTCTTGATTGACTCCCGCATTGGAGGTGAAATGTTTTCAGGAACAAATTTCTATTTACAAGGTGCTGGAACTGCTGCCATAACAGCTCCAGGAGGAAAACGCGATGAATTTATCGTGGACGGTGTTTATCTTGATGCCAACAATCAATATCAGGTAAATACGACCAAAGTGACCCAACAGGAATACTGGAACAGGGTTACGGGCGATACCGGAAACCTGGGTATTTCAGAAGCTAATATTTACAACGCTACCAACATTCGCGTACGCAACGTGCAGCTGAATTATGATTTTAACCGTACCCTGTTAAAGAATACTCCTTTTACTCGTTTAAGAATGGGAGTTTCTGTAAACAATGCCTTAATGATTAAAAGCTATTTAAACGGTGTAGATCCCGAATCGGTATTTGCTATTGGAACAAATGCCGTAGGATTTGAGAATACGGCTCCGCCTACTTCGCGTACCTATTTGTTTAATGTAACTTTTGGTTTCTAATAATTTAACAAAACAAGAAAATGAAAAAGAAAAATATATTATTGGCTTTTTTGGCAGCGATCATGTTTTTAGGAGCCTGTTCCGACTTCGAAGACATTAATAAAGATCCAAATGCTGCAAATGAAGACGACATCAAGGTTCAATACATAATCAATAAAGCCATAACCGATGCGCAACAAGACCCGCACATTGCTGAACGTGCTTTTGTTTTGTATTGGAGACGTGCCGGTAGACAAGACCGTTCGGGCGGCATAAACCTTGGCACTTATAACAATGACTGGAGTTCCGATTATTACAACTATGTATCGGGTTGGATGAAATCAGCAACGCAAGCAGTAGACTTGGCTGAAAAACAAATTCAAAAAGATGAGTTCGCAGTAGAGTACGACCGCCAAATGACGAAAAACCTCAAAGAAGTAGCTAGAATCTGGCGAGCATACCTAATGAGTGAGTTCGCCGATAATTTTGGTCCTCTTCCCCTTGAAGCATTTAAAGGAACAAACCCTGAATTCTCCAGTGTTAAAGACGTATATTATTTTATGATCGATGAATTGAAAGATGCAGCACAGAAAATTGATGTCAATGTAAAAGCTCAAGACATTGATAAGAAATTTGACCGTGCTTATCAGTTCGATTTTGAAAAGTGGATAAAATACGCCAACTCAATGCGTATGCGTCTGGCTATGCGTTTATCGGAAGCAGATGCAGCAAAAGCAAAATCTGAATTTGAAGATGCAGCGAAAGGGTCAATTATTTTAACGGCAGACGAAATGTTTGCAGTTAAAGAACGTGACGGTTGGGATCCGTTGGCAGGAGTGATGTCAAGACCCTGGAATGCGTTATTAATGAGTAATACGCTAAACAATCTCATGATTAATCTAGGCAGTGTTAAATCGGCAGACATGCTGGACGCTTCATACGCTTCTTACATCAAACCGAAGGGATATATGGGAAAAAGGTTCCAAAATCAATTTTCAACGTATACAAACGATCCTTCAATCGGGTTCTTCTTCGACGGACTTCACAACACCATTGACCCAAGAGCTTACAAACTCTACGCCATACCCGGTGATTTCACCAGCCCCGATGCACAATTTACATCGGAAGATGATTTAGGCCCTTTGGAAAGATCTGTGTTTGCAGATAAAGACCAAAATAATGAAATCGCCACTGTTAATTTAGCGTTTACGTGGAACACTATGCCAGGTGGAAGCTGGGGAGACATGTCTGCCATGAACCAGATTATAGGATCTTTATACAACCCTATACTCGTAAAAAAATACAGGAATCATTCGCAAAAACGCGTATTCTTTGCTTCTTGGGAAACCTATTTCCTACTGGCTGAAGCAGCTCTAAGAGGCTGGACAACGCCCACGTCTGCAAAAGAAGCTTACGAAAAAGGAATTAAAGCCAGCCTGGACTATCATGGCGTTAGCAGTTTTTACGACACGTATATTGCTTCAACAGATTACAACCGTGTTGGAACATCCGTAAAATGGGATCATACAGCAGAGCCTCCTGCAACCGTTGAAGTAGACATTATTGATGGTTATACTAACCAAGCGGCGAAGTTTGCGTATAAATTTCCGGTAGCAAGCCAGACTTCTTATAAGAAAGCATTGAACGACCAGATGACGAAAGTCATCACCCAAAAATTCATCGCTCAAAATCCGTGGTTACCACTCGAAACCTGGAACGATTACCGTCGTCTTGGACTCCCATTCTTCGAAAACATGGTTGTGGAAAACCCGTTAACAAATCTTCCGGCCATAACGAAAGATAATGTAAAAACCACCCAACAACCCGATTTCTTCCCTCAACGATTAAAATATCCTGCATCACTTGAAAACAGTAACCCTGAAGGATATAAACAAGCCGTTGAATTACTCGGAGGAACCGACGCAGTGTTAACTCCGCTTTGGTGGGCAAGACACTAACCGGCTCAACACTTCCAATGAAAGAGAGGCTGCCCCCAAAAAGGCAGCCTCTGTTCAATGCCCGTGACAATCCCGGTTGTTGTAAAGTTAAGCCGGGCAGGCTTTTAACGTTTATTTAATTCTTTTTTTCTTTAATGTCGGGATAATATCGTAAATTTGGCCTCCGAAAAAACATTCAACATTTAATAATTTCAATTATGAGCTTTTTAACAAACGAAAAATTAACCATCGTTGGCGCTGCCGGAATGATTGGTTCAAACATGGCGCAAACTGCGGCAATGATGCGTTTAACCCCGAACATCTGCTTATACGACCCCTTTGCTCTGGGCCTGGAGGGTGTTTACGAAGAAATGCGCCATTGTGGATTTGAAGGAGTGGATTTTACGTTCACCACCGATATCCGGGAAGCATTCACCGGCACAAAATACATGATTTCTTCGGGCGGTGCTCCGCGAAAAGACGGCATGACCCGCGAAGATTTGTTGAAAGGCAATGCGGAGATTGCAGCTCAACTGGGTAAAGACATCAAGGCTTACTGCCCCGATCTGAAACACCTTACCGTTATTTTTAATCCTGCCGACATTACCGGCCTGGTGGCCCTTATTCACTCGGGCCTGAAACCGGGCTGCGTTACCACACTGGCCGGACTGGACAGTACCCGTTTACAAAGCGAACTGGCAAAACATTTCGGTGTAAAACAGAGCCAGGTTACCAATACCCGCACCTATGGCGGACACGGCGAGCAAATGGCTGTTTTTGCCTCTACGGCAAAAGTTGACGGAAAACCGTTAACCGACCTCATCGGCACACCCGAGCTCACAAACGAAGACTGGGATGCCCTTAAACTAAGAGTAACCAAAGGGGGCGCAAACATCATTAAACTGCGTGGACGCTCATCGTTCCAAAGCCCGTCGTACGTATCGGTAGAAATGATCCGCGCAGCCATGGGCGGAGAGAAATTCGGTTGGCCTTCGGGTTGTTACGTAAATACCGTCGATTTCCCGAACATCATGATGGCAATGGAAACCAACATCACCAAAGACGGTGTGGTCATAAACGAGACCAAAGGAACCGACAGCGAAATGACGGCCTTGAAAGAAAGCTACCAACACCTGGCAAAGCTGCGTGATGAAGTCATCGCTATGGGAATCATCCCCGCAACTGATCAATGGAAATCGGTAAATCCGAACTTATAAATTTATAAAAAAAACTCCAGGATTGATATGAACCCCGAAAGTTAGACAAAAAACTTTCGGGGTTTTTTTGACTACCGTCACAGAAGGCTCCAGGCAACCGTCAGCCCCGCCATCACGATAGAAATCATACTCATCAGCTTGATCAAAATGTTGAGCGAAGGCCCGGATGTATCCTTGAACGGATCACCAACAGTATCCCCCACCACGGTGGCTTTGTGCACGTCACTGCCTTTTCCGCCCAGGTTACCTTCTTCCACGTATTTTTTGGCATTGTCCCACGCACCGCCGGAGTTTGCCATAAAAACAGCCAACACAAATCCAGAACCCAATCCCCCGGCCAATAGTCCCATGACACCGGGCACTCCGAGAATAACCCCCGTTACAATGGGAATGGCAATGGCCAGAAGTGACGGCAACAACATCTCCCGTTGCGCACCCTTCGTGGATATCTCAACACACTTCGCATAGTCGGGAGTACCCGTACCTTCTAATATGCCTGCGATTTCACGGAACTGGCGACGTACCTCTTCCACCATTTTCTGAGCAGCTCTTCCCACAGCATTCATGGTAAGCCCACAGAAAAGAAATGCCATCATCGAACCGATAAAAATGCCGACAAGCACCTTGGGATTCATCAGGGTAACCTGATAATAGTTCATGAAATCGGCAAAACCGGCTTTAGCAATTTCCACAGCATCACTGCCATCGGCAAACTCAAGTACAGTTTGTCCAAGCCGCAACATACCTATTTTAATCTCTTCGATATAGGAGGCCAACAAAGCAAGTGCCGTCAATGCAGCGGAACCGATCGCAAATCCTTTTCCCGTGGCAGCAGTAGTGTTTCCAAGAGCATCCAGGGCATCCGTACGTTTGCGGACCTCTTTTCCCAATCCGCACATCTCAGCGTTTCCGCCGGCATTATCCGCAATTGGCCCGTAAGCATCTGTAGCCAATGTTATCCCGAGAGTCGAAAGCATCCCCACAGCGGCTATTCCAATGCCATACAATCCCATACTCAGGTTCTCTCCCGACATCATGTTCTGCACATCAAACCCAGTGGCACAAAGGTAAGAAAACAGAATAGCCAACGCTATGGTTATCACGGGAATAAATGTAGATATCATTCCGGTCCCCATACCCGAGATAATAACGGTAGCCGGCCCGGTTTTGCCACTTTCTGCAATTTGTTGCGTTGGGCGGAAAGAATGAGATGTATAATATTCCGTACCTTGTCCGATAACAATTCCAGCCAGCAATCCGGAAATTACTGAGAAAGATAACCCTAACCAGTTTTCGAAACCCAGAAGATACAAAATAACAAAAGTGAACAGGGCAATCAATACCGCACTTACGTTAACTCCGCGATTCAATGCGGCCATCAGTTTTTTCATATCGGCATTTTCACCTGTATGCACCAGAAAGATACCCAGTATGGAAAGAAAAACACCGATAGCCGCAATAATCATGGGCGCAAAAACCGCTTTGGCCTGCATAGCAGGGTTCAGCACGAAAGCCGAAGCACCCAGTGCAGCCGTAGCCAGGATAGAACCGCAGTAAGACTCATAAAGGTCGGCTCCCATCCCCGCCACATCTCCTACGTTATCACCCACGTTATCCGCAATGGTAGCAGGATTTCGCGGATCATCTTCGGGAATACCGGCTTCCACTTTTCCGACCAGGTCAGCTCCCACATCGGCCGCCTTGGTGTAAATTCCTCCCCCCACACGTGCGAACAGCGCCTGTGTGGAAGCACCCATACCGAAGGTAAGCATCGTAGTGGTAATCATGATAAGCTTGTGTCCGGGCTCCGCACTGTCAATGAAATGATCCAGGACAAGATACCACGCAGAAATATCAAGTAAGGCTAACCCCACAACCACCAGGCCCATAACGGCGCCTGAGCGGAAGGCTACCTGTAATCCCTTGTTGAGTGAATTTTTAGCAGCATTCGCTGTACGTGCCGATGCATAAGTGGCGGTTTTCATACCAAAAAAACCCGCTAACGCAGAAAAAAAACCTCCGGTTAAAAATGCAAAGGGAACCCAGTTGTTCTGCAACCCAAAATAAGCCATAACGGCAAAAACCGAGGCTAAAATAACAAAGACGATAGCAACAACTTTATATTGTTGCTTCAAATAAGACATGGCACCTTCGCGGACATATTTCGCGATGGTCTTCATTTGTTCTGTACCTTCGCTTTCTCTCATCATCTTCTTGAAGAAATAGAAAGCAAAACTTAGAGCGAACAACGATGCAATGGGGACAAGATAAAAGTAATTCATTGATAATTAAAAGTTAATTTGTATTTTAGGTTTACGATTTTAAGAAATTCCGATAAAGTTATAAAATATGATCGAATTATCGCCAATAAAGTTAAATTATTGTTATTTTTTTATTATTCCTGTTTTTTTGTGCAAGAACCGGCACTTAAATTTTACATTTTTATTATCTTTGCCCTAATTTATTATATGGTTTAAAAATTCAGACAATTTATAAATATTGCCTTTAACTAACCTTTAAAATCAGGATACAACATATTTTCTATAAAATAAAGAGTGAGATGGAAAAGAGTTTCTTCTTAAGCACCGACAAAAGCCCCAAAAACATCCAGATAAAAAAAGAGATAATCAACCATTTCGTTAACAACGGAAATGACACGATAGCCGAACTTTCAAAAGGGCTCGACCTGAGTGTTCCTACTGTAACAAAATTGATCGGGGAGCTGAGCGATAAAGGATTGGTTGCCGATTTCGGAAAAATACAAACCGCAGGCGGAAGGTACCCAAATGTTTACGGCTTGAATCCGTCATCTGTCTATTTCATCGGGGTAGACATGACAAGACACCATTTAAACATTGCGTTGATGGATTTTAAAGGCGATATTGTGAAGTACGAAATGGGAATTTCGTATATGTATGAAAACACCACAGACTCGTTCGATGTCCTTTGTGAGCACATACAAAAATTCATCCGTGAAACGGGTGAACTGAAGCAAAAAATATACAACATCTGCCTGAATATCTCGGGCCGCGTAAACCCCGAATCCGGATACAGCTACAGCAGCTTCTATTTTAGTGAAGAGCCGATCAGCAATATCTTATCAAACCGATTGAACTATAAAGTAACTGTGGACAATGACACGCGCTCCATGGCTTACGGTGAATTTATGAAGGGAGCGGTACAGAGTGAAAGTAACGTGATTTTTGTAAATGTAAGCTGGGGCCTCGGCATTGGAATCATTATCGATAAGAAGCTATACTACGGGAAATCGGGATTTTCAGGAGAATTTGGCCATTTCCCCATTTTCGATAACGAAATCATTTGCCATTGCGGCAAAAAGGGATGCCTCGAAACAGAAGCCTCCGGGCTGGCTATACACCGGATGGTACTTGAGCGGATCAACAAGGGAGAAAGTTCCATTCTCACCCAACAGGTAAAAGACTTAAATAAACTTACCCTTACAGACATCGTAAAAGCCACCAACATGGAAGACCCGCTTTGCATTGAGATAATGGAAGAGGTAGGGTTCAAACTGGGTAAATACGTCGCCGGACTGATTAATATTTTCAATCCGGAGCTGGTGGTTATAGGCGGTCAGGTAGCAGAAACAGAAGGATTTATTATGCTTCCGATAAGAAGTGCCGTCAGAAAACATTCGTTGGGCCTGGTTAATAAAGATACGCAGATTATCCCTTCGAAATTAAAAAACAAAGCCGGAGTCGTTGGTGCATGCATGATTGCCCGAAGCCGGTTATTTGACAACTAACATAACTTTTCTCCTGCGAAACATCCTGTAATCAGCCATAAATTGCACATTTAACACTTATTTGTGCCAAGATCCCGTATTTTCTTTTACTTTTGCACTATAGCATTTTGTCACACAAAACGGATTGTTGATTTTAAATAGTCGTCAAACGAACAATTTTGCTGCATTTAGGTTATTTTAAAAACTTCAATAACAATTAAAGAAAATGAGAAATTTACATTTCGAAACCCTGCAGATTCACGCAGGACAACAGCCAGATCAGATTGAAGGCTCAAGAGTCGCACCCATTCATCAGACAACAGCTTTCGTTTTTAAGAATGCGGAGCACGGAGCCGACCTATTCGGCTTAAGGGAGTTTGGGAATATTTATACCCGGCTGCAAAACCCTACCACGGATGTTTTCGAAAAACGGATGGCCGCCCTGGAAAAAGGGACAGCAGCTGTAGCCACAGCCTCAGGACAGTCTGCAGAGTTTATCACCATCAACAGCTTGGCCAGCGCCGGCGACAACATAGTCAGCACATCATTCTTATACGGTGGCACATACAATCTTTTTAAGGTTTCTTTTGCCCGGTTGGGAGTTGAGTTCCGTTTCGCCAAAGGGGATGATGTAGACAGCATAGAAAGCCTGATAGACGAAAAGACAAAAGCCATCTACCTCGAAATGATTGGAAACCCGGAGTACAACATCCCCGATGTAGAAAAAATTGTTGATCTGGCACGCAAAAAAGACCTGCCGGTGATAATGGATAATACGTTTGCGCAAGGTGGATACTTGTTCAATCCCATCGACTGGGGAGTAAACATTGTGCTTCATTCCGCCACAAAGTGGATTGGAGGACACGGCACATCCATGGGTGGAATCATTATCGACGGAGGAAATTTCAACTGGAACAACGGGAAATACCCCACTCTCAGTGAGCCTTCTGAAGGATATCACGGATTAAATTTCTGGGAGGTTTTCGGTGATCAATCTCCTTTCGGGAACATCGCTTTCGCCATACGCTGCCGCGTTGAGGGGCTGCGCGACTTTGGGCCTGCCATTAGCCCATTCAACTCCTTTATGATGCTTCAGGGCCTGGAAACACTTTCACTTCGTGCAGAACGAATAAATGCAAGTACATTGGAGATTGCCCGTTGGCTCGAAAAACATCCGAAAGTAGAAAAAGTCAATTATCCGGGACTGGAAAGCAGCAAATACAACGCCTTAGCCAAGAAATATTTAAAAAACAACGGTTTTGGCGGAGTTTTGTCCTTTTTTATCAAAGGCAATGAAAAACAGGCCGCCACGGTCATAGACAACCTGTCCCTGATCAGCCACGTAGCTAATGTGGGGGATACAAGGACACTGATCATTCATCCGGCGACTACCACACACGAACAGCTTTCGAAAGAAGCTCAGCTTGCGTCTGGGGTTTATCCGAATATGTTGCGGTTGTCACTTGGGCTGGAGCATATCGATGATATCAAATATGAGCTGGACGAAGCGTTGTCGAAGTTATAAAAATTAAGGTATACACAGTAAAAGAGCGTGCGGTCAGAATATCACACGCTCTTTTCAATTCGTTCCGCAAGAGAGGTTAATCCATAACTTTCTTTATCACCTCAGGATCTTTCACCAACGCCCGGAGTTCCTGCTCCAAATCGATACGGCTCACTTCCATATCTTCAAGCTCTACCCGTTGCCAGATTTCCTCAATCCATTGATTCTGGTTCTCACCAAACTCATCCACTGCCTGAAACCACCTCAGGTACATAAACTTAGGCCCGGAAAGTTTCAAATTCAAGGGATTGTCTTTCCCAACCTGTGTTCTGTTGAAAGAATGATTAATCTCTTCGATGTAAAGGGAATCTCCAACCAACCTGTACGTTCCGTCAACGGTGATCATAGCGCCACCTGCGGTTGTCATGAAGTTAACAAACCTGCCGTCATCGATAATCATCTTAAACATCCCGTGAGGCATTTTTTTGTAACCTCCCTCATTGCTGTTGTGAATGGCTTTCACCTCCCACAATCCAAACAAGCGCTTAGCTGTTTCGCTTTTCAATCCTTTTTGCGCTGTCCCACATCCGGCCAGTAATGCAATCACGCAAACAAATACAGAGTAAAATAATTTCGTTTTCATGATTACTTGTATTTAATAGAATTTACCCCATACAAATATATGATCTTTTTAGGTATTAATATTATTTTTTGCAGCTTTTTTTCTTAAAAAAACAAGGCTGCTGCAACCTCTTTTTTACTGGATATCCATCTCCTCAATCAAGTGTGTAGCACCAGCAAATTTATCGATAATGAATAACACATAACGGATATCCACTATAATGCTTCGCTGATAATCCGGAAGGTACTGAATATCTCCGCCAACTCCCTCCCAGTTACGGTCAAAGTTTATACCAATCAATTCTCCCCCGGCGTTCATAACCGGGCTGCCCGAGTTTCCTCCGGTAGTGTGCGTTGAGGCCATAAATGCCACCGGCATTTTACCGCCGGGTAAAGCATAACGTCCGTAGTCACCTTTGTTATAGAGCTCTTTCAGCTTTTCAGGCACAACGAACTCCCAATTCCCGGGATCTTCTTTTTCCATAATTCCTTCCACCGTTGTTTGGGGTTCATAGTAAACAGCATCACGGGGTGCATAACCTTTCAACTGTCCGTATGCAAGCCTGAGCGTAAGATTGGCATCGGGAGCATATGCCGTTGCTCCATCCATCTCCAGCACTCCGTCCAGGTATGAACGGCGGGCGATCAAATAGGCGCGGGTAAAAGCATCTTGCTGATCTTTTAACATTGCTTCTTCTTTCTTTACCGACCGGGCAAAGCTAAACATCGGATCATGGACAAGTGTTTCGGGAGTAAGATGAGAAAGGAATTTTTCCAGGTTAGCTTCACTCCCGAAAACAGAATTTTCAAAAATATTATCTACGTATTTGTTTATGTCTCCCTCAAACTCAGTGTGTAAAACGGTAAAAACATCAGGATGCTTATCTTTGGGAACCAACCGTATGTATTCAGCAATCATGGCTTTGGCTACTTTTTTATCCACTTCTACGCTGTAGTTCTTGTTGGCAAAATTCCGGTAATCATTAAGAAGCAGTAACGTGAAATTCTCGATCTTCTTTTCGTCCTTGTTCCGAAGTGCCCGGATCAATGAGTCAGCATTCCGGACCGGCACATTAGCAAACTCAATCCCTCTGACAATCCCTTCGTTCAGCATCCGGTCCCTGAAACGGAGGTCACTGCGTTGCTCAACAATATGTTGTATGGTATCAAGAGCGGCCAGGAACTGCGTTTTGTTCTTTTTCTTTGCCCAACCGATAAGTCTTTCCTGTTGTCGTTTTTTTGCCATTACAAAATTACGCTTGTCAATGGCCCAATTCGAGCCGATAGCGCTCTTGTAGGCGTTCGTAGAGCCTGTGTATTTCGAAGCATACTGTATATTTACCTGCGGATCGGCAAGCATTTCATTCAACAGGGCTTCCTGGCGGACCCTGCGCATGTTGATACGCACTCTATTATCGATATCGCGCCGCTCGGCAACTTCCCACGAGGTATAAAACTTATAGGTTGTACCGGGAAACCCCAGGATCATAACAAAATCATTTTCATTTGCGCCCTGGGTAGAAACGGTAAGCCAGCGCTTGGGTTTCAGTGGAACATTATCGGGAGAATAAGGAGCGGGGTTTCCGTTTTTATCAGCATAAATGCGGAAAAGGGAAAAGTCGCCTGTGTGACGTGGCCACATCCAGTTATCGGTATCGGCACCAAACTTTCCGATCGAACTGGGCGGCGCCCCCACCAGACGAATATCGGAGTATATCTTTTTGATGAACATAAAATATTGGTTCCCGTCGAAGAATGGCTTAATCTCAACATCGGCACCAGCGTTATTTTCCAGAAACTCTTTCCCCACCCTCTCTTTGGCAATGCTTTTCAAATAGGCGGGAGAAAGGAACAGGATACCGTCTTTGTCCAGCGCCTTATCCCGTTCAAGACAATTCTTCACGTAATCGGTTACCTCCTCCACCTTATCTATAAAAGTAACCGTCAGTCCGGGATTGGGAAGTTCTTCAGTCTTCGTCATGGCCCAGAATCCGTTTTCCAGGTAATTATGTTCCAGCGTACTGTGGTTCTGTATCTGTCCGTAGCCGCAATGATGATTGGTCAACACCAGTCCCTGGGAAGAAATCACCTCACCGGTGCATCCGCCACCAAACTGAACAACCGCGTCTTTTATCGATGTGCCATTCGGATTGTAAATATCATAATCTCTCAATTTCAATCCCAGTTTTTTCATTTCGGGATATTTTTGTTGCTTCAACAGGTGCAACATCCACATTCCTTCATCAGCAGAAAGTGAGAAAGTAGTCAGGGTAAAAATCAGGATCAGGGACAGAAATGATTTTTTCATCTTCAGTTTTTTGTTTGATAGGGTAAATTATTTCAAGTTCAGCAAATAATTCATCACTTATTTCCGTGTGGCGAAGATAATGATTTCTCTTTTATCGGTCAATTAAAAGAGATAAATGATTAATTTTGCACCGTGTTTCTAATCAAACGACAAGGTTATCGGAATACGTACACTAAAAAAACATCAATTTTATGTCAACACTCAGGTTCAAAGCGGTAGAGGAAGCGTCAAAAAGAGTTCCCGTTGAAATTTCAGTTCCCGATCAGCTCCCGTCGGAATATTTCGGCAAATACGTGTTCAACCGGACACAAATGTCGAAATACCTTTCCAAAGAAACAATGAACACCGTTCTCGACGCCATAGACCAGGGGATAACACTGCAGCGGGAAATTGCCGACCACGTAGCAGCAGGCATGAAGATGTGGGCTATAGAGATGGGGGCCACTCACTACACACACTGGTTCCAGCCGCTCACGGAAGGAACTGCGGAAAAACACGACTCTTTTGTCGATTACGTGAACGGTCCCGGAGGAAACATCATCGAAAGATTCTCCGGCAAGCTCCTTGCACAACAAGAACCGGATGCATCCAGTTTTCCCAGCGGCGGTATCCGGAATACGTTCGAAGCCCGGGGTTATACCGCGTGGGACCCGTCGTCACCGGCATTCATTATCGAAGACACACTCTGTATCCCCACCGTCTTTATCTCATACACAGGTGAAGCGCTTGATTATAAAACGCCTTTATTAAAATCGCTTTCGGCTATAGACAAGGCTGCTGTAGAGGTTTGTAAGCTCTTCGATCCGAATGTAAAAAAAGTGTATTCCTATTTGGGCTGGGAACAGGAATACTTTCTGGTAGACCAGGCATTGTATGTTGCCCGCCCCGACCTGAACCTGACCGAAAGAACGCTCATGGGGCATGAAAGCGCTAAAAACCAGCAGCTGGAAGACCACTATTTCGGCGCGGTTCCGCCGCGCGTGGTGGCGTTCATGCGTGAAGTGGAATACGAAGCATACAAATACGGCATTCCGCTGAAAACCCGTCACAACGAAGTAGCACCCAATCAATTTGAGCTGGCGCCCATTTACGGTGAGACAAACCTGGCCGTTGACCAGAACCTGTTAATCATGTCGCTGATGCACAAGATCGCCACCAAACACAACTTCAAGTTGTTGTTGCACGAAAAGCCGTTCGCCGGCGTAAACGGATCGGGCAAACACAACAACTGGTCGCTGGGGACCGATACCGGTGTGGGACTTTTCACTCCTGGCAAAACAGCGAATGAAAACCTCCGGTTTGTGACGTTTCTCATCAACACGCTCATGGCGGTATACAAACACAACAGCTTGCTCAAGGCATCCATCATGTCGGCACAGAATGCGCATCGTCTGGGAGCCAATGAAGCTCCCCCGGCCATAATTTCGGTATTCCTCGGTTCGCAGCTCTCATCCGTGCTCGACAAAATTGAAGAAAGCTCCGACGATGATGACATCACGATGGACGAACTCCGCAAGATGAAACTGGGTATTTCCCATATTCCAGAAGTGTTGATTGACAATACCGACCGGAACCGCACCTCACCCTTTGCATTCACCGGAAACCGGTTTGAATTCCGTGCCGTAGGATCGTCGGCCAACTGCTCATCGGCCATGAGTGTCCTCAATGCTGTTGTGGCCAGCCAGTTGATCGAATTCAAAAAGGAGATCGACAAGAAAATGAAAGACGGCATGAAGAAAGAGCAAGCCATTTTCGATACTATCCGCCTTTACATCAAAGCATGCAAGCCTATCCGGTTCGACGGAAACGGATACAGCGAAGAGTGGAAGGAAGAAGCCCGGAAACGCGGACTCGATTGCGAAACGAGCGTGCCGTTAATTTTTGACGCATATCTTTCTGAACGGAGTGTAAAAATGTACGAAAGCATCGGCGTGCTGAACGAACGCGAACTTCACGCCCGAAACGAAGTGAAGTGGGAAACGTATACTAAAAAAATTCAGATAGAAGCCCGGGTACTGGGCGACCTAAGCATGAACCACATCATCCCCGTGGCAACGCAGTACCAGTCGATGTTGCTGGATAACCTGTACAAGATGCGTGTGGTTTTCGATGAAGAGAAGGCAACCCGGCTCTCCAGGGAGGATGCGGCGTTGATCGAGGAGATCGCGACACATATCTCCGCCATAAAGACCAACGTAGACGACATGGTAGAGGCCCGCAAATCGGCCAATAAGCTCGAAGACGCACGCGAGAAGGCCATTGCTTACCACGATACGGTGGAACCGTTCCTTTCCGTCATCCGTTACCATATCGACAAACTGGAACTGATGGTCGACAACCAGATGTGGCCCCTGCCCAAATACCGGGAATTGCTGTTTATAAGCTGATCCTATATATATTCATCCCCGTAACGGAACTTCACATCGGTCACAAAGTGCTTGATGCGTTGCTCTTCTTCCTTTTTGCAGATCAGCAACGCTTTGTCCGATTCGGCAACAATATATCCGTCAAGCCCCTGTATCACAACAAGTTTGTCATCGCTCATGGTTACCACGTTGTCGTTACTTTCAATGTACAACGTTTTGCAATGCAGGCTGGCATTGTTGTTCTCGTCTTTCGGGGTTATTTCATGCAACGAACCCCAGGTACCCAAATCAGACCACCCGAAGTCGGAGCCAATAACGTACACGTTGTCCGCCTTTTCCATTATCCCATAATCGATGGAGATGTTGGAGCAAAACGGAAATGCCTGGTCGATGAACTCTTTCTCCCGGGGAGTGTTAAAAAACTCCCTCCCCTCGTTGAACTTATTCACGATATCGGGTAAATACATCCTGAACGACTCTAAAATAGTCTTCACGTTCCAAATGAAGATACCCGAATTCCAAACGAACTCACCGCTTTCGCAGAACATCTTAGCCAGTTCTAAATTGGGTTTTTCCGTGAAAGTCTTCACTTTTCGAATACCGTCGACCCCCTCGTGACTCTCCTGAATATACCCGTAACCTGTCTCAGGGCGGCTGGGCTTAATACCCAGCGTCAGCAGGAACGGGTTCTTTTCCACAAATTGCAATCCACGTTCAATCTCTGACAGAAAAACATCTTCTTTCAAGATAAGATGATCGGAAGGAGCGACTACGATATTGGCATCCGGATTGATTGCCTGAATATGAAACAGGGAATAGGCAATCGCGGGTGCGGTATTTCTTCTCAGCGGCTCAAGAAGCACCTGTTTTTTTGATAATTCAGGCAGTTGCTTAAGCGTCAGCTCAGCATATGCGTCGTTGGTCACTACGAAAATATTTTCGATGGGAATGATTTTTTTAAACCGGTCAAACGTGCTCTGCAAGAGCGAACGGCCCGTACCAAAAAAATCGAGGAACTGCTTGGGTCTGTCTTCTTTACTAAAAGGCCAGAACCGGCTGCCGATCCCGCCTCCCATAATAACACAAAAATTGTTGTTCTTCATAACATAATCTTACACTCTGGGTGATGGATACACTTTTTCGATTGTATTATCTTCTTTCCCGGTATAACGCTTTCCGTCGGGTGATTGTTTTAACAATTCCTCAATTAATTTCATACCGCATCTCTTTTGGAATAATTTAAAATAAAAAGAGGCTAACCGTTTTTATTTTTGAAATTTTTGTGTACTTTTGCAATCGCTTTTCTACAAAATGCCCAGATGGCGGAATTGGTAGACGCGCTGGTCTCAAACACCAGTGGATTCACTTCCATGCCGGTTCGATCCCGGCTCTGGGTACGATTTTAAAACGCTAAATATTTAATAATAAAATATTTAGCGTTTTTGTTTTGCTCCCCGTGTCCGCAATTTGTCCGCATTTTTGAGAAAGTTCGAAAATTTACACTCTTTTAGCAATATTTTATATTGACTAAACACGGCATTGTAAGATTGAATTTTGGTGATCCATATAGTTTTCAATATAGGAAAACTAATATTGTTTCCTTGTAAGAAAATCATTTTCTCAACTGTATTGAGCATTGAAACTATAAAGGAAAGAAAAATATTTTATGCTCTTAGCCTATTCATAAAAGTAGAAATAAGATGCGGCAAATTATCTTTTACATTCTCCTTCTTATCAAGTAATAAATTCATATTCCTTTCCAGAAACTCTAGCATACCATCACGTGTTGAGTACATGGGAATTGTATCAGATCCTAAGTATTGTATGCCTTCATTCAATGCAATAGCTCTAAATCCTAGTTGGTTGACGATTCTAAATAATTTACTATCGCACTCTGCAAACATTATACCTTTCTCATATTGCATAATCGGCATAATAGCATACATCATTAAAATTCTGAATAGTTGTATTCCGTGGTTCCCTAAATCGGAACGTACGGCAAATCGACCGACATGCCAAATGTGAGCGTTGCTATTTGCAGGAGAAATATCATCTAGTTCTTTGATCCCGAATATTTTTGTTATTGGAAGTTCATCATTTCTATTCCATTCCATTATGCGAATTGTACCAATGATTTCATTTTGGCGGTTCTTTGCCACAAAAATATTCGATTTTGAAAAATATTGGATCTCCTCTCTATAAACTGCCATAACCTCTTCTCTTTTTTTTTGTGTATTGTCGGTTAAAATTTTGTGATGTTTATAGTTCTCATTTACAACAAACTTTGATAGGGAGAGAAGACCTGCTTTTGAGAGTTGCCATATCGAACAGTTTTCAAAAGATGTGATATATTTGTCCATTATTGTGTTTATAAAAATTACCACTAAATCACGCAAAAATAGCCGTACTTTTAATAAATAGCAATACCCAAATGGGTAATTTTGATTCTCAATAATGTTGTCAAAAAGTTTTTTTATCTTTGATGTTAATATTTCCCAAGTTTGTTATATGATAAAAGTAAAAGACTTTTTTATTAAAGAAAATAGAATAGATGAGATTCCTGAAGAGGCTTACAATGCAGTTGCGACTATACTTGAAGATATTGACGCTTTTGCTCGAACTACCTATAGGAGTGTTTATGTGATCGACTATTATAGGCAAAACTTTCTTTATGTTTCAGAGAATCCTCTCTTTCTTTGTGGAATGGATGCTAGTGAAGTAAGACAGTTAGGATATAAATTCTATATCAATCAAGTTCCCTCAGAGGACTTAAACCTGTTACTTGAAGCGAATAGCGTTGGATTTCAGTTTATCCAGAACATTCCTATTAAAGAAAAGAAAAACTATACAATCTCATATGATTTTCACATCATTAATAGTCTCTCGCAAAAAAAACAGTTAATAAACCATCAGATAACTCCTTTAAGATTAACGGAAAATGGGCAGGTTTGGTTAGGTCTTTGTACAGCCTCCATATCAAGCGGTAACAGATTCGGAGAACTTGTTATGTCGAAATATAAATCCAAGCAATTTTGGATATACAATAGACAGAAAAGAAAGTGGATGGAAATGTCTCGTCCTGAACTAAAAGACATGGAAAGAGAAGTGCTAAAACTATCAGCTATGGGATATACAATGAATGAAATAGCTGACATTATAAGTCGTTCCTTTGATACTGTAAAGTCCTACCGGAAAAGCCTGTTAGAAAAACTAGATGTAGCCAACATCTCAGAAGCAATCAGTTTTGCAATAAATTATCGATTGATATAAATAATGATTCAATTGTGGACTATCTCTTCCCATAATTTGAAATTAATTACACGATTACCGACAAGTCAGACACCGGAAACAAAAATGGAACTATTGTAAGAATTATCTTACGATCTCTCGAATCAATAAATTGATCATCCAAAAACCTGCCTTTTGAAACAAGTTTTCATTCTGTAGCCTTCCCAATTTGTAGGACAGTTCCAGGTCAGACAAGAATATTCACTTTATTTGGCAAGAGTCTTACGCCACAGAGTCATATCAATTTTTCTTCATATGCCATTTTAACCAAGACGGCTGTATTGCGTGCACCGAGTTTGAGGAGCAGATTTTTCCGGTAACTGTTCACGGTTTCAACGCTGAGAAACAGTTTTTCGGCGATTTCTACATTCGTGAAGCCATCGGCAATGAATTTCAATAATTCTTTCTCGCGTGGTGTGAGCCAGATATGCTGTTTGGTGGAGCGCTTCATCAGCATATCGATCTGCTCGCAGAGAAAAGTCTCGCCGTCGGCAACCGACTCGATGCTCATCAGGATTTCTTCGGGCATGGCGTTTTTAATCACGTATCCCGAAGCACCGTTCTCTATCATCTGCCTCACGATGGCGTATTCAGAATAACTTGTCAACGCCACAATCTTCACTTTCGGGAAAAGCGATTTTATTTCCTTGCACAAATCAATGCCGCTGGCATCGGGAAGGTTTATATCGAGCAAAATCACATCGGGTTGCTCGCGCCGCAGTTGCGTCATACATTCTTTGCCGGTATAACTGACAGCCGTGGTTTTGGCAAATCCCGATTCATCGACTAGTTTTTGCAGGCCTTCCACCAATATTTTATGGTCATCAACAATATGTACGGTTATCATGTTAAATTTATGTTTTGCATTCGTCATCCGACACCTGTCTTCAGTCTCTTTAAATTTTGAACTCCACGTTAATTTCAGTTCCTTTTCCCGGTTCAGAGAAGATATTCATGCTTCCGCCAACCGATTCCGCGCGCGTGCGAATGTTGTTCAGTCCGGTGCCTTTAACAGGAGTAGTTGGATCGAAGCCTTTCCCATCGTCCTGCACGGTGAGCGAAACCCTGTCGGGTTGCTGAACGATCTGTACGTTTATGTTTTCCGCCTCGGCATATTTCAGCGCGTTGTTTACCAACTCGTGTACGCTGCGGTAAATCATGATCTCCAATGTGTTCTCAAGACGTTCATCATTGCCGAAGAAATGAAACTGCACGATGGAAAGGCTATCGCAAAAATCCTGCAACGAAACCTTTAACCCGTATCGCGAGAGTGAATCGGGCATCATGTTATGCGCAACGCGCCTTAGCTCGTTGATGGAGCTGTCCAGCATATCCACCACTTTATTAAATTGTATCACATCTTCCGAAGCGAGGAGTGCTCCACCTTTTTTCATATCAAATAAATTAAGTTTCACTGCCGAAAGCATGCCGCCAAGTCCGTCGTGCAGGTCGCGCGCCAAACGTGTGCGCTCGGTGGCTTCTCCTTCAAGAATGGCATGTGTGGCAATGAGTTGTTTTTCTTTTTCCAATTGAATCACCTGTTGCTGAGCCAGGTGTTTTTTTGCTCTCTGACGAAGATAGAGTGCTCCCAGCAAAATAATTATTCCCAATAAGCTTACCGCGAATATGATTCCATAAAGAACACGTTCTTTCTCCAATGTGTTGATCCGGATTTCTTTTTTCTCTGTTTGATATTCCGTTTCCAACAATGCCATTTGCTGCCGGTTGTTTTCAGCATAAACAGAATCTTTTAACAGGTATGCCGAATCAAGTTGCTGAAAAGCAGTTTCAAAATCACGGTTATGTGCGTTTGTATGTGCCAATACCCACAGCGATTCGCGCTGCTTGTCTTTCGCTTGCAGCTTTTTGGCAGTGTTCAGCGCCTTTGCTGCCGCTTCTTGTGATTTGCCATACTGTTCATTCATCAGATATGCTTCGGAAAGAGCCAGGTCATTGCGCATGATCTCCCACTCATCACCAACTTGTGTGGCGAGTTGCTGCGCTTTTTCATACTCCTGCAGGGCTGAAGCATAATCTTTTTTATAACTCATCAAATACTTGCCGTAATTTAGATGATACAGAAATATTTTGTATGGGTCATCCTGCTCCTTGCCATAATCCAATATTTGATGAAGCAAAGGGAGCACCTCTTCGTACTTTTCTTGAGTCATTAACGCATCGGCTAAAATAATACGCCCTGTTGCAGTCATAAACTCATCTCCGTTTTTATCAGCCAAGGAGATACATTGGTGCGCATACGCTTCCGATTTCTGAGCATCACCCACGAGACCATATAATGTGGCAAGATTATTGAGTGTATAAGGCGAAAATTGAGAATCCTCAACTTCATCAAATATCTTCGATGCCTGAATGTAATAATCGATGGCTTTTACGTAATCACCTTGAATCTGTTTCACTGTACCATAATTATGAAAGACCATTCCCAAGCCGAGAGTGGCTTCCCTTGTCTGTAACTTACGGTAGGCATGTTCCGCTTTTTCCAGGTAATGAAACGATGAGTCTAAATCAGTATTTATCAACGTAAATATAGCCCCTATGCTTCTGTAGCTGCTGGCGAGCTGCATCTGGTCTTTCTGTTCTTCGGCGATGGCGATAGCTCTTTCGGTAATTTCGAACGACTTGGCAGGACGACTGTAAAGGTATTGCTTACCCACTGCCAGCATTGAATCAACATTCACTTTTCCATGCTTGTCTGTATGCTTCAAAACAAGTGAATCCACATCCTGCGAAAACAACCTTATCGACATGAAAAAGAGAAAGAAGAGTGGAAGACATATAATAATTGGATTCCTTATTCTCATAATTATTTAATTACAAGTGTGTTATAAAGCTGTGAGTCTTTAATTTTTTACTTATGACAAAGTTAATATTGAACCGCCACAAGATAAAACCCCTTTTTGGGGGTATTTTTCGCTTTCGCGACACTGTACATTTGCATCGGTAAAGATGTGTAAAAATATCGAAAATAAAAACTAACGGTCATCTTTAACACAATACAAAATATTAAATCAACATTTTAAATCATCACAGCAATGAAAAAGTATTTTAATTTTACTTGTTTGGCAATGCTTGCCGCACTTTTGTTTCTCGCTTCGTGCGAAAAGGACGATTTGTTGCAGGAAGAAATTCCACAAGGCTGCAACATCGTAGAAGTAACGGAGAACATTACCACACCTACCACGTGGACAGAGGGAAACGTCTATGTAATCAGACAGACGATATCCATACGCAATGTATTGACAATAGAACCCGGGGTAACCGTGAAGCTGAAAGATGCTTCCATTAATGTTATCGAAGGAAAAGTAATAGCAGCCGGTACACCGCAAAAACGCATTGTATTCACATCGCTTGCCGATGACCGCTATTGTGGCGACTCCAATGGTGATGCAGCACTCACGATGCCTGAAAAAGGTGATTGGGAAAGGATCAATCTGCAAGATGGCACGGGACACCTGTTTAAATACGTGGATTTCTTTTATGCCGGACAAAACAGCGGTGGATTTTATAACGCATTAAAGGTAGGTGCTAGTTCTTTCGAATTCGACAACTGCCGGTTTGCGCATACGCTTTTCAGTCCGTCAGCATCCTACGAAAATGCCACGGCATTCTACGGTGGTGCGGCGATGACCAACCCCGAAATGCAAAAGTTTACCAACAATTCGTTCTATGACAATGGAAAACCGTTGTATGTCTGGACGCACTACACGGTGAATCCCAACAATAAATTCCATAATCCGGAGAATCCACAACAACAAAACAGCCACAACGGAATTGCCATGATACGCAGCAGCGGCGGTTTGGATGCAACCGTGCAATGGCATGTTACCGAAGTGCCTTATATATTGGATGAATATATACAGGTATACGGTTCTCAGGTAATTGACATAGGCTCTAATGCCGTGATAAAATTCAAGCGGGCCGGTGCCGGCATTCAACGCAGTTCGGCATCAAACGTTATCCTGCCATCCTCAGCGATTCTCACTTCATATAAAGACGATTCGGTAGGCGGCGACACGAACGGTGATGGAAATGCCTCTGCACCAGCAAAAGGCGATTGGCTGGGATTTCGAAATGCTTATAGTGGTAATCCCTATTACGAGGAAAGTGTGAATATCCGTTACGCAAAGAATCCCTGATATAAAAGGTATTAATCTTCAATTCAATGATAAAATAAACAAATTATTTTCTACATTTTAAAAATCAAAAACAATGAAAAAAGTTATCTTTATTGCCCTATTGGCAGCCGTAACAATCATGCCTTTATCCGCTCAACAGTTTCAAAAAGACATGGGCGCAGTAAACTTAGGAATCGGTATAGGAACCGTTTTAGGCGGCCTGGGCACCGGACGTCCTGCCGTGACACTCGCTTACGACCACGGAATGTGGGATATTGAAGATGCCGGAGTAATAAGCATCGGAGGCTATTTCGGAAATGCCGGATATTCCTACAAAGACGCAGGTTACTCTCAGAAATGGAATTACTGGTTAGTGGGAGCGCGCGGTGCATACCATCACCACGGTTTCAAAAGTGTTCCACAACTCGATCCTTACGTGGGTTTGATGCTGGGTTATAATATCGTGACATATTCTTCGAGTGGAGATTACACGGGACCAAACAGTTACGGAAGCGGAATAGGATACTCTATTTTTCTCGGCAGCCGCTGGTTTTTTAATGATAATTTCGCTGCTTTTGCCGAATTAGGGTACGGAATAGCCGTTTTAAACGCAGGTGTATCGTTTAAGTTTTAATTGACTGCATTTCATTCGAGGTTGATTCGTGTTGCATCTCAATTTTCAGTAAACTTATCCGTTTCTATACAGCCGTTTACCATGTGATTCAAAGTCCCGTTCATACCGCAAGAAAAGGGTTACAGCTTAAAGTTGTAGCTCTTTTTTTTTGGAAATTACCCATTGAAGTGTCATCATAGTGTAAAACTATTTTTGAAGCACTACTGTCACCTTTCCTATTTGTGTAAGCTACCCATAAGTTATACTTTTCAATTATTGCAATATATTCGTCCATAATCGAATATTTTGTGCGAATGTGGTGATTTTCGTTTATATATGAATATCATTAGTGTCCACTGTAAGCATTCGGTAAACCCCGTCCTATTTTAACTTCTGATCCTTGCTATATTTGCCCGCAAAAAATAATATGTGGACATTACAGCAGTTTGAGGAGATATTTGATCGTTACCAGGCCAGTGGGCTTCGGATAAAGGAGTTCTGCAGGAACGAATCGATCGTTGAATCCAGGTTTTATTACTGGCAGAAGAGATTGCAGGAGCACAACTACAGAACAGTTCGAGAGTCCGGTTTTGTTCCGATCGTCTTTACCGGTTCCAGTTCATTGCCTGCAAACAAAGCAGTCCATCAAAAACCGATTCCGGTGCATGTTGATCCCATACCAGGGAATTTTCTAGAAATAGTCTATCCCAATGGCGTTAAAGTGCGTGTTCCCATTGGGACTGATCCGACTCAGCTGCGTTCATTAATCCTTTTAACCCAGTAAGCCATGTTCAATCTGAACGCCTCGATGCGTTACTGGCTTTACCCTTTTCCAACGGACATGCGTAAAGGGTTCTACACTTTAAGCGGGCTGGTCACTGAGGGGATGGGACAGGATGTACGCAGCGGTGACGTGTTCATCTTTCTGAACCGTCATTGCACGAGCATGAAAGCATTGCACATGGAGCACGGCGGACTGGTGATCTACTACATGAAACTGGAGAAAGGCAATTTTGCACTGCCCCCGCTTGATGAAAAAGGCAAAACTCACCCCTTTTCCTGGCAAAAACTGATGCTGATGGTACAGGGTATTAACGCTGAAAAATGTCACTACAAAAAACGCTGGGAAAGCCCATAAACAGACGATTTTAGTTGCCTTTTCCTTTGCATTTATTGCTTCTTTTTTGTATCTTTACTCTCGTAATCTGACAGAAAAATATAATACTCCCCGAAATTTGTACCACGAACTAAGCAAAGATTAAATGCTTATATTTGTGATATGAACAAGTCAAGAAGAAAACATTCAGCCGCCTTCAAGGCAGAGGTTGCATTGGCAGCGATCAAGGAACGCGAGACGTTATCCGAGTTAAGTGCCCGTTATGGTGTTCACCCCACAGTGATCAGCACGTGGAAAAATGAGTTTCTGAAACGTTCAGAAGAAATCTTCTCGAAACAAGGTCCCAAGAGTGAAGCTGACTTTGAAAAGGAGCGACGGGAGCTCTTCGCCAAGATAGGTGAATTGGAGATGCAGCGGGACTGGTTAAAAAAAAAGTCGAAACAGTTAGGCTTGGAATAATTGAACGTCGAAGCCTTGTATCGAAAGATGATTGTATAAGCCTCCAGAGCCAATGTGATCTGCTGGGGATCAGCAAATCCGGTCTTTACTATGTGGCAAAAGGAGAATGTGATGCGAATCTTGAGATTATGAAGAAAATGGATAAACACCATCAGGATCATCCCACTTACGGAGTTCTGCAAATGCAAGACTACTTGTTGGCACAGGGTTTACGGGTCAATCCCAAGCGAGTGAGACGACTCATGCGCAAGGCGCAGATAATAGCTCAATATCCAAAGCGAAATTTGAGCAAATTGGGCCTATCCGACTATATCTATCCCTATCTGCTTCGTAATCTTGATGTAGACCATCCGAACCAGGTCTGGGAGATTGACATCACGTACATACCCATGGACAGGGGTTTCATGTATCTAACGGCAATCATAGACGTGTACAGTCGTTTTATTGTTGGATGGGGACTTCATAACAGCCTTCATGGAGAGAACGTGATTGAAGTCCTTGACGGGGCAATAGATGAGCACGGTGTGCCCGGGATTATCAACTCGGATCAGGGAAGTCAGTTTACCAGCCCGGCGTGGGTGAACAGGCTCAATGAACTTGGAATCAGCATCAGCATGGATGGCCGTGGCAGGGCAACGGACAACATCTATATTGAACGGTTCTGGAGGACATTGAAACAGGATTATGTTTACCCGTTTCCGGCAGAGAACGGTACCACACTCTGGAAAGGGATCCGATGGTTTGTGAATCATTACAACAAGGAGAAAACCCACCAGGGTGTGGGTAGAAGAACGCCGGTAAGCGTGTTCCGGTTAAGTGCATAATTTTTTACTTGTAAACAAATGTACATGCACCAAATGAGACATCAAGCTAAATCCCTGACGGGTTTTGGGAAAAATCTCCACTCAAAAGGAGTTGTATTTTTTCCAAAAAGCTTGACTTACTCATTTGCTTCAAGAATGGCTGGTTTACAAGTAAAAAAACGATAATGTGAAAAAATTCGAGAACAATATTTTAGTTAAAAACCCCGCTTAATCGGTACAGAGAATAGGGAGTACTAAACCACCACTCCTTGTTGTTGATCCGGGGTGATATGAAATATCCCACTCTAAAGTAGAAGATGGTATCTCAACTGGTTTAAGAGTATATTCATAATCTCTTGACTGATTTAGCTGCTGCTCTGCTTCTTGTAATTCATTGTTACAGGAAAATAGAATGGTCATTAAAACCAAAACTGGTAATAATCTAATTGTTTTCATTTTGTTACATGCATTAATTTGTGATTGTGTATTTATTTCTCGAATACAAAGGTCAGCATCAATAATAGATAAGACAATACCCAAAAGGGTAGTTTTTAGTTAATTTTTTTAATAATAAACTTTAAACGATCAGCTTGTAGCTTGTCAACGAAAAACTCTAAAACATTAATATAACAGTTTTATACTATCACGTAAAAAAGATCGTTTGGTCTTTTTATTTATGTTAAAAGTATCTATACATGAACTGAAAAATCTATTTACTGTATTTCAGACTTTCTGCCTCTTTTTTTAATTGTTCTGCTTCCTGCTCTTTCAAACGTGCCTGTTCCAACCTCTTAGCTTTTTCTATAATAACCTTTTCGTGATACTGCACTTGTTTGCGGATCATTTTTACACTATCCCTCCGGTTCTCGAAAACACTGTCCAAAGCGATTACTCCTGCAGGGGTGATTTCTCCCTGCATCTGGATATACCGGTACTTTAAATCATTGTCCTTATACGTAGCGATTTCTTTCCGCTGGTAGAATACGGTGAGAATAAAAAACAGGCACATGATACATAACCCGATCACCCCGTAAAATACCTTACTGGAAGCAATACTAAAATTATGGTGGTGTTCCGTCCTTACAGGTTTGCGGATTTCTTCAATAGCTTCATCCAGTTTGCCTAATAACTCGTCAATGGCCAACAAGTCGGGTAGTTCTATCTCGGGTTGGATGGGGGTGTTGTTCCTGCTCCCTACCTTTATAAGCTCCCTGATTTCTTCAAAAAGCGTGTATATCTCGTTAATCTCCATATTCTTCATTTTTTTAATATGTTATTATGTTATTGCCTTGATATTTTGATGCATTGATGCCATGAGATCATGATGCCATGACTTATTGAGATACTGATTTAATACATTATGTAGATTACATCTGCCGTCCGTACCTGCGTTTCTTCTTTTTTTTCGGTTGCCGGTACGGGTATGCCTGATCGTCATCCTGACTGCCTGCAGGCCGAATGTCAAAAAGTCCTCCCAATCCCGACACGATGGATTCTGTTCCGTTGTGTACCGTTGCCGATATCGATTGTGCCTGATCCTGCTGCATGGACTGTCTGGCGTTCAGGCTCAACTGGTAGTCGATTTTCGAGTAGCTGAATATCCTGTCCACTTTCGAGCCGTTGAACGTGTACTCTCCCTTTCTAAACCGTACTCCCTCCACAGTAGTGGTATTGCCTTTTGTTTTGAATTTCGTCTTAATTCCTGCCTTGTCAAGTTCCCGTACCAACTGTTGCCAGTCCTTGCATCTCGGTATGGATGCTTTAAGGGCTTCGTATATCTCATATCTGGTCTTGTCCGGTTCTTTCAGGCGGTTCTGCTTCACGTTCTCCTTGCCTGTGGAATAGTATAATCCGTACTGTTTCGTCAATTCCTTGCAGATCTTCTCGCTCCGGTAACGGTCGTTACTGTCGGAAATGGTCTTGCCGTTATTGTCAACCCGATTGAAGACAAGGTGGATGTGTGGGTGTTCCCTGTCGAAATGCCTGGCGATGATATATTGTGTATCTGTAATACCCATGCGTTTCATATAATCACGGGCGATCTGTACCATTAGCCGGTTGGATAACCTCTCCTTATCCTGTGCGGAAAAATCCAATGAGATATGGCCGACCGGCTTGGATACCCGGCTGTTCATGCCTGCCTGCGTAATAAAACTTTGGATAACGGAAGATTTGCTTTTCATCCGCAAACCGTCGTCATCGAGGATTTGAGTCTTTTTCTTTTCATCTATGATGTAGTTGACTACGCCTTTGAAAGCCTTACCCTTTACGATCTTTGCTATCATCCCGGATATCTTTTATTACATTGTCAATCTTATCAGCCAGATAGAGGTATTCGCTCCGTGCGTTGGTATATCCTTCGGCGTTTGCCTTTCGTGCAATCTGGTTAAGGTTGTTCCCCATGCCCGACAGTTTGCGGATATGGCTGTTCAGTTCGGGAGTCAAGCGGGAACGGATTACGCTCCAGGATATGGACTGCCGAATATATTCGCTGCGGCTGATCCCTGCCGAATTGGCTTTTGTTTTGAGTGAAACGTATTCCCTCGTGTCCAGCTTCACGCTGACCGTGTACCTGCGTTTTTCTCCCAATTTCTTGGCGGGACGGCCGCCTGTTTTTATTGTTCTCATACGGTTATCGTTATTTCAAAGTTTTCATTTTAGACCAGCGGGATGGCCTCCCTCTTTGGGGGAGCAAGTGGGTTTTGGTACTACCAAAACATAAACTTGCTACTCCCAAAAAACACAATGCTCCCCATTTTTTGCAGCATTAAATTCCCAGTCCTTTTCTTCGTTTTTGGATTGGCTTTTTAGGGGTTTGTCGGGATTTTAAATGTGCCCCTGCACACAAATATTCATTCAAGTCCTTGTAACCTGAATAGTGGTGTGAGGAATCACGCACAAGGTAACCCAGTTCCTTTTGTAGTTCCCTGAAAACGGTCATTCCTGCCTTGTCATTGTCAAGGAAACAATACGTCTGATCGTAATCCGCCAATAGTGGCAATGCTTTTTGCAGGTTGGCCGTGGAGTTGAGTATGATATTGTCGTGCCAG
>ENA-UOOM01000755-UOOM01000755.1-fermentation-metagenome-genome-assembly--contig:-NODE-755-length-34443-cov-5.697016_pt1 | contig 34443 bp, 34 predicted proteins | sample MGYA00245781_ERZ724031 | MGnify/ENA primary metagenome ERZ724031 (study PRJEB28704, sample SAMN03018317) | fermentation metagenome | biome: anthropogenic terrestrial biome; feature: soil; material... | reverse complement strand
TCATCAGACACTTTACCGGAGGATGAATCATCAGACACTTTACCGGAGGATGAATTAGAGGACACTTTGATGATGATATATATACGGCCTCTTGATTCAATAACTTCTTCTGCCAGGAAAGCCCAGCGGTTGGAGTCAAAAAACTCACGCACAAGAGTCAGATCGCTTTGCGGCTGAGCTATCACGCTGACATTATCCGGCAAAGGCAATTTATTTGTCAGTATGGAAATGATTTCTTTCCCGCCCAGGCCAGCCAGTACCAGCGTGTCTCCGGGTTTAAGCCCGACCTTATCCAGTCCCTGTCCATGAATAGGAGTGATCTTATCTCCTGCTTCGGCTTCAGCTATATTTCTTTGTGCTTTTTTGAAGGCGTTTTCGCTTGAGTCGATCGCAATGACACAGTCACATCTGCCCTCCTGCGCTATTGTTATCGGCAGGAGGGCGTGATCTGTACCAATATCGATCACTCGTTGACAGCTGCCAACAAGTTCAATCAGCCGTCTGAGTCTTTTATCAGGTTTCTTGCTTTCCGACAATTTCTTAATCAAGATATTCCTTCAGTTTTTTACTGCGGCTTGGATGTCTCATCTTGCGCAAGGCTTTAGCCTCAATCTGCCTGATGCGTTCGCGGGTGACATTGAATTCCCTGCCCACTTCTTCCAGGGTACGTTGTCTGCCATCGTCGAGACCGAAACGCAGCCGCAGAACTTTCTCTTCTCGAGGGGTCAGTCCCTTCAGCACTTCAAGCAATTGCTCCTTCAATAAAGTGAAGGCTGCCTGATCAGCAGGTGAAGGCGCGTCATCATCAGGTATAAAGTCCCCTAAATGACTGTCTTCTTCTTCGCCTATAGGCTTTTCCAGCGAAACAGGCTCTTGGGATTTTTTCATGATTTCACGAACTTTGTCCGGTGTGATTTCCATTTCATTGGCAATTTCTTCTACTTCCGGCTCTCTGCCCAGCTCTTGCAGCAGCTGACGCTGAATCCGGATCAGCTTGTTGATTGTCTCAACCATGTGAACCGGAATACGTATAGTGCGGGCCTGGTCTGCTATAGCGCGAGTAATGGCCTGTCTGATCCACCATGTGGCGTACGTACTGAACTTAAACCCTTTGGTATAGTCAAATTTATCTACCGCTTTAATAAGACCAAGATTGCCTTCCTGAATCAGATCCAGAAACTGCATTCCTCGTCCTGTGTAACGCTTGGCGATACTGACAACAAGCCGCAGATTAGCCTCCGTGAGATGTTGTTTAGCGTCTTCATCTCCAGCTTCCATTCTGATTGCCAGTTCTCTTTCTTCTTCCGCAGTCAAAAGATCAACCTTGCCGATTTCTTTCAAGTACATGCGTACAGGATCATCTACCATCATGGAATCATTGAAGGCCTCAGCTTTCTTATTGCGGTCACGCTCGCGATCAGCCTCTTCTTTCTCATCTACAACTTCGATTCCGGCCCGCTCAAGACCTTCAATAATTTCGTCTAAACGTTCTTCCTCAAATTTTATGCGTTCAAGATAATCGAGCACTTCATCTTGTCTGAGAATTTTCTTGTTAGCCCGGCCTTTAGTTATGAGAGGGCGAAGCACTGCCATATCCAGATCAGCCATAGAGATATCTTCATCAATATCATCATCGTCATCTAGATCCAGATCATCCTCATCAATGTCAGCATCGATATCAGCAACAATATCGACATCGTCATCATCGCCATCATCTTCGTCGATGTCATCAAACATATCAACGTCGATTTCTTCATCCTCAACAGCCTCAAACTCGTCAAGCTGCTTGTCGGAATCCAGTCCCTCATCATCTGAATCATCGAAGTCTTCTTCCCGCTCCGATTCAGCATCGTCCAATTTGGCCTTTGTGCTTGCTGCTGCTTTGGTCTTAGGTTTGGAACTCTTAGTTTTTTCTTCTGCAGTCTTGGTCTTAGTTGTTTTAGTCTTCTTTGCGGCAGGTTCGGTTTCAGTTACCTCGGCTTTGGCTTTTTTCGCTGCTGTCTTAGGCTTTGCTGAGTCAGCTTTCGGTTCTTCCGCGGCTGCTTTAGATTTCGCTTCCGTTTTAGATTTAGCCGCAGCTTTAGACTTGGCTTCACCAGTCTTAGTTTTTGCAGTGCTGGCCTTAGGCTTTGTTGCTGCCTTAGCGGTGTCACTGTCCTTAGCAGCTGCCTTTGCAGTTTCACTGTCCTTAGCAGCTGCCTTTGTGGTATCACTGTCCTTAGAAGCTGCCTTTGCCTTGGGCTTAGCAGCTGTTTTAGTCTTCTTTGCGGCAGGCGCAGTCTCTTTGACTTCAGTTTTAGTTTTTTTAGCCGCAGCTTTAGACTTGGCTTCGTCAGCCTTAGTTTTTGCAGCACCTGACTTAGACTTTGCTGCTGTTTTTGCGGTATCACTGTCCTTAGCAGCTGCTTTGGTTTTAGTTTTGGCGCTCTTGGGTTTCTTTATTGCGGCTTCCTCTGTCACGGATTCTTTATCTTTTATTGCCATATTATTTCTCCTTTAACTCAATTATTTTTAACTCAAATTTTGCTGTGTGTAAGATCAATACAGATTTTTGGTTTGGTCTGAACTCGTGTTGAAATATCATCTGTTACTTTCATAATCTTGCTTGAAAGATAGCACGCTGCTAATAAATATTTTGTTTCCATCTGATTCCTTCAGACTGTTTCTCTTTATATTTTTCCAAATATTCAGCCTTTAATTGGGGGTCATCGCTGGCCTTAGCCATTTCCAACAGCTCTTGAGCCTCTCTGACAAAGCGCTCAGAGCGTAATTTATGAAAAAGTCTCCGGATAGCCTCTTTTCTTTGCATCGGATTATTAAGTTCGGCAGTATTTATGCTGGCTTCCATGATGGAGCGCATAAGGGATTCATTGCCATCACTTATTTCTTCCACTATTGCCGGCAGATTAGCAGCTGTAAAACTTTCGTTTTGTCCGCGGCTTAACACCTTTTCGGCAATATCTCTCAGCGGTCCATCCTCAAAATCATCAGGCTCGATAGTAAAATCGAACTCAGAGAGCATATCGCTGTATTCGCTTATTAACAGAATCATCTGAATCTCATCTGACTTGATTGACTCCGGAGACTGTGAACGGATCCTGGACCGAGGAGGAATATCTCCGGTCAAAAAGTCAGATTGATTCTCCTTTGGAGAATTTTGTCTTCTGGCAATCTCCGCCAGAACTGCACCAGTAGTAGTGCCGATTTCTTCAGCGACCTTTGCCGCATATAACTCACGCAGTATGGCATTTTTTTCTTTTGCCAGGAGACTGGCAGCCGCGTTCTGGTAAGCAGAAATCTGAAGACTGCCATCTTCCGCAAGTGAGTCCTGACGAATCATCTCCAGTTCAAATTCAAGCGGCTCCATGATCTCATTTAAGAGAGCCGAAAAACGATTGGCTCCATATTCTCTTATATAATCGTCCGGATCTTTATTTTCTGGTATTAACAAGACTTGAACATTTACTCCGATTTTTTCCAGTATGCGAGCCGATTTTAGCGTTGCCTTGCGGCCGGCGCTGTCAGCGTCAAAGCAAGTAATCACATTGTTTGACTGCTGCTTAAGCAAATTGGCCTGCGATGATGTCAGAGCTGTTCCTAATGTTGCTACAGCATAGTCTATCCCGGCCAGATAAAGGCGGATAACATCAAAATACCCTTCAACAATTATTATCTTGTCTGACTTGCTCTTCTTGGCAAAGTTGAGACCGTACAGGTGTTTGCCTTTGTGATAAATAGCAGTGTCGTTAGTGTTCAAAAATTTTGGCCCCGAGTCTTCCAACGCTCTTCCGCCAAAAGCGAGCAGATTTCCCTGCCGGTCAAAGACCGGGAATATGACTCTGTTGCGGAAAAAGTCAATTAATGTATTTTGTCTGCTGCGGGTTGCCAGACCTGCTTTTAGCAGCTCATCCTGACTATATCCTTTCGATTGCAAGTGCCGGCATAATTTATCCCAGGCAGCAGGAGCATAGCCAAGTCCAAATCTTTGTGCGATTCCTTTACTGACTGCCCTTCCTTTGAGATAAGATCTTGCTTTCAATCCTTCTTCATCGAGCAGTTTCAGATGGTAAAATCTGGCCGCATCCAGCATAACTGCGAGCAGCCTCTTTCGCAATTTGATCATTTCCAGCATTTGCGGGTCATCTGTCTCGGGTATGTCCACATTAACGCGCTTTGCCAGCAAGCGGACAGCTTCCGGGAAGGATAAATGCTCGATTTCCTGGATGAATTTAATCGCATTGCCGCCTTTATGGCAGCCAAAACAATAGAAGATTTGTTTCCGGGGAGCTACGCTGAATGAAGGTGTATCTTCTTCATGGAAGGGACAGAGACCAAATAGATTAGCTGCACTTTTTTTGTCCAAAGGCACATATGAAGAAACCAGTTCGACAATATCGGTTCTGGCCAAAACTTCATTGATAATATTTTCCGGAATCAAACCTGCCAAGAACTTTTTCACCTGCCATCTATAAATGTAGCTACTTAATAGATTCGTTAAGGTTAGGACTTTTCCCTCTTTTGGGTTTTGGACCTCATTATAATATTTTCTTTATGAAAAAAACGGAGCATGAATTTCAATGAGATGCGATTTGTATCAGGCAAAAATTGTAGTCAGGCCAGTCTGCATGTGTAGTCACGCCAATCCCTATGTATAGTCGGGGCTTGTTTACATGTGTTATTGGGCTAATCCGTAGGTATAGTCGGACTGGTCCGCATGTGCAGTCGGGCTAATCAGTACGTGTTGTCAGGCTGGTCCGCATGTATTGTTATAGCAGGGCTAGTTTGCAGCTGATCTGGCTTTACGCTGAGCTGCCAGCCATAAGGCGCATTCCAATCTCTTCTTTAAAAGACGGCAGCTAATTTCGTTGACTCCGCTCAAACTGTCATTAACATGTAAAATATCGGCTGCGCAGCCTCCGCCGCAATGGTAACGAGCCCAACAATTCCGGCAGGGCTCCTGATCGGATAAGAGGAATCTCTTAAACTTGTTCTGGACAGAACGGCTTAAATTGACATTGTTATCATTTACCGATCCGAGCAAATATTCATCTTCTCCTACAAGCTGATGGCAAGGATAGATCTCACCGCTTGGCGCAACTGCACAATACTCTAATCCGGTCCCGCAGCCCTTAAGTCTTTTGAACAGACAAGGACCGCCTTCAAGATCCAAAGAAAAATGAAAGAAATTGATATCACTGCCATTTTTCTCTGATTCATTCAAGGATACTGCCAGCCTCTCATACTCTTCTTCAATTCTCGGCAGATCAGACAAAGTGATGCCATAGTCGCAGCTTGAATCAGACAGCACGGGCTCCAGAGAAATGTTTTTTCCGAATTCAGCCAAGTGCAGAGCGTCTTCAGTGAAGTCTAAATTGTATTTTGTGAAGGTGCCGCGCAGATAGTATTCGCGTTCCCCTCGCAATTGCACGAATTGCGCAATTTTTGGAGCGATATCAGCATATGTGCCTTCTCCCTTGGAGTTCAATCGCATTCTGTCGTTAACTTCCGGTCTGCCGTCAAGGGATAAAACAACATTCTTAAAATTGTTGTTTAAATACTCCATTTTCTCCTTGGTCAGATGAGTAGCATTGGTCGTAATGGTCAGGCGAATATTCTTGTCATGGATAAGGCCCTGTTGACGGCAGTATTCTGTCAGCTGTTTTACAACGTCCCAGTTAAGCAGGGGTTCGCCGCCGAAGAAATCAATATCCAGATTTTTTCTAGACCCGGAGGATTTAATGAGGAAGTCTACAGCTTTTTTGCCAGTAGCAAAACTCATCAGGCTTCCCTTGCTGTCACCATAGGTTCCGCTAGAGGCAAAGCAATATCTGCAGCGCAAATCGCAGGTGTGACAGATGTTCAGGCACATGGCCTTGAGAACAATGCCATCCGGATATAATTGCTCCGTACTTATATCTGCGCCTTCGCAAAATAATTCATCATTAGAAATCAATGTTTCAATTTCAAGGCAAAGCAGTTCTACATTTGCTGCATCGAGATCAGGTGCGTAAAGGCCAGGATTTTGCGGTCTGGACCTATTGTTTTTCTGATAGGCGCGCACAAGAGAAAAAGCGGCTTCATCAAGTTGATGCAGTGCGCCGCTTTCGCTGTCATAAGCAAAGTATTCGCCTCTAAATCGGAAAGTGTGGGTCAATCGCGATCTCGTTTCTCACAAGGTTGATTAGCCACAGTGCAGGAAGTCTTACAGGCTGACTGGCATGATGTCTGACATTCGCCGCAGGCCTTCCCTTCCTTCTGAGACAAAACATTTTTCTTTTGTATAGTTTTTATAAATTTCATAATTAACCTGTTTTCTTAGCTAGACACTCTGATTTTAAATATTATTCGTCAGCTTCTTCATCACTGTCTTCGGTATTATCCGGCAGCTCCGGCTCACTTGATGTTTCAGACGCAGGCTGGTTCGCTGTTGAAATTGCGTTTTTCTTGAAGGTCATCATGGTGTTGGCCACGCTGGTGTAAATAGTAACCTCGTCTTCGGTCATACTGGCAATCCTGCCAACAATACCGCCAATAGTCATGACTTTATCTCCGACTCTCATTCTCGAGAGCTGCTCTTTCAATGCTTTTTCCTTCTTTTTCTGCGGACGGATCATCAGGAAATACATCACTACGAAAAGTAAAGCAAATGGTGCAAGCATACCCAAAATGCTGCCAGTGTCCCCTTGGCTTTGAAGTACACTATAATGTAAACTAAAAGTCATCTTATACCCTCCAGTATAAATTCAATGTGCCAATCATATCATTAAATGGAAAAAGCTGTAAAGGGTTATAGGAGCGGGAGGATTTTATGAGTAGTGCCGACAGGATATTTATTGACAACTGCAATCTGATTTTATCTTCAGGTGAAAGCAATGTTGGTGAGACTATCAGGCCGCGCTGGCAAGACGGGTCGCCTGCCTACACAATAAAGAAATTCGGCCTGATCAACCGCTATGACCTGAGCAGCGAGTTCCCCCTCCTGACCTTGCGCCCGATCAACTGGCGAGCTGCCCTGAAAGAGATTCTTTGGATCTGGCAGAAAAAATCCAATGTGATTGTTGAGCTGGGCAGCAAGATCTGGGATCAGTGGCAGATGGCTGACGGCACGATCGGCAAGGCTTACGGTTATCAATTGGCGCAAAAGCATATTTACCCGGAGGGCGAATTCGATCAGGTTGACCGCATCCTCTGGGAGCTTCGCAATACTCCTGCCAGCCGCCGCATGCTGACCAGCTTGTATAATTTTTCTGACCTGCAGGACATGGCGCTTTACCCCTGCGCCTGGAGCATGACTTTCAATGTAGAAAACGGCAGACTTAATGCAATTTTGAACCAAAGATCGCAAGACATGCTGGCAGCCAACAACTGGAATGTCGTACAGTATTCGGCTTTACTGATGATGTTCGCTCAGGTATCAGATTTACAGCCTGGTGAATTTATTCATGTTATCGCAGACGCTCATATTTACGACCGTCACATCGAGACGATTGAGGATCTGATCAGCAGGCAGGCATTCCCTGCACCAACTTTTAGAATTGATCCTGATGTCAAAGATTTCTACGACTTCACGATTGACAGCTTTGAAGTCGAAAATTATCAGCACGGTGAAAAAATCGGTGCTTTTCCGGTTGCGGAATAAATTGGAGAGACCGGCAGACATGAGCGAGATATTTTAGCCGGTCCGGCAGTATGAATGTTAGTTTAGACAGACCGTTATATGAACGAGATATTTAGACAGCACGACAGATATGAGCGAGATAGTCTTGTTGAGGAACAATTTCATTGAGGGCGGTTCTTTAGAAGTAAAATACCTCCAGGATAGTCCTGAAACGGAATCAATTTGATAGAGGTGGAATATGAAGATTATCGTAGCCTGTGATCGTCGCTGGGGTATCGGCTCAGAGGGCAAACTCCTGACGCATATCAGTACAGACTTAAAGCGGTTTAAGGAAATCACCAGCAACAATATTGTTGTATACGGCCGCAAAACACTGGCCACTTTCCCGCAATCAAAACCCTTGCCAAATCGAATTAATATCGTCTTAACTGCAAATCCTGATTTTTATGCTTATCCTGCCTATGTCGTAAATGATCTGGAACATCTTTTCACTTTTCTGACGAAGCTGAAAGACGAACATAGTCAGAAGGAGATTTTTATCATTGGTGGTGCCAGCGTGTATGAACAGCTTCTCCCCTATTGTAACGAAGTTATGGTTACCGAAATAGATTTAGAATTCCCGGCAGATGCCTTTTTTCCTGACTTATCTAAGCAACAGAACTGGGCGAAGACTTCAGAAACTCCCTGGTTGGAAGAAAAAGGGTTGAGGTTCCGCTATGTCTCTTACAAAAAAATCCGAAACCTAAGACTGTGCAAGCTTTATCAAAATGATGCGTCCGAGATAAGAAAGTTGGGATTGCCTGGATTTAAAGGAACGCTGAGAGAACTGCGAGAAAAATTAAACTCCTTAGGCAAAGAGTTTAATTCTCAGATGCATGCAATCTATGACGGAGACGACTTGATCGGCGTTGCGAGACTCGCCTATCCCCTTCTTAACAGCAACTTAGCTTACTTTAGCTGGCAGACATTTCATTCATTAACATCTCATGATACGGAAGTATTAATTCAAGCAATCATGGAGAATAATCCAACAATTTTGCGTATGGAAGTTTTGTCTTCAGATGTACTGGCTGATGGTGTCAGAGAAAAGTTTGTCTTTGGTGGTGAGATTGCTGAAATGTATTCTGCTTATCGCAAGACATTCTATCGTCCTGAGGTCTCCGGTCCTGACATAGCCTTTATTCCCTTCTCACCTTTCGGTTATATAACTTTAAAGGGTAATCATCAGGAAAATAAAGTAAGCGGTGCGGATTTCTGGCGGGAAGATGAAACGTTGTCTGATCCGGAATTGCAGGGTGCTGCTGAGTTACTGGGCTTAACAGATATCAGTGGCCGCCCTGTAGTTAAGGATGATATTGTCTATGTCAAAAAAGAAGATCAGGATTATTTAAGAGAAGCTGCCGAGAACATTAACTCTTATCTGAACGGAAAAGGCGGTACTCCTCAAGCGGATTACGAGTTCCCCCAGGCCACTGACTTCCAAAGAAAAGTGTGGCAGCAAATTGCTAAAATCCCTTATGGCCGGGTAGCCACATACGGAGAAATTGCTGAAGAAGTCGCGCCTGCCGGTAAAAACCATCGAAATTATGCAAGAGCGGTCGGCAATGCTTGCGGCGCCAATCCTCTGCCGGTAATTATTCCCTGTCATAGAGTAATTGGCAAAGACAGGAGCCTGGTTGGATTTACAGGCGGATTAGACATAAAAGATCACCTGCTCAATCTAGAAATGCAATATGACCAGACCGTAAGACGGAAAGAGCAGATTTGAGATAATATTTACCTAATTGGTTACCGCAGCTTAAGTTCCAAGACGATTATTGAGAATTTTATGTTTCAAGTGCTACGGATTTCTAAATCAACTCTTATGTATAGTTAATCGGGATCAATTGTCAAGCCAATTAGCCATATGGATGATTCACAAAAGCATTGTATGTGCGAAGTTCAGGCAAAGTCACAAGACCAGCTTAGATCAAAAGACAGCCTCAAGATCATAAGAAAATTATTTTAAAAAACATGAGGGAAAAATCATGACAAAAAAATCAGATTTTCACGAAGTCAGCAGCAAATATTTGCCTACCTTGCAGCAATATGTGCCAGTAGTAGCGAGGGTTCACGGCGATACTCACCCGGAATTCCATGTGGTTAAATCCTTGTTTGAAGTCATCGACTTTAAAATCGCTGATGCTGGGACAGATAAGCCGGATTTGGATGAGGAGTTTGCCCAGCTCAGCAGCATAACAGACGATTACACCATCCCTGATGATGTTTGCGAGAGTTATGAGGCTGTTTACAACATGCTTTCAGAAATGGATGAGGCTTATCAGACCTATTTCGGTTGATGAAAATTTGTCAAGCGTAAATTGATTAATCGAGTTTTATTGCCGGAGGGTATACAGTTGCAAAGATTTATATTGGGTAAGAAAAATCAAATAGTATTAGTCAGCGCGATTTTAATAGTTATCGGGTTTGTCAGTGCACTGGCTTTTAAGAATGAATTAGTTGCTAATTGGGCTTTCGGCATAGCCTCAGTAATAGGCGCCGCACCGATTGCTATCCAAGCTTTCCAAGCTTTAAAAGTCAAAGTCATCAGTATCGATCTTCTGGTTACGATTGCTGTAATAGGAGCTTTTTTAATTAAAAATCTGGAAGAGTCTGCTATTGTTACCTTCCTGTTCCTTTTTGGAGCTTATTTAGAACAACGCACATTAAACAAGACCCGCTCAGCAATTAAGGAGTTAACCGAAATGGCTCCTGAAAGTGCTTTGAAGCAGATGGAAAACGGTGAATTTGTTGAGGTTGAAGTAGATGACGTTGACGTAGGAGATATACTGCTCGTAAAAACCGGCGCCAGAGTTCCGGTAGACGGTACGGTGCTGGTTGGGGAGGGTTTCATAAACGAAGCCAGCATCACCGGTGAATCTGTTCCGGTCAGCAAAGAGGTTGATTCCGGAGTATATGCTGGTACTATTCTGGATAATGGCACTTTACAGATTGTGGCAAATCGGGTTGGTGAAGATACAACTTTTGGCAAGATCATTGAGCTGGTAGAAGAAGCACAAGATTCCAAATCAGAAGCAGAGCGCTTCATAGACAGATTTGCAAAATATTATACTCCGGCAGTTTTGGTAATGGCGTTTATTGTCTGGTTATTTTCTCGCGATGTCGAGCTGGCAATTACGATTTTGGTATTAGGCTGTCCGGGCGCATTAGTAATTGGCGTACCGGTTTCCAATGTTGCCGGTATTGGCAACGGTGCACGTCACGGTGTTCTTCTTAAAGGCAGTGAAATCATTAATGACTTTAGCAAAGTTGACGCTATTATCTTTGACAAAACAGGCACCCTGACAATAGGAAATCCCCAGGTAGCTGAGAATGTTTACTACACAGATGGCGATGATGAAACATTAAGTTATCTGGCCAGTGTTGAAAATGAATCAGACCACCCCTTAGCTAATGCGATTGTAGAATACATCGGCACTGCCAAAATGTACCCGGTAGAAAATACAGAAGTTATAAAAGGCGGCGGAATTGTCGCTCAAGTTGACGGCCATAAAGTGGCAGTTGGCAATATTGCTTTGATGGAAAAAGAAAATATCCCTCTCAATGATCAGGCTATGGCGGATATTGAACGGATGGAGCAAAATGGTAATTCTCTTGTCCTGACAGCAGTAGATGGTGAATTAAAAACTCTGATGGGTATTCGGGATCAGATACGCCCGGGAGTAAAGGAAGACCTGCAAAGGTTAAAGAAACTGGGTGTAAAGAATCTAGTCGTTTTATCCGGTGATAATCAAGGAACAGTAGACTTGGTTGCCCGCGAACTTGGCTTGACTGAGGCACACGGACATATGCTGCCGGAGGATAAAGCGTCTTATATCAAGAAGCTGCAAGATGAAGGTCAGATTGTAGCCTTTGTAGGTGACGGCGTTAATGACAGTCCCTCGCTGGCATTGGCGCAAATCGGTATTGCCATGGGCGGTGGTACAGATGTCGCGATTGAAACTTCTGATGTAGTATTGATGAATTCAGATTTTAGCCGGCTTCCTCACGCACTGGGTCTATGTAAAGCGACAGCAAGGAACATGCATCAGAATATTGTCATCGCAGTAGGTGTTGTCTTAGCATTGCTGTCTTTCGTATTCTTCACTGACTGGATGAATATGTCTATCGGTATGCTGGTGCACGAAGGCAGTATTCTGGTTGTCATATTGAACGGGATGCGACTGCTTCGTTATAGGTTAAAATATTAGAAAGTATTGGTGTATCATAAATATATTTACATCATGTTAGCTAGAAATATATAGACATTATGTTTACTGGAAAGGAGATATAAACATGCAAAAAGCAACTATACAAACCGAGCCCCTGACATGTCCTTCCTGCGTGCAAAAAATTGAGAACGCAACCAAATCCCTTGACGGGGTTGATAAAGAAAGCGTCAAGGTACTGTTTAACTCGAGCAAGGTCAAGTTCGACTTTGACCCTGCTAAGGTGTCACTCGAAGACGTTGTAAAGGCAATAACAGCACTTGGATATGAAGTAGTAAAGTCACAAGCCAAAGATTAATAATCGTAAGTTTGAATTTGGCGGCGCATGGGGTGATTGGGTTGACAATAGTCCATGTAATTGCTAGAATTTCACAGCATGCGCTAGATATGGTGGAATTAGCTCAGGTGGTTAGAGTGCCAGGTTGTGGCCCTGGAGGCCGTGGGTTCGAGTCCCATATTCCACCCCATTTATTGGGATGTAGCCAAGAGGTAAGGCACGGGACTTTGACTCCCGCATTCGAAGGTTCGAACCCTTCCATCCCAGCCATGCACGACCCACTAGCTCAGTCGGTAGAGCATCTGACTTTTAATCAGGGGGTCTGGGGTTCGAATCCCCAGTGGGTCACCAAAAAAGGACTCCGTTACGGATAACAATCCGCAGCGGAGTTTTTATTTTTTGGATTAGTTTTACAATCGATAGAGGTTTATTTTCTGAAATGCCTTATAACAAGCTGTGGTATATCCGTATCATGGCCTCTTTGCTAAGCTTTACGTAGCTTTGATCAAGCAAACGCTGCTGCATTTCAATAACATTGTCCGCAAATGGCTCGATATCTTCTTCGCACATGCCATATTCATGCAGTCTGTGTCTGGGAACAACCTGATCGAGTACTTCTTCTAATTTAAAGAAGACTTCTTCGACTTTACAATGGAGAATATCAGCCAATAATCCTTCAATACGACTGATTTTGCCTCCGGGATTTACGCGGTGATACTCTTGGAAAACAGAAGTGAATAATTGATAGCAGGCTTCTCCATGTGTAACATGATATTGTCCGCTGAGAGGATAACTCATGGCATGTACTGCGCCGGTACCCGCATTGGAAAAAGCGATGCCCGCCATATTGCTGGCTAAGAGAAATTCTTCCAAAAGATCCAGCCGTGCGCTTTCTCCGTTGGCAATAATTTTCTGAAACCCATTAACGATTAATCTGGCAGCCTCAACACAAAACAGATCTGTATAACGATTTGCTTTTGGACAAACATAAGATTCCAAAGCATGGATCAGGGCATCAATTGCACTGGTAACGAACACCTCATAAGGCATTTCAGTCAGCAGCTCAGGAATTAAGGCGGCATAATCGGGTATCAGGGCTTCATCAGCAAGTCCTAATTTTGTTCCTCTCTCGGTAGCAGATATGATAGAAACTGCAGAAACTTCGCTGCCGGCTCCACAAGTAGTAGGAACAGCTACTAATTCATGGGCTTTGATTGTGGGAATTTTCCTCAGAAATATGTCTTTGGCATTGGTGGCGTCTTTGACTACAAGGATCTTAGCCATATCAATAACTGAACCCCCGCCGATAGCAATGATACGCCCGCAGCCGCTGGATTTAAAGTCCGAAATAAGTTCGTTTACCATTAAGTCGGTAGGCTCTGACTTGCCATAGTCCGATTTATAAACAACATGGGCTGACAAATTTAAGGGAGAAAAATATTTTTCATAGGCAGTGCGGGAAGCAAGGATGAAATCCTTATTGCCTATCTGCATTTCTTTCGAAAAATCTGCGGCGCCGGCGAACAGATGAATCTCAGTTTTTTGCATGAACAATCGCATGTTAACCTCTTTTCAGACAGTATAAGACATTAAGAGAAGTATATAACAAAAAAGCGCGATAAGCTCATTTGGTCCTGGCTCCTGACCCAAAACGCATACAATCCACCTGAAAGATGCAGCAGGGCTTATGGATACACGCTATTGGATAGAAGAATATAATTAACTGTTTACAATAACAAAAGGAACGATTGGCAGTCCACATCGTTCCTTTTCTGACTCCGGTAAAATCCGGAGAATAATATTGGTCGGAGTGAGAAGACTTGAACTTCCGGCCTCTTGGTCCCGAACCAAGCGCTCTACCACCTGAGCCACACCCCGGAGCATTGTCGATTCTACTGTTTTTAGCAGCAATAGTCAAGTAGCACCCTGCTAATGCAACAGGGAAATGATTGAAGTCCTGCTCTCGATTTCAAATTAAATTTTAAATATCAGTACTTCTCATTTCTTAAATGTTCTGACATTTAATCAGCAGTGATTAAGTCCTCTAAACTCCTGAAACGGGCTTCTTTTATCCCTGAGATCAGCATAATGTCTTCTATTGTCTCGAAGTTGCCGTTCTTTTCACGATATTTGATAATTGCCGTCGCTGTCGCAGGACCAATTCCGGGTAATGTTTCCAGCTGTCCCTGATCAGCGGTATTTATATTGACTTTGCCTGTATGCTCTTCTTCCGTTACAGATTCTCCCAGATAAAGATCAGGGTTCTCTTCTAAATCTGTCCAGGAGGGAATACGGTATAACTGATTGGATTTTAATTCGCAGGCCAGGTTTACAGCATCAGGGGCAGCTTCTTCAGTCAATCCGCCGGCTATCTTGACAAGGTCATCTAAAATTTGACCGGCTTCAACCCGGTATACACCGGGCATACGTACTTGACCGGTGATGTAAACAGGGAAAAGTTCAGAGCTTTGCATATCATTTAAAGAATTGTTATTTTCGGCAATATCTTTTTCGCCGCTCTCGTTCACTTCAATAATAATTTCATCTGAGTCAGCAGCTCCGGATTTATTTTTGATTATGCGTGTAAAAATAGATACGCAAGAGAAGGAAAAGATGATTAACACTATGGCAATAAGCCAGCGCTTTGGTTGTGTCTTATTTCTCTTCATCATTAAACTGCCTCCTTTTCTTAATCCTCACAGAAAAAAGAAGGCAGCGTAATCAGAATAAAGTTGATTGGGCCGCTTTAAACGTCACCAAAAGACAAATAAAGCCGCTAAGGTTAGCGGCTCATGGAAATATTTTAACCTGTAGCCTTGCCTTTTGCAGTTTTATGATCCCGCAGGCTGTCTGTTGCTGCCCAGAGGCGCTCAAGGTCATAATAGCTTCTTTCTTCCTGATGAAAGATATGTACCACCACATCTCCGTAATCAAGCAGAATCCAGCGTCTGCCTTCGATTCCCTCAATATGACCGGGAGAAATGCCCAGGTTCTCCTTGATCTGAAACACTACCTCATCTGCCAATGTCTTCACATGAATCGTGGAAGTTCCTGTGACAATGACGAAATAATCAGCCAGCGTAGTCTTGGCATCGACTCCTAGAACTTCTATGTCCTGACCATTTTTACTGTCTAGAACTGCTTCAATTTGCCGAGCCAGCTGCAGAGACTTATTTTTTAGATTCTCTTGTTGCTCCAACCTTAACCTCCTTCAGTTTTGTTGAATTTTATTTATGCTATTATTGTCATGCCTTTCAGAAACGCAATCTTCCAGAGAACTTGAAGATTGTTTCTTTGCGAACGTTTAGCGATATTCTATCTCTAATATTCTAAGCCATCCCTGCCCTGCCCTCAAGCAATTTAACAATCCGGTCTACTCGCTCTGGACGGCCTTGCATATAGTTTCATACGATTCTTTGGTAAATGGATGTATTTCCCTTCCCTCCCTGGCGAATGCCGTAAAGACCTCATTTAGAGTCATCAGCATGGCTCGGTTCAGATCTTCTTCAGCCATTTGCCGGATAGGCGGCAATGATGAGTATTCGCGGCCGTATTCAATTTTATCCGCCAGGTAGATGATCTTGCCAAGGTCGCTTATGCGTGGGTGGCTGGTAGTGTGATAACAGATGGCGTCAAGGATTTCTGCATCATCAATCCCAAGTTCAGATTTAATATAATATGGACAGGCGGGAGCATGCACAATTTTGTCATTTAGATCGATGAAGTCGTCCGTTGCAGCCATATATTGATCTTCCAGGGGCAAGGACTTGGCATAATCATGCAGCAAGCCCGCTATGGCAGCCTTCTTCAGATCAACTTGATGGATTTTTGCCAGATGAACTGCATATTGCATCACATTAAGCACATGAACTCTTCTGCTCTGAGTCAGAAGCGGCCATTGCTTTTGCTCCAGTCTCTGTAAATATTGCCACTCCGGGCTTAAGCCGGATAAGTCATCAGTGAAAGCATAAATCCTGTTACTGTTAATAAAAGAGGCAACTGAAGGTGTCAGCAGATGGTCTGCGTTCTTTCCTGCAATTAAAATTTCTCTGATCTCCGTGCTGGAGATTTTGACCGGATCCATCTGCAAGATTTCAATGTCTGTACCATATCGTCGTCTTATACTCCCTGCCAGATCATTAATTTCCTTGAGTTGAGCATCATTTCTGACCGCGACAACCAGCCCGACCTCTCTCATTAATTGCTCATACTGATACCATTTGTTGATTGAAAGCAAGGAATCGGAGCCAATCAGGAGATCAATCATCAGATCGTCTTCTTCCCTGCCGGCCTTCATACGCCTGACAGTATCCGCAGTGTAGCTGATCCCGGGATAAACGATCTCTTCATCAGAGAGAATTATTCCCTTATCATGCTTTTGCAGGGCCAGACGACAGGTTTCATAACGGTAAGCGGCCAAAGACATTTGCTGATGTTTGTGCGGAGATAATCCGGTGGGCATGACTATCAACTGATCGTATTTGTTCAGAGACCAGCAGGAATCAACCATCTCAAGATGAGCGAGATGAAAAGGATCAAAGGCACCGCCGAACAGAGCAATCCTCATGGTGTCACTTCGCAATTCTTGCCGATATCTCTTCGGAAAACACAGTTTTGAAAACTGATTTTGTCAACTTCCAGATAGGCTTTCCTGATAGCTTGCGGCAGGGTTTTAGCCTGAGCTGAGACAGCGAGCACCCGGCCTCCCGAGGTGAAAAATTTATTCCCCTTCTTAACAGTGCCGGAGTGATAAACATACGCATCCTCAACCAGCTCAAGTCCTCTGATTTCACAGCCTGTCCGGTACTTGCCCGGATATCCGGCGGAGGCCATGATTACAACACAGCTGGCTTCGTCACTTACATCCAGCCGGTGCTTGTGCAAATCACCGTCCACACAAGCTTTCAAGAGTCTATAAAGATCGGTACGGAGCAAAGGCAGAACAGCTTGAGTCTCCGGATCGCCGAAGCGGGCATTGAACTCAATGACATAAGGACCTTTTTTGGTCAGCATCAAACCGCAATAGAGAATGCCTCGAAAAGGTGTACCATTTGTCGCCATTTCTTGAACAACAGGCTTGAAGATTGTTTCCATGACCTGTTGCTGCAGAGCTTCAGTCATTTCAGGGACAGGGGAAATTACTCCCATACCGCCGGTATTCTCTCCTGTATCGCCTTCGCCTATTCTTTTATGGTCTCTGGAACTGGGTAATGCCAGCAAATACTCTCCGTCGCAAAAACACATTATGGTAACTTCCGGTCCGGTCAGATACTCCTCGATTAAAATCCGCTCGCCGGCATTTCCGAATCTGCGGGCATGCATTATTTCAGCAATGGCCAGTTGGGCGGATTCTTCGCTCTGGCAGATTATGACTCCCTTACCTTGAGCCAGCCCGTCTGCTTTAATGACAAGTGGAAAAGCACACTTTTTTAAGGAGGACAGAGCCTCTTGCTCATCATGATATATTGATGCGGCAGCTGTCGGAATTGCCAATTTGTTCATAAGCTCTTTGGCGAATACTTTGCTGGATTCCAGGCGGGCTGCTGCGGCTGATGGACCAAAAGCCTTAATCCCTTTGTCTTCCAGCTTGTCAACAAGCCCCAGCGCCAGGGGGTCATCAGGTGTCACAATCACAAAATCACAGTCCAGCATTTCAGCCAGATCGACCTGAGCGGCAATATCTGTCGCTGCAACAGGATGGCAGGTTGCCAGTTCGGAAATGCCGCCATTACCGGGGGCGGCGTGCAGTTCCGCTATTTCATTGCTCTTAGCCAGAGCTTTTATGACCGCATGCTCTCGTCCCCCGCCGCCAACAACTAATACAATATCTTTAGACTGAGACATAATATCTCTCCTGATAATTTAATCCGGCTAATCTAATCTGAATAAAACTCCCCGATGAGCCATGACGGTCAGTTCCGTACCTTAATATCAATTATCGACTGTCCGGCAGCGCTCAGTTCTTTCGCACCCGGACTTTAATAAAATACCGATTGTGTGCCTCAGTTGGCCTCTTTCGTTGAGGATCTGAGACTTTACGTCCGTTCATTCAATGGCGGAAGTGTCTCACGCCAGTCATGACCATGGGCAGATCATGCGCATCACAGAAGGCGACGCTTTCACTATCCTTGAGGGAGCCTCCCGGCTGGATAATCGCTGCGACACCAGCATTAAAGGCTTCTTCGACTGTGTCGGGAAATGGGAAGAAGGCGTCTGATCCCAGCACAGATCCCACGGCCTTCTCACCTGCCTGCGCTATGGCAATTTTTGCAGACTGCACCCTGTTCATCTGGCCGGCGCCGATCCCGACTGTCGCTTTATTTTTAACCAACACGATTGCATTGGATTTAACATGCTTAACAACTTTCATGGCAAAGAGCAAATCTTCTCTTTGCGCATCATCCGGTTTTGTTCTGGTCGGGATCTGCCAGTTTTCGTCATCACCGGCATCCTCGTCTTGGACCAGCAGACCGCCGAGAATATCCTTCAGTTTACGCTCGCTTCTGCCGGCCAAAATATCCCGGAGCTTCAGCAAACGCAGATTAGGCTTTTGGCTCAGAATTTGTACAGCTTCCTCGGAGAAATCCGGAGCCACCACTACTTCCAGAAAAATCGCATTCATCTTGCGGGCTACATCTGCTTCTACTTTCCTGTTTGTTGCGATTATGCCGCCGAATATTGATACCGGATCGCTGGCATATGCTTTATCCCATGCTTCAGCAAGGTGGTCGCCGAGACCGACGCCGCAGGGGTTGGCATGCTTGACCGCTACTACACAGGGCTGGTCAAACTCTCTTAAAAGTGCCATTGCAGCGTCAGTATCTGCAATATTATTATAAGACAGCTCCTTGCCGCCTAGCTGCTCTGCGCCGGTTAAAGATCCGGGCACAGTAATGGCTGAACTATAATAATCTGCGGCTTGCTGGGGATTTTCCCCATACCTCAATTTGGCAATATGTACATAACTGGAAGTGAAATTCTTGCCTGTTGCGAGTGCAGGTTCATCGGGATCAGCCTGAGCACGCAACCATTCTGCAATTACAGAGTCATAAGCCGCTGTATGCTCAAAAACTTTAAGAGCCAGCTCGTAGCGCAGGGATTTATCGGTATCACCTTTTTCCTTTAGCTGAGAAATTACGCGTTCGTAATCGGCAGGATCGCAGATAACAGTTACATCCTGATAGTTCTTGGCCGCTGCCCGCAGCATCGAGGGGCCGCCGATATCAATCTGCTCGATGCAATCCTGCTTGCTTTTATCCGGCTGACAGATAGTATCCAGGAAGGGATAGAGATTTACTGCGATTATGTCAATAGCCTGCATGTCAAATTTTTTCATCTGTTCAACGTGATCAGGCAAATCGCGGCGGCCAAGAATAGATCCAAAGATCAACGGGTGAAGTGTCTTAACTCTTCCATCCAGACATTCAGGAAATTTTGTCACATCTTCAACCGGAACGACAGGAATGCCGGCTTTCTCCAGAAACACCGCAGTTCCGCCGGTAGAAATAATCTCGTATCCCAGATCTTTCAGCTGGCGTGCGAATACATCGCTGCCTTCTTTGTCTGATACGCTAATCAAAGCTCTTTTCATAAAGTCCTCCCAAATTTTATCTATATGTCGGAAACAAACGGTGCTGCCCCGGCTTTTTTAGCTAGTGCAAATTTCTGAATTACTTGCGGCAAAATGATTTTTTCTGCTTCTGACATTACTCTGGCCTGTAAACTCTCTGCATCATCCTCAGGAAGCACTTTTACTTCCCTTTGCAGAAGTATTTGCCCTTGATCATATTCTTCATTAACGGTATGCACTGTGGCACCGGTGAATTTCTCTCCCGCGGCTAAAACAGCTTCATGCGGCCTGATCCCATACATGCCTTTGCCGCCGTGTTTTGGAAGCAGTGCCGGATGAATATTTATTATTCTGTCAGGGAAAGCACGTATGAGCTGAGGACTTATCTTTTGCAGATATCCGGCAAGTACAAGCATATCTACACTGTCCGCGGTCAACTGATCTAATAAAATTGCTGTATTAGCATCGTCAGTTAAAGAATAAATCGAAACCGGAATTTGATGTTTCCGCGCACGCTGCTCTGCTTTTGTGCCGGCCTTGGACGCAACAACCCGTGCAATCTTGACATCTTTCAGATCACCGTCGTTGATGCTGTCAATAATGTTCTGCAGATTGCTGCCGCCGCCGGATACAAAAACTGCGATTCTAAGCATTTAACGTATCCTGTAATTTGTTGTCTTTCTTCAGCACAGCGTCTGCCATGTCTTTTTTTGCCTGGTGGAGCTTTGCTTTCAAATCTGCGGATGATCGGGCCAAAATCTGGATTGCCAGCAATGCTGCATTCTTCGCTCCGTCAATGGCTACTGTAGCAACAGGAACGCCGGGAGGCATCTGAACCATTGCATAGAGAGCATCCAGCCCATTGAGAGCTCCTCCGGCTATGGGCAGACCGATAACCGGCAGAATCGTATGCGCTGCCAGTACGCCGGCCAGATGAGCAGCCAGGCCTGCGGCAGCAATTATTACGCCAAACCCTTCTTCTTCTGCTTCCAAAGCCAATTTTGAGGCCAAATCGGGGGTACGGTGTGCTGAACAAACCCGGGCAGAATAAGAAACTCCATATTCTTCCAGTGTGTCCAGACAAGGTTTGAGTTTGGGCAGATCAGAATCGCTGCCCATAATTACAAGGACTTTTTGCATTATTCTCCTCCTGCACTATTTTTGTATTTGATCACCTGCCAGATATGAATAAATCAAATCATCAATTTCACCATCCATCACCGCATCGATATCAGAGGTTTCACAGCCGGTGCGATGATCCTTGACCATTGTATATGGGCAGAAAACATACGATCTGATTTGGCTGCCCCAGGCAATATCCAGCATATCGCCTTTCAAGTCTTCTATTCGGTCCATATGTTTTTGCTTAGCTAAAGTATAAAGTTTTGCTTTCAGCATTTTCAAGGCAGTTTCTCTGTTTTGCATCTGCGAGCGCTCGTTCTGACAGGAAACGACAATGCCGGTAGGCAAGTGAGTCATTCTTACAGCAGACGATGTTTTATTAACGTGCTGCCCGCCCGCTCCTGAGGAGCGGAAAACATCTACTTTCAGATCATCAGGATTAATTTCAATTTCAATTGAATCATCAAGTTCCGGCAAGACTTCCATTGAGGCAAAAGATGTATGCCTGCGTCCGGATGAGTCAAATGGTGATATCCGGACCAGACGATGCACACCGTGTTCGGAGCGCAGATAGCCATAGGCGTTTGTTCCTGATACTTTGAAGGTGACACTCTTTATGCCGGCTTCGTCACCATCTATAAGATCGAGCAGTTTCAGTTCAAAATTGTTATTTTCTGCCCAGCGGGAGTACATACGATAGAGCATTTCCACCCAATCCTGAGATTCTGTCCCTCCGGCTCCGGCGTGCAAGGTTACAATAGCATTTGAGCTGTCGTGTTCATCTGTGAGCAGCGTACGCAGCTTCATATGCTCAAAATCCCGCTGCCAATTTTTCAAGAGAGAATAAATCTCCGGAATAACACTCCTGTCTGCCTCTTCTTCCCCGAGCTCATTTAATACTTGCAGATCATCCAGAGCTGCGGTTAACCTGTGGTATTCATCGGCCTTATTATTAATGGCGCTGATACGCTGCTGAATATTGCGGGCTCTATCCGTATCAGACCAGAACTCCGGATCGGCAGTACTTTTTGTCAGCTCTTCAAGTTCATCTTGTTCTTCATCAAGATGTAAGGCTCGTTCCAGATTTTGGAGCTCTTCTTTGTAATTATTTATTTCGATATTAAAATGTTCGAATTCAAGCATTGTGATGTCCTTTCTGATAGTCCGGCGATGCATTATTTTCAAAAATGATCATGCGCGAACCGGTCAGAGCTCTCTCTCCCGGATAACTCCGGTGTGTAAGAGATACAACAAGGCGTTCAGCCTCCCTGAGACCAAATCACGAAGCGCGAAAGAAAAGCCCATGATCAAACTGGCTGCCCAGGCTGTAGAGGCGAAACTTCCGGCAATGAACTGAGAAATATAACGGAGCAAAAAAGTGACGGTTATAACGCTGGCAGCAATGAAGACTTTGCGTCTTTTAGTCAGACGCCAGCTCTTTGCCAATGCTTCCGGCAGCGACTTATTGCCAATTACAATCTCAGCGGGAACGTAATAGAACATTGACATATAGACAAAATAAGGAATCATTAAGAAGAACGAAGAGATAACATATATGCCGCCGCTGATGATTGCGAAAATCAGGAGCGGAAAAAATTTCTTCAGCACTTCAGGCAAAGCGGAGCGAGACTCTTTCTTCGTCATATTGTTTATATGAGTAATAGAGTACGTAATGGCCAGCATAAAGCCGATAAACCCGACTAATGAATACGCGGCGGCATAGACCAGGTAACTGCTGTTTAACTGCGGTAAAGGAGCGGCCGGTTCTAATAATAAATGCAATATCTCGGATAAAATCAGAGTTAAGAGGTCTTGTCCCTGTAAGGAAAGCAATAATGCAGAGTGACAGGCAAATAACGTAAGGAACCATGCCTGAACATGTCGTTCAGGCTCCAGCTCATGGATTTTATAGGCATTGAATATGCTGAATCTCATTTAATCTCCAGTGCAACATGATTATTTAAGTTGATTATTTAGCCTATCATAAGCCTGCTGAAAGGTCATTTGTCTAAAATGCTGATATTTCGTATTCCATGCACCCGGCGCAGCCGGGTAACTAATTCAGCAGGAGAGTCTTTTCTGGAACCGTCTTCCAGTGTTATTAGTATTGTAGATAACCCTCTGATGGCAGCGTTCTGGTACAAATTTACAATCCGGGCGCCGCTGCGCGATATTACCTCTATGGTGGCAGGAAAAACTCCGGGGAAGCTTTCAATCTGTATTACCAGAGAGTATATGCTTCCGGCCGTGGTCTCCTCAAAGGGCCTGACTGCGTCTCTGTATTTGTAGAAAGCGCTGCGGCTGATCTTGACCTTCTGCACTGCTCTGTTCACTGAGTAAACTTCACCTGAATCCAGGAGTTTCTTGACGGCAATCACCTTGCGGAAGACCTCCGGCAGTACATCAGCCTTGACAATCAAATATTCCTCTTTTTTCATCATACGGCTCCAATTCTCATGATCTGTTCTCTAAAAACTTGACGAATTCAGCTATCGCACGACCCCGATGACTGATTTTGTTTTTTTCTTCCGGGAGCATCTCTGCCGTTGTCATGCCCAGTTCCGGAACATAAAAAACCGGATCATAGCCAAAACCGTGTCTTCCCATCTTTTTGTCGGAAATTAATCCCTTTATCTGTCCGGAGAAATAATAAACATCATCATCGATGAAACACAGCGTGCAGTGAAAGGTAGCAGTCCATTGTTCCTTTGTATAGGGTTTGAGCAAGATCCAAATAGCATCTATCTTGTCCGCATATCCGCTCTCCACACCGGCAAATCTGGCTGTGTGCAGCCCCGGGGCGCCATCCAGAAGATCGATGGATAAACCGGTATCATCTGCAAGCACGGGGCAATGACAGAAATCGTGGACAGTCTTGGCCTTGATATACGCGTTTTCACGATAACTGCTGCCGGTTTCCGCAATATCGCCCACAAAGCCGGCCTCAGACATGCTGATGAGATCATAGCCGTACGGCAGCAATATTGTTTTCAGCTCATTTAGCTTATCCTCATTATGTGTTGCTAGAACAATTCTCTTCATATTCCTCTTCAATCTTATTTACAACTGCAGCCGATCGCATAAATTAAAGGATGCCAGCCTTAAATCAAGGTCCGTGATCGGATCTGAGAAGCCGGCCAGTGACAATTGATCACCGGTGGCAGTATCGCCGGCCAAAAGCTGAGATAAAGCACCGCCAAGTTTGCCGGATCCTTTCCAGGAAAATGGTTTAAACAGCCAGACTCTGGTATATGCTCTGGCCTTGGTCAAATGCTGCAAGGGCCGGAGAAACAGACTGGGGCGCAGCAAAAAGCCGTATCCGGCCTGGAAATTGGCGGAATCATCCCAGGGAAAGCCTGCCAGGCCAGAACGCAGCTCCTCTTTGGTCCAGATTTCGGCCAGCTTGCGTCCGTCCGGGTGGGAAAGTGAAAGAGCTTCCTGTTCGAAAAGTGTGATGGCAGCAGCTTCCATCATTTCCTGCAGGCATTCTGTCAGGCGGATATCGAAGGCAGCTTCCGAATTATCTCCATAAAAGGCTTTGCAATAAGCTGAGCTGAGGGTCTCAACCGCGACTGCGCAGACTTCCCTTATTTCCCGGTCAGGGGTCCAGGAGAACAGATTGGTGCGATTACGGAAGGCTGCCGTATATGAGCACAAGGCGCCTATTTCACTGAAGAAATCAAATATATGAAAACCTTCCGGAGTGATACTGTGTGCCATATAGGGCAAGTCAGAGACCGGCAGATGAAAGCCGACACTGTCCATGGTTTCATAGGTATCTGCGTTTACAGCCGGCCCGGCGAGATCTAAAGCATCCAGCAGGAATGCGGCTTCATCATCAAATAAAGCTTTAAGACAGGATTTGAGAGTGTCAATATTATTATTATCGGGGCTGGGAGCAGGGTACCCTGCCATTGTAGGCATCCATTGATCCCAGGGTGACAAATATTCCCTTCCTAACCGCAAGGCCTGTTGTCTTCTCAATTCGTACAGGATGGGCAAGAAATATCTCCTGACGGAATGAGCCAGTTTATTTTCTTTTTCGGCTCCTCCGGGACAGCCGCAATCTGGCTCTCTTTCCAGATAATCGCTGATGCGGCTATAGCCCATTTTATCTGATACAGTACGCATTAAAGTCAGCATGCGCAAATACAGCTCTAACAACTCACTGAACACATTATTAAAGGACAGCATCCATCTCTTGTAAGAAATACATCTTCTCTCTTGTTCAGGATGCGTCAAAGCTTTTTTCAGTTGATAATTTGGCTGCAAAAATCCTTTGGGAATAAGCCCCAGGCTGCTTATAAGCTGCCTGTAACGGAATCGGCACTGAGACAGCTCCTGCAATTCTTCCTTGATGTCAGAGCTGTAGGTAGATAACAGTGAAGAAGCCAGAGAGAAGATTCTGCTGCCGGTCTCACCGGTGATTTCACTTTCATTGCGATGTTCAACCAGAATAGCTAAGGTCTCCTGCAAGCTTATTTTTAAAAGTGGTGACCAGGAGTGAAAACTTTCATATTGATGCTGCCAATGCGGGTTGGCGGGATCTTTGCCATAATTAACCTGACAAATATAATACATTTCTTCCAGATTACGCAAAAGATCATCCAGATCTTGAAGTCCTTTAATCACTCCCTCTTCTGACAATGACATACGCATGCGAAGGCGGATCTTGCGCAGTTCATCCGCAACCTCTTCCGGGTCTGGCGCTTTGTATTTCAGATCAGAAAAAATCATAATTACATTCTGTCTAAGGCATCTATGCCCGCAATTGCCAATCCGGCCCCAAGATAAATTCTGGTCGACTCAGTTAAGACCAGACGCGCTTTCACAATCTCCTTATCCTCGGCGTGCAAGATGGAGCGGCTGTTATAAAAGCGGTTGAATGCTCTGGCCAATTGGCTGATATTGCGCAGCATTATAGAGGGTTCGTGGGCTTCCAGAGCTTCCAGAACAGAGCTCTCGAATCCGTCCAGAAGCTTAATGATGGCCTGTTCTTCATCACCTGAAAGATGCTCAGTATTAATTTCATTCGGGTCGAAAGGCCATATACCGCCGGCTTTTGCCAGGCGCATTATGCTGGAGCAGCGTGCATATGTATATTGAAGATAAGGCGCTGAATCTCCTTCAAAATCCAACATATCATCCCAGGAAAAGATTATATCCCGCTCCCTCCCGTTGCGCAGGAAAGTGTAGCGAACAGCCCCTACGCCAACGCTTTCAGCGATACTGTTCACTTCTTCCTCTGCCATATCAGGATTGTTGTTTTTAATGATCACTCTGATCTTAGCAACGCTTTCTTCCAGCAGGTCATGCAGCAAAACCACATTGCCTTGTCTGGTCGAGAAAATACCGTCAGCAAACCGTACAGTGCCGAAGGCAACATGTATGCATTGATCAGCCTTGGGAAAGCCGGCTTCTTTCAGCACGGCAAATACTTGCTGGAAGTGATTCTTCTGCGGCGCTCCCACCACATAAATATTACGATAAAAATCCCATTTCTCTTGCCGGTAATAGACAGCGGCGATATCGCGTGAAGCATAGATCGTTGCGCCGTCAGACTTCAGGATCAGGCAAGGGTTGAGATTATAGGAATCCAGATTTACGACTTGAGCGCCTTCGCTTTCTTCCAATAAGCACAGAGAGCGTAATTTTTCCACTACAGCCGGGATTTTATCAGAATAAAAACTCTCTCCCAGCATGCTGTCGAATTCAATATTCATGCGACGATATATTTTATCGAAGGCTTTAAGACTGAGGTCACGGAACAGCTGCCAGAGCTCATATTCTTCCGGTGCCTTCTCTTCCAGACGCTTGAAGTAGAGTCTGCCTTCATCTTCCAGTTCAGGGTGCTCTACCAGCTCACGATAGAATTTTACGTAAACACGATTCAGCTCGGTGATAGGATCTTTTGCCAGGGCTTCTTCACTGCCCCAGTGTCTCCAGGCGGCGATGAGTTTGCCGAACTGGGTGCCATAATCACCTAAGTGGTTAAGCCTCTTGACATCGTAACCGCGGTATTCATATAGGTTTGCGATTGCTTCACCCAGCAGAGTGGTGAAAGCATGGCCTACATGAAAAGGCTTGGCGATATTAGGAGAAGAGTATTCCACCAGAACGGTTTTCCCTTGCCCCTCTGAACCCGATCCGGGAGCGGAGCCGGAGGAAAAGCTGTTTTGCAGCACAGATTCGGCGTATTGAGCAGGGTCAAAATAAAAATTCAGATAACCGCCCACAACTTCAATTCTTTGCAGCCAGGGCAGTTTACCGTCAATTTTTTCTTTAAGCTCTGCGGCGATCAGATTGGGAGCCTTCTTGAGCTCCTTTGCTAAACGAAAGCAAGGAAGAGCCAGATCACCCATGTCCGCCTGCGGAGGAATTTCCAACAGAGAGAGGAAAACAGCTTTTTCAGGACTTGATACTGCGGCTAATGCTTCTGCCAATTCATCTTTGTAATGCATAGGTCTCCTTGTAATGCATGTTCTATTAGTTATAAGTGTGTCGGGTTAATGCGATATTTGTGCTGCCTGACCTCTTAAACTTGTGCCTCTATCCAAGCGGTATTACGAAGTATGTTTTATGACGTAACCTGCTTAGGTGTCGGCGTCGCTTCGAGAAGACAGGCAAACGGCAGGCCGGTTATGACCATAAATTATCCGGATAACGACCTTCCAGAGTAAGTTTTTCCAGTGCTTTCATTACTTTTGGCTTGTCCTCGCGATAGGTAATTCCGTACCACCGTTCAGAGACCGGCATCGCTTTAACTCTGGCAATATCTTCCCTGATGCATTGGTCAATAATTTCAGGTAAAAGAAACTCCGATTTCAAAGGATCTGTCTTTGTATCATTGAGGAGAAAATCGGGAAATCTCTGCTCCAGCTCCTTAAGGAAACTGACGGGCAAACCCCAGAAATTCATGGAAACAGGTGTGTCAGGCGCCAATGTTTTCCAGGTTTTCTCTCCATCCTCACTATAGCGGGCGCCCTCAGGGCTCTTGAATATTTTTTTAGTCTCTTTAATATCCAGCAAATAATTGTCCTCAGATAAAGAACACACTCCCCGCGAGACATGACCATAATCGCTTAGAGTATTGGCAAGCTGCCAGGTGCACATTGCGTACTCATTGTTTTTATCACCAAGATTTTGCAAATACTCATACATCAAAGCAAAAGCTTCCGGACCATAATAATCATCAGCATTAATAACAGCGAAAGGAGCGTCAATAAGATTTCCGGCAGCCAAGACGGCTTGACCGGTACCCCAGGGCTTCTCCCTGCCCTCAGGTATTGAAAAAGAATCAGGCACATCTTGAAGTTTCTGGAAGGCGTATTCTATCTCAATATGTTCTTGCATCTTCTCACAGATACTGCCGAAATCTTCGCGCATATCTTCTTTGATTATAAAGATTACTTTGCCAAAGCCGGCTCGAACTGCGTCAAACACTGAATATTCCAGAATAATTTCGCCCCCGGGACCTACAGGTTCAATTTGTTTTAATCCGCCGTAGCGGGAGCCCATGCCTGCTGCCATAACAATTAATAAAGGCTTGACCATAAAATCCTCCTGAAACAGTTACTTCTTGCCTTGACGAACACGAATATTAACCAGCTTGATGTTGGGATTGCTGGTTTCTCGGAATTGCACTTCAAAATTATCTATTGAACGTATCATAGTAGTCAATTTATCATAGCCATAATTCCGGGAATCAAATGAAGGCTGTTTCTTCACCATGATGTTGCCGACATCAGCTAAAAAGGCCCATCCGTCTTCGTCTTCGACATCGCGGATTGAGTTGGTGATCAGATTGATAACCTTACGGTTGATTTTGAGCACACCTTTGCTGTCCGGCTTTACTTCATTTTTTCGATCATCCTTTTTGGCAGCGGGTTTCTTGCTGTCAGCGCGGCTGGCGACATCTGATGCTGCTTTGTTTTTGCTTGCAGTAGCTGACAGCATTTCTCCGTTATCGTCAGTATGGCTTATCCCTTCAGCGTCTTCGGCGCTTCTTTGCTCGATGACTTCCAGGAAGATGAAACGGTCACAAGCTGCAATGAAGGCGTTGGGAGTTTTCATTTCACCAAGTCCATAGACTATTTTCCCGGCTTCTCTAAGCCTTGTCGCTAATTTCGTAAAATCGCTGTCGGAAGAAACGAGAACAAAGCCATCAACTTTGTCAGCGTAGAGTATATCCATCGCATCAATGATCATGGCGGAGTCGGTGGCGTTCTTGCCGGTAGTGTAGCCGAATTGCTGCACAGGCGAGATGGCATAATCGAGCAATTGGCTTTTCCACTTGGCCAGATGCGGCCTGGTCCAATCACCGTATATTCTTTTTATGGTCGGATTGCCGTAGCGGGCAATTTCTTCCATCATATTCTGAACATGATGGGGTGAAACATTATCTGCATCTATCAAGACGGCTAAACGTACGTCTTTAATTGTTGGATTCATAATACGCTAGAGGCACTCCTTTCAATATATTTTTTAATCATGGTCTTAATTCTAGCAGATAATCCATATCGGGACATGGTTATCAGCAGAGCATCGACTGACAAACGGACATAAACCGGCTCAACGAGACATAGATTATCCCATCCGGCCGATAATTTTGATTATCAGATGCTGCGGCAGTATTTTAGCAAGTATTCTGATTAGTCTCGCGCTGAAACAAGATACTGACATATCTTTGCCCCGCGCTGAGCGGTGTAAAGCCTGGGCTGCGACTTTTTCAATTTTTTCCGTACCTTTAGATTTGAGCCGGTCGATCAGTCTGGTGTTTTCCTTATGCTTGAAGAACTCCGTCTCCATCGGGTTGGGGCATACGCTTGTGACTGTGATCTTTCGCGGTTTCAGCTCTTGGTGCAGAGAGCGGGAGAAATACATAACGAAGGCTTTACTGGCGGAATATACGGAAAAGTTCGGCTGCGGGATAAAGGCAGCGACTGAACTGATCTGCAAGATTCTGGACCCGGCCTCACAGTAGGGCAATGAAATGTGAGTCAGCCTCACTAAGGCCAGAACATTCAGCTTAAGAAGCTGATCATTATAGGAAATATCTGTTTTCTCAAATGGTCCCGGCGAGCCCATGCCGGCATTGTTGACCAGCAGACGCATGATAGGATTTTGAGCCTCGAGCTCTTCCTCAATGACAGCCAGCGACTCCTCGTTTGCCAGATCCAGAGCGAAGATTCTTGCCGGTTTAGTCAACCTGGCCGAGAGTTCAATCTGTCTCTCCTCACGTCTGGCAACCAGCCAAATCTCATCAATTTCAGGCAGCTTATCAATCTGAAGCGCGAATTCGCGTCCCAGACCTGACGATGCTCCTGTAACTAAGGCAATTCTTTTTCTCATTATCTGTACTGCTGTTTCTTGCGGCATTGTCACCTTTGACAGAGGGATTAATCAATCAGCGCCTTCGACAAATCATCATAGCGTTACGAATTACTCAATTCCATGTCAAGGTCAGCAATCATTAATTATGCCCGGCAAGACCAGCAACCCTTCTCTGAAAGCGTCTCCCCTATTCGTTTAGAGGTCTCCGTGTTGGCCAGGCCGGCGTCCGTAGTACAGCGCAATGCTGCCGGCATCATCCGACCCGCCTCATCCATGGCCTCTATAGTCTCAGACAGAGGGATGACAGGATCAAAGCCCGCTAAAGCCATATTAGCACACGCTAAAGCATTATGACCCGCCAAAATGTTCTTGCCCAGACAAGGCACTTCCACCCTGCCCGCCACCGGATCACAAACCAGGCCAATCACGCTCTGCAGCGCCAGAGAAGCGCTGCTTAGGGTTTGCTGCAAATCGCCGCCCATCAAATATGCCAGCGCTCCTGCCGCCATGCCGGAGGCCGAGCCGCATTCTGCCTGGCAGCCCGCCAATTCTGCAGAAAATGTGGATTCGAAGGCGATAAATATGCCGATCAGCCCCGCGACAAAGAGGGAGCGAAGTACGGTTTCACGCTCCGCCTGCAATGCTTTAGCTACTGACAGGACTGTGCCCGGGACTGCGCCGCAGGATCCTGCAGTCGGAGTTGCCACGATAGTGCCCAGGGAACTCTTCACCTCCATGACGGCTGTTGTGTTGACGATGATATCGCGGAATAGATCTCCGCCTACAAATTTAAAGGCGGGATCCAGAAGCTTGTTGCTTTGCTGCCCAAGAATGCGGTCAGAGTAAACAGTGCCTTTGAGGCCACTTTGTATAGCAGACTCCATCGTAGTGAGGATATTATCCATCATTTCCATCAGCTCTTGTTCAGACATTCCGCTTCTGGCCATTTCATAGGCCATGGCTGCCTCCCAGGCTGAGTAAGAGTTCTTCCCGGCAAAGTCAATTAATTCGTCGACGGAGGTGAAAGGCACTTGAGGCCGGACTTGTGAAGGGACAGGCAGGACAGGTTTCAGATAGACTATCTCTTCAGCAGCAAAGCGCTGCAGTTTTTCCTTCTCAGCCGCGGAAAACTCATCACTGGAACGCGCCAGCAACAGCCTTTCTCTTATTCCTTCAATAATTTCTGACTGGGCGGGAAGGTCATACTCACTATCTTCAGCCGGTAATTGCGGATCTCTGATTAAGGCTAAATGAAATCCTCCGTCCTCAGAGATGGGGAAGCCTTGAAATTCGATCAGCTCGATCATGCCTCCGCCTGTAGAGAGTGCGGTTATAGAGTAGGAAGATCCATCCTCATTTTGCAGAGATGCCCGGTAGTTGTTCGGGTGATCCGCTTTTTCGTCAACCTGGTGAAAATTGAGGTCAACATTATCCATCTTTAGCAGTGACAGGGAATCAAGCAGTCTGGCGTCTTTTGCCTCAAAACCTAATAATCCTGCTGCCAGACCAATGTCTGACTGCTGAGTGTGATAGGTCATTGCAATTGAACTGCCTTTCTGAAAGTAGAAATCCACTTTGGTTTTACCCGGTTTACGCAGCTGATTTAAGATTAAACCGATCCTAACCGAGGCTGCAGTGTGCGAACTGGAAGAACCGCGCATGACAGGACCCAGAACATCATTAAAAATACTTGGATATTGTTTGCTCATCTCTTTCCCCTACTAAAATATTTACATTCCCAATCAATTTTTATAATTATTAATAAACCAATGTCAGTAAACAGCATTATTGATAATCAGATAATAGTTTAATAAGCTTCACTCTTCATGTCATTTTCAGTTAGACATTTATCTTTCCGGCGTGATCTCAACCCAATAGCCATCCGGGTCGGTGATAAAATATATGCCCATCTGCTCGTTCACATAAACTACGCAGCCCATTTCCTGATGATGTTTCAAACTTGCTTCATAATCATCTGTCCGATAACAGATGTGGAACTCTTTGTCACCCAGATCGTAAGGTTCTTTGCGATCAGCCAGCCAGGTCAGCTCCAGCTCAGCATCAGATTGCTCATCTTTGAGAAAGACAATAATAAATGCGCCTCCCTCATTTTCTATCCGGTGCATTTCCTTAAGACCCAAGGCCTCCTGATAAAAAGCCAGTGACTTGTCCAAGTCAAAGACATTGAAATTAGTGTGAACCATGCGATACTTCATGAATATTACCTCCCTTAGTTCATACAGATTACTTGGCTGCGAATACGAATATTGTATCAGACATTGGTCTGTACTAAAGCGCTATTACAATGCGTGAAGAAATAATTAGGACGGGGTTTGCACCCCGTCCTTGTCTTTTCGATATTGACATCGTATCTGGCTTTTCTTTGGTGCCGTTCCGATATCATGGTGATTATATTCCGAGCGTTCCGTCATCGGGCACGTAGCGCTCCGTTTCGATAATTAAGGCGACTGTAAGTCATTACAATAATCATCGTAGCAATAGGTGAAAGGTTCAAGCCCGCACCATGAAATACTCTGGATAATCAGTTCATTCATGTAACATAAAATTGCTTCCCAGTAATCCGGATTCATGACTTCCAGTTGAATTCCGTCTACATCCACCCAGATACCTGGAGGTACAAGTTCACCATTCCACATAATTTCCGTTTTCGATGTCATGTTCATGGCTACTTCTTTAGTGAAGTTTATCTTTTTACTGTTTTTACCTTTACCAACAGTGTAATTTGAGGGCACTCCAGCTTCTGTCAGAATAATGTCTACAATTTTCGGTGCCTTTACAGGATCAACCCATATGGTTGAAACCGGCAGGTCCTTATAAGTCGCTGTGATCGTCACCGCCTTAGCCGGCATGGTAAAGCTGGTGCTGGACTCAGCCGCGTTGGCAAAGCTTACACCATCCGCTGTAGTCCACTGATCAAATTCCTTGCCCGCAGGCGTAGTGTCTGCAGTGATATTTACTGTGGTACCTTCTGCATAATTGCCGCTGCCTGTACCGTTGATTACTGTTGCCGGGTAAATGCCAAGAATCGGTCCCTCAAATGCGTATAAATACCTGTCAACAGCGGTATATGATGTCGGAGAAGTGAAGATTCCTGCTACTGTTGTCGGAGGTTCTACAGGGCCAACCATGACAGTAATTTTTTTACCTGCAGCAGGAGAAATCATTATAGGAACCGCAGTATCGGTCCTGCCACCAATGCTTGTGGCTCCAAGGCCACCGGCAGAATTGATTTTGCCGCCTCTAATGGTAATGTTGTTGCCTGATCCGCTAAAACCGCCACCGATGCCTGCGGCATATGATCCTCCGGTAGCAGTTACATTTCCACCGTTTAAGTTAATGATGTTACCTGATTAAAATTCGGTTAAATAGTTACCACCAATGAATGCTCCAATAATCAGCCCCAAAGCAAGTCCGGCAACAAGGAATACAACTGTGCCCATGACTCCATAAATTATATTACGCACCATATCAATTACCTCTTTGTGACAAAATAATATCAACCACTTGTCTCCGTCGCATCACTATCTATCAGCACATCAATGCGACCCAGTAATTTCTCCAACAATCTGTGCGATTCCAAAATATATTGCCATGGCACCAATCAATACGCATACGTACACCAGGACTGATCGCTCCTTATTTTTGATTACTGCTACAAGACCTGTTATTGTAGAAATAATCGCACAAGAAAATGCTCCTAAAGCCATCACCGCCAGAGGCATATTGCCAAAGAAGCCTGTGCTCTCCGCTTGTATATCGATATTCATTGATAACACATTTATTGCAGCTACTAAAATAATGGCAACAAGTATCAGTGCTGCCGCATACTTGCCGAGTTTAGTCTTAGGTAAAATGTAAAATGATTTCTCCATAATAAGATCACCCTTTCTATAAGCTATGTACTAATGAGAAATCACCATAACTATACATCTGGTCTTACTGAGTTGGTGGCCCAATAATACTAGCGATAAGCAGGATCAAAATACCAATAAAAAAGACTATTCCGAGCGGTATTGAGATATAGACTAAAATCGAACGCTCATTGCCTTTCCTGACAGCAATCAATCCAGCAATAGAAGCAATAATTGCCGCTGCAAACCTAAGATAAATTGTGGTTCCCAATAACGGACTATTAAAAGGTGAGGAGGCAAACCGCAAGAGAACGGGCGCTGGGAGGTGCGGATAATGGCTAATATACGAGTTATCCCTGCCACCGCTCCAGCTTTGTCGGCGC